>Ga0209281_1001068_pt1 | contig 20481 bp, 12 predicted proteins | sample MedtruBG_FD_187514 | JGI IMG/M metagenome (GOLD analysis project Ga0209281, IMG submission 187514) | Root nodule microbial communities of legume samples collected from California, USA - Medicago truncatula BG (SPAdes) (version 2) | ecosystem: Host-associated > Plants > Roots > Nodule | place... | reverse complement strand
GCGGGCAAGCCGATCCTTGCAGCGATCGACGGTCAGTCGCTGGACCGCGTCGCCGTGGTCGTGACACGCTGGTTCGGCGGCGTCCTGCTCGGCAGCGGCGGACTGGTCCGTGCCTATGGCGGCACTGGACGCGGCCGCTCCCTGCGACAGGACGAGCAGGAACAGCACCGCACAGACCGTCAGGCCGGCGATGATGAGCATCAGTTCCTTCATCATATAGCGATACATCGCGTCCCTCCTTTGCGGACGGCGAGTGCTGCTCCAGCACCGCACGTCCTATTCGGCGTGCAAAGGTCGCTGTCGCGCTTCGCATTGCTGCATTCTTTGATCCTTGAACCGGTCAGGGCCCAAGCGAAGATGCAGCGGGTCTAATATGGGAATCCGGTTATGCGGCTTTAAGTTCCGCGCGAAGCACAAGAGTGTGAACGCTTCAGGCAAGCGCCGATGAAGCCTCGCAGGCACGCGCCGTTTAATCCCACCTCACCCGCCTGAAATGAGAGTTGCGAGCGCTGACCGAAACACTATCTCAGGAGTTCGTCGCGCCGGGACGCGGGCGGAAAGCCGCATAGAGTTTCCGTCCCGCGCTAAGGCGCCCTTCATCGCACAAACCATGCAGGAGCTTGCTCATGCTTGTCAGGCTGACCGTACAGACGATCGTCTGGTTCGGGTTCATCGGAGCCGTCCTCTTCCTCTCGGCCGGAACGCTCGCCTGGCCGGCGGCGTGGACCTATCTGTTCCTCATGCTTGCGCTTTCGTTCCTCGTCGGGCTCCTCCTTGCCCGGCACGATCCCGCGCTGCTCAAGGAAAGACTGGCTGCCCCCATCCAGGAGGGCCAGCCCCTGGCCGACAAGGTGCTCCTTTCGGTTATCCTCCTGTTCCTCGTCGGCGGCTTCGCCTTCATGGCGCTCGATGCCGCGAGATTCAAATGGTCTTCCATGCCGGTCTGGGTGCAGGCTCTGGGCGCGCTGCTCGTCGTCCTCTCCATCGGTTTCAGCTATCGGACATTGCGCGAAAACAGCTTCGCATCGCCGGTCGTCAAGGTGCAGACGGAGCGTGCGCAAAGCGTGATCACCACGGGACCCTATCGTTATGTCCGTCATCCCTTCTATACGGGCAGCCTTCTCTTCGTCGCCGCGACCTCTTTGTTCCTGGGCTCCTGGTGGGGGCTGCTCGTGGCACTCGGACTGGCGGCATTGCTCGCGATCCGGATCGGCATAGAGGAGAAGGCGCTTCGCACCGGGCTCGCCGGCTACGATGCCTATGCGGAACGCGTGCGCTACCGGCTCGTGCCCTACGTGTGGTAGCCGGCCCGGCCGTTCGCCGTTGACTCCTCCGATGATGAGAGGAGAATGTCATCTTCCGCGTCACTACAGTGCCCCGCGTCCTGCCGGACGCCCAAAAGCCGCTGTAGCACTTTGAAGCGCTGCATTTTTTTCGTGAGTCGCAACGGCTTGGGGAGACTGCAGCAGGATAGAAGAGGCGCCTACGATGACGATCGCCAGGAGACTTCAGGACTATATCGACAGCGAAGGGATCACCTACGACACCCTCGCCCATCACCGTACCGCAACCACCAGTCAGACTGCCGAAGCCGCCCATGTGCCGGGCAACAGGCTCGCCAAATCCGTGGTCGTTCACCACGAGATGGGCTATGCGCTCGCCGTCGTTCCGGCCACGCATCGGGTCGAGCTCTCCACCCTGCAGGACGTCATGAACCGCCGTCTCGGCCTCGCCTCGGAGGAGGAGGTCAGCGAGCTCTTCAACGATTGCGAGACCGGAGCCGTCCCGCCCATCGGCGAGGCCTATGGCGTGCCGGTCATCCTCGACGAAAGCCTCGACAGGGCAAACGATATCTATTTCGAGGGCGGCGACCACAGGACGCTCGTGCATATGAGCGGCACCAATTTCCGCAACCTCACGAAGGATGCGCGGGTCGCCCGGTTCAGCCATCCGTCGTAAGCCGGGCCGCTTATCGGCGGCGGGCCATATCGGGGCTCACTGGGCGATCGCCGTCGTGGATATGGCGATGCAGGACGGGCTTCCCGCGGGAATGAGCATCCCCTGCCCCTGGCCCTTGCGGAGGTTGTATGTCTGGACGCCCGAGAGCGTATCGGCCGCGGTGCTGCCCGGGGGCAGGAGCGGAAGGACATCCTTGCATGCCCTGGGGAAGGGCGCCACGCGCAGCATTGCGCCTTCACACCCGCCATTCGGCAAGGGAGCCGCGAAGACGAAACCGCCCGCCGGACCTTCGTAGCCGGGGGTCTTGTAGCTGAGGCCGACGATCGCCTGGATCATATGCTCGTCCGCCTTTTCGGCGTTCCAATGGGAGCGGACGGCATATTGCGACCCGGTCACCAGCATTTCGCCCAGCAGCGGAAATGCCGTCGTGCATCTTTTCATGCCGGCCTGCTTTATGTGATCGGCGAAAACGTTGCTCGGCACCTTGGCCGGCGTCTCCGCGGCCCGGACCGAGCCATCGGCGGATTGAGCCAGACCGATCACGCCCTGAAAATACAAGAGAGCGACGGCGGCGAAGCCGAGAACGAGGGTGCCCAGGACACCGAAGAACATTCTGCGCCAGAGGTGCTCCCCGGCAGGAGTCTGTGGGAATGAAGCTCCGCCGGTCTGCGGCCGGCGGAGCCGGTCGTTTGCATCTGTCTCGGTCATGAGGTCTGCACTTCTACTCTATGGCCTCCAGTGCCGGGTTCAGGCCCTTCAGAGGCAGGTTGATGCTGATGGTTCCGTCGCCCGTGCCGTAGGAGACCCCGACCGTCGCCTCCCGGGCGATGTTGTCACGCAGGATGGGGCCTACCGGCACCGTCGCCAGGCAGACGCCGCGGTCGCAGCTTTCCACCTCCACCTCGACCGGCTTCTTGCGGTCGGGGAACGAAAGGCTCACTCTCGACCCCTTGCCGGCGGCCGGAGGCACCCTCAGGATCATCATCGGCCTGCCTTCCGCGGTTGCGGCGAGCGACCAGCTGAAAATGCTTTTTCCGGACTCGTCGGCGACGTTTTGCGTGATGTTGCAGATCTTCTGCTTCGTCTTGAAATTCTCGTCGCAAATGAGCGTCCAGTTTCCGAAAGGATGGATGACGCGGCGATACATTCCGATCGGCACATCGGGCGGAACGGCCACCTCGGAGGGCTTTATCCGGTAGCGAGGGGCCGTCTCCCCCTCCTGTCCGACGGAGGCGCCGGCAGACAGGATGAAACCGGTGACGGCCGCCAGGCCGCCGGTGAGGCGCCCCATCGTCCGGCTCAGTTGAGCGTGATGCTGAGGCCGGCACCGACACCGACGTTCCCCCCGGCCGCAGCACCGGTCAGGTTCGCCCGGACGCGTCCGTCTTCGCTGGTGTAGCCGGCACCGAAGGCGAGCGCCCCTTCGCTTCTCCAGAAGCCGCCGCCGAGCGCCACGCTCAGCTTGCCCGGCTCATTGTCGAAGCGCAGCGAGGCCGCCGCAAGTCCGATGGCGGCGGCTTGCCGCGCTTCGCTCCGAACCTGCCCGATCTCGCCCGAGAGCTGCGCGAACCGTTGTTGCGCATAATTGTTCACCGCGCTCACCTTGGTCTCGATAACCTGGTCGGTGTAGATGGCCGCCTGATCGATCGCCCACTCGGTCTTTTCGTCCGTGTAGCTCTTGCTTTCCGCGACGCTTTCGTCGAGCTGGCCGACATTGACGGCGTCGGTCGCCTTCACGCCCTTGGCCACATTGGCGATGAGCACCGGCTTGTCGGGATCTCCTCCCTCGAGCGTCAGCGTGTTGAGCCTCTTGCCGGCAGCGTCGGTATCATAGACGGCAGCGTTCTCCAGATCGCCCTGGAAGCTCTCGATATAGGTTACGCGGCTGTCGATCTCTTTCACTTCGGTATCGAGCCGATCGACCTTCACGTTCGTGGCGTAAAGCTGGCTGCCGTTGACCGCGTCGGTCGAGTTCGCGTTCAGGTCGCCGGCGGCGACATTGGTGATCTTGGTGCCGTCAGCCCCCTCCAGCGTCAGGGTGCCCTTGCTTTTGTCGTCATAGCCGACGCCATTCGCAGTGGCATTCGCAACGACGTCGAAGAGCTGGCCGCCGTTGACGGCATCCTTCGAATCCTTCGCCACCGTACCGTTTGCCACATTCGTGACCTTCATGCCGCCGGCATCGATGCCATCGGTCGTGACGCTCGGCCCCCCGGTGATGACCAGGCCGTTGCTGCCGAGCATGGTGCTGCCGATCACGATCGAACCGCCGGTGATAACAGTGGTCGGCGCATTCGGATCGGCGGGATCGGCACCCACCGTGATGCTTTCGGAGACGTCCAGATCGTCGGCCAGGTCGAAGCTCACGGTCTCGCCGGTCTCCGCCTTGCTGACGACGATATTGCCGTCGCCGCTGCGAAGATCCACCGTCTCGCCCGGCGCGACATTGGACGCGTTCGCACCCTGCGCCGAGAGGCTCCAGCCGGCACCGGCCGTGCCGCCCACCGCCGCCAGCGCGTCGCCGACATTGCTGTAGTCGGTGCCGCCGATCGTGTATTTCGGGGCGATCCACTCATCCTTGACAGGGTCATAGGCGGCTCCCCCGCCCAGGGCGACGGCCACGTTGGATACGCGGCTGCGAAGCCCGAAGAGCTGGCTGCCGTTGACGGCATCGGTCGATGCCGCGCTCAAGGCGCCGGGCGCAAGATTGGAGATCCTGGTGCCGCCCATGCCCCCGGCAAGGGTCACGCTATCGAGGTTGAGTTCGCCCTCATCGATCACGCCATTCGTATTGGCGTCGGTCCAGTCATATTTGACCGCCCGCTGGTCGGTATTGCCCGATGCGGTCTCGACTTGCCTGAGCTGGGAAAAGTTCACCGCGTCGGTGTCGGCCTCGCCCGCAGCGACATTGGTGATTTTGCCGGCCGCTTGGATGCCCGCCGCCGTCACGCGCGGGCCGAGCGCCGTGTCCTCCCCGTTCGCGTCCTGCGTCGTGAAGCTCAGGCCGTTCTCGTCCAGCACCGTGGATGCACCCGTGTCGGGATCTCTCGCCGTCACCCTGTTCACCTCGATCTCATCGGCCAGATCGATGCTCACGTCGTTGCTCAAGATCTGATTGCTGATCACGATATTGCCGTCGCCGCCTTTGAGGACCAACTCGTCGCCCGGCCCGATGCCGTCGATGCTGCCGCTGTCCGTCGTGAGCTTCCAGCCTGTCTTGGCGATCGTCTCGACCGATTTGAGCTGGGCCACGTTGGCGGCATCGGAGTCGGCCGTGCCGGCGGCGACACCTGTGATCTGGCGGTAGACGCCGGTTTCGGCGTCCGGATTGCCGACGGCGACCGCGCCGCGCGTGCTCTGCGTCGCCTCGATGGCGTTTTGGTCGGCCGTCGAGGCCCCGCCCGGCACATAGCCCGCCACGTCGGCACCCGTATCCGAAACCGAGCCGGAACCCAGCGCCACGCCGCCGACTTCGGTGACGTCGGCACCATTGCCGAGCACGAAGGCATCGGACACATCGATATTGTTGCCGTTGCCGATGACGCGGCTGCCATCGGCGGCATCCGCCAATGTGTTGTCGTTGCCGAAGGTGCCGGCGTTGTCGGCGGCGATGGTGTTGTCGTTGCCCAGCGAGTAGGAGCCGGTACCGGTGATATCGGTCGGATCGCCGATGGCGCCGCTCGAAGCGCCGCTGACGGTATTTCCGACGCCGATGCTGATGGACTTCAAACCGGAAGCCACGGCGCCGGTGCCGATTGCGATGGCTTCATCGGCGCTCGCCAGCGCCTCATTGCCGATGCTCACCGCGTCACTGACCACGAGGTCGGCGCGCACGGCGGTCTCATGTTCGCTCTCGGAAAACTGGATTCCCGCATTGGTGCCTATGGCGACGTTGTTATCGCCTTCCCGGGAACCGCCCGCCGAATCGCCGATCGCTATGTTTGACGACCCCTTCACCTTCTGACTGGCCGCAACGCCGAGGGCGACATTGTTCTGACCGGAGGTGGAACCAGTCCCTGAACCTGTGCCGATCATGATATCGCCCGCCGATCCCGACGTGGCTCGGGTACCGATGCTGATGGAATCGTTCAGGGAGGTACTGCTATTCCAGCCTATGCTGATGGACCGGTCGTCGTTGGCCAGCGCATCCGTGCCTATAGCGACGGCGTCGCGCGCACCGCCGTCCGCCTGCGCCGGATCGGCGGCCTTCGTTTTCGCACGCGAGCCGATTGCAATCGACCGATCCGCATTGGCTTCGTTTCTGGCACCGATAGCAATGGCCTCGATGCCCGGCGACTGATTGAAGGCTCCCAGGCTGACAGAGGTTTGCCCGCCTTTGATTCGGTCATTCCCTTCAAACCCGGCGTTGTTGACGAGGCCGATGCTGACCGATTCGTCGCCATCGGCCCAGCTTTCGGTACCGATACTGACGGATTTGTCACCCACAGCCTTGGCTGCATCGCCAATACTGACGGCTCCGCTGCTGGCTTGACTGCCCGTTCCGATGCTGACGGACCGGTCGCCGTTGGCCTTGGTATTGGTACCGATAGCGATGGCGTCGATCGCGGCCACGTCATCCGGAATATCTAGATTGGCTTCTTTCGTACTCGCGCGCACGCCGAAAGCGATCGACCGGAGACCGCCGGCTGTGGTTTCGGTACCGATGCTGATGGAGCCCTGCCCCAGGGCATTGTTGCCGGCGCCGAGGCTTAGGGATTGCTCGCCGCTGGCCACGTTGCTGCTGCCGATGCCGATCGAGAGTTTGCCTGTTGCCGTGTTGCCCGCGCCGATGCCGATGGATTGCTCATTGCCGGCCTGATTCTGTCTGCCGATGGCGAGAGACCGGTCGCCATTGGCCTGTGCATCCGTACCGATTGCAATGGCATCAGACGCGCCGCCCGGGTCCGCTTCGTTGGCCACCGTATCCGGGTCGTCGACTACCAGCGATTTCGTACGCGCACGCACGCCCATGGCGATCGACTGGGAGCCCCCGGCCTTGGTCTGCTCGGCCTCTCGCCAAGCGAAGGCATCATCTCCACCGATTGCGATTGCCCGAACATTGGCCGCGTATGCAGACTGCCCGATGGCAACCGATCCGTTTGAATTCGCGTAACTACCGTTACCGAATGCAAGTGAACCGCTGCCGGCCGAGACCGATTGGCGTCCCAGCGCCACAGAGTTGCTACCAAGCGATTGCGCGACTGAACCTATGGCAATGCCGGAAACCCCAGAAGAAGTCGCCAGGCCGCCGATCGCTATTGCTGAGGCCCCCGTCGCCTCGGCTGTAGATCCAAGGGCGGTTGCGCCAAACCCGGTTGCAACAGACCCAGAACCCACTGCAGTGGGGCAATAGTCCTTCGTGAAATCGATATCAGATGGGGTTCCCTGATTTCCATTACTGGCGATTGAAGTCGAGCAAGCGTTGCCCGTCGCCGCATCGGCGCCGGTCTCGTTGTTGTTATCGCCCGAGACTTGAGTGGACTTCGTCACCTGCTGCGCCGCGGCAATCGGCGCTAGACCGATCGCCATTGCCACTGCAACCGCGGCCCCTGTGACCCCGGACATCCAGCCGCCCCGCCCCGCCCCGGCGCCGGCCCCGAGCAGGCCACCTCCCCGGCCGCGGCCGAAGCCCGGCACCCGGCACGACAGCCGCAGCACCGCCATCAACCGGCGGCGGAGTGAGCTGTTCGCCCCCGCGTCCGGATGCCAGTGTCTTGCCAAATCCCGGTTTCGGCGGGTGTCGGAAGATGGATGATTCCTGTAGGTCAAGATACACTCTCGCAAATCTGATGAACATGCCCGGGGGCAGGGCCCGGACGGGTGCGCTTCATGTCCCCTTATTTCTCGACCTGAACGCGGTAGGTCGTAACCAGCGTTGCGCCCGGCGGGAGGGCTTCCGAAACCCGCCAGCGGATCTGGCGGTAGTCCGACGCTTCCGCCTCGACGCGGCTTTTCGTGCCATCCTCAAGGGTAACGGTCTTGTAGGCCGGCACCCCCTGCCAGGACTCGCCGTCGATCAGCACTTCGAAGGCGGCCTTGAGCGAGACCGCGCGCCCGGCGTCGACAAAAGAGGTATTGGACGGGATCGGCCCGTTGATGACCAGGCCGGAAAGCGGCTCCTTCGCCACGTTCTCATAGCGCCCCGTGTACTGCAGAAGGTCTCCCGGAGCGGCGGCCTCGGCGGGCGAGAAGGTTTCCTTTCCACCTTCCCCGATCTCCACGCTCTGTACGCCGAGATTGGCTGAAAGCGGGCTCGCCGGCTTCTGATCCTGCGCCGCCGCACTCCATGACAGGAGCATCAGGCCGGCCGCAAAAATGGACGATGTAATCGAGTGCCTCACACGTTGTCTCCATCTGAAGCGCCGCGCGTCTGACGGACGTCGATACGGCGTTGAGCGCTGCAAGGCCTGACCTCGAATCGGTCCCGGCACGCAGGGGCGGCTTGGCGCAAGTGGCCGGCCCCTGTGTTTCGGCCGTCGTCACTTGCGCCGTGACGGTACAGCTGCTCGGCCCGGCCGCAAGTTTGCCCCCGCTGAAGCTGATTTTGTTGCCGTCGGTTACGGAAACACTGCCTTCGCACTGGGAAACTGCCGGCGTGCCGGCGAGCACCAGGCCGCCCGGCAGGGTGTCGGCGAAGGCAAGCCCTGTCTGCGCGGCCGCATCGGCGGGGTTTGTGAGCGTGAAGGTCAGCGTGAAGGTCTCGCCCTTCTTCACCGAACCTGCTGAGAATTTCTTGGTCAGCGACGGTTTCAGTTCGGTGATCTGGACATAGCCGTCGGCGCCTTTGTTGTTTTCGTTGGAGTTGACTGCGGTCAAGGAAGAGGAAGGAGTCCTGACGAACAGGCCGCTTTTGTTGCTGTAGCATGAGCCTCCGCCCTCCGAGGCGGTTCCGCTGCTCGTGGCGTTGTAGGGATATCCGCTGCCGGCTTTGCCTCCGGTATATCCGCCCCCGCCCCCGCCGCCGCTGCCGCCGTCGCTACTGCCGCTGATATCGGCGGCAGATGCGCCGTTACCGGAACTATTGCAATTGGCATTCGCTGTGGGAGTTCGGGCGTTTCCGCCATCTTTCGGATCGGGAGCGGTCGAACCGGACGAGGCTCCGGCCGCGCCGCCGCCGCCGCCGCCGCCGCCGGCTTTCAATACGGTTGTTCCTCCCAGTGCCAGCGAGGTCCCGCCACCACCGCCGCCGCCGGGAGAGCCACCGGTAATGCTCGTGGTGTCGCCGCCATCACCGCCTCGTCCCGTGCCGGAGCCTCCGGCCCCTCCATTGTCGCTAAAGCCATTGACGCCGCCGCCGCTGCCAACCGTGCCGGTGATCGTGTCACCCGGGACAACATTCACGATCGCGTCGATGATCCGGGCTGCACCTCCCTTGCTGAAGGGGGTCCTGAGGAAGTTATCACCCGTCCCGCCGACGCCACCGACCAACCGCACCTTCACCCGCGTTACGCCCGCCGGGACGGTATAGGTGTAGAGCTCGCCGCCGACGCCGGTCGTAACGCCGTCGAAACCTTCCAGCCCCGTTGCCGGCTCGACGCTGCCGGGCAGGCGCACCACCCCCTCGACGACGCCGGCAACGATCCGCTTGCTGTCGTCGGCAAGGAGCTTCACCTCGGCCTCGTAGCGGCCGAGGCCGTTGCGCACCGCGATCTTGTGGGTGCCGGAGAGCGCCGGCGGATAATAGTCGACGAGGGCCTCGCCCTTGTCGACGAAGACCTGGACACCGGGTTCGGTCGCCCGTATGTCCTCGGCCCCCCACCGGCCCCGGCCGGAGGTCTCGAGCGTCACGTCCATCGAGGCATGGGTGGGAACGCCGTCGGCGTCGACGAACCGGATCAGCACCGGGATGGCCGAGGCCGGATCGGCGAAGGCCGCGGGCGGAGCCACGAGTTCGATCCGCGCCGGACGCCCGGGCGCCAGAACGGTGATTTCATTGCGCTCGCGGACATTGCCGAACGGGTCGGAAAAAGTGGCCTCGAGCCTGTTGCGGCCGCCTTCGAGGCGGATCGCGACATATTCGGCCGCCTGAACGCCCCCTGAAGCGTAGACGACCCGCTGGCCGACCTGCCCATCGGAGACAGGTTCGCCGTTGAGATTGAGCCCCAGCTTCCCTTCCGCCGGTCCCTTGATGCGGACCGAGACGATGTCGCTGTTGACCAGGCTGTCGGCCTCGAGGTCCAGAAAGCCGAGTGCCGGCGAGAGCCCGCGGATCTCCGCTTCCAGATCGCGCGTGCGGTCGAGCGCGAGTGCCTGCGGCGCGTCGGCCTTCCCGGATTCTGCCGACTCTTCCTCCGACTGTTCCCGCGCGACGATCTGCGTTTCGGTGGTCTTGGCCGCTTCGCGGCGGGAAGACGACAGACGCCCGAAGTAATCCACCCATTCCTCGCCTCCCGGATTCAGCCGCTCGGGAACGCTTACAGTCTTGCTGGCGGCGATGTTTTCGGCATAGGCCTGCCGGCGAGACTCGAGTTCGGCAAGCACCTCCTCGCGGCTCACGCCCTCCCTCGGCGAGACGGCGAAATATTCGCTCACCACCTGCCCCGGCAGCAAACGCAGATAGCGGCTCTGCGGGCTCAGCGCGTCGCGCGCCGTGGTCGACCGAAGCTTTACCGTTGCCGGCAGCGTGGGCGTCGAAACGGCGATGACATGCGAACCGGGCGGCAGTCCGGGCAGCGAATATTTACCGTCGATATCGGTGACGACGCTCGCTCCGTTCGAGAACTGGAGCTTGACGCCCGGAACTCCCGGCTCCACGCGCTCCAACGCACCGTCCGCCGCATTGCGGCCGGCCGCCAGATAGCGATCCTGCTGCCCGTTTCCGTTGAGGTCGGCATAGACCTTTCCGAGGACGACGCCCTCGTCGCTGAAGACGCCGCCGTCGCGCTGGATGCGTACCAGAGCGCGAGCCTCGTTGGAAAGCACTTCCCCCCTGCCGGCCAGGTTGCCCGAAGCAAGGGCGACGTTGGCAAGCCGGCCCTGGGCGGTGGGGTCGACGGCAGCCATATAGGTCAAGGCCACCGTGTCGTCGGGACCGACGAAGCCGAGGTCGAAGGTGAGATTCCGGCCGGGGAAGCCGGAGACCTCGACCGGCTTGCCGTCGAGCCGGGCCGTGCCTTCGAGATAGGATATACCTTTCGGCAAGCCGTCACGGATTGCGGCGCTGACGAGCCCAATGCCGGTCGTATTGGTCAGGGTGAGCGAATAGACCAGAATATCGCCGGGCGCGGGATTGGCCTCATCGACCGATTTTTCGAGGCGCAGGACCGATGAAGCGTCCGGATCGAGCGGAATGTCGATGCCGCTGAAAGCGCCCGTTGTCGTAAACGCAGCTCCGTAGGAGGCTTCGGCATCCACGTTGCGGCCCAAAGCGGGGAACACCTTGCGATCGGAAGGGAATGAAAAGCCTTCGGGCGGCAGCACTTCGATCCGGTACGCGCCCGCGTTCTGCGCCGCGCTCACGACATAGAAGCCGTCGGCATCGGACACGATGCGCTCGATCTCCGCTCCGGATGCATCGTAAAGGATGACCGTTGCGCCCGGTATCGCGACATTGCTGGCGGAATGGAAGACGAACCCGCCCGGATTGACGGTGAGAATGGCGGACACGGTCTGACCGCCGCATGTGGCGCTCGCGGAGACTTTCGTGTTCCGGTCCCCGGACACGACGCTGTCGCCCTGCACCACCGGCAAAACCCGCTGAATCGGAATGAGCGCGGTCGTGAAGAGGCCGGTATTGGGTCCGGTTTCCGTCGCGACGGCCGTCTCCAGATCCGCCTCCGGATCGGTCGCGATCCGGATCCGGACGCTGTCCGCACCCGGGGTCGTGTTGCACGCGGCCGCGCTCAGATGGAGGCGAACGTTGCTGTTGAGGGCTGCGGTCGAGATCGGCCGACCGTCCGGCGCTGCGTAGGTCAGTGCCGCCTCGCCGCCCTCTACGGGCGTACGAACGAGATTGGACCGGACCTCGACCAGATCCTCCCCCGACTGCTGCCATGTAGAGGCCTCGTTGAGGATGAAGCCTTCCTGGGCATTGCCGGCGACGGCGACCTCGAAAGCGAGGTTGGCCGAGATGCCGCCCGGATAATCGCCTGCCCTGAAGAAGGCGACGGCATCGACCGCCGACGGATCCTGCGGAAGGGTCGTCACATATGTGTGCGTAGGCTGTCCGGCGACATGATACAGGCCTACGAAGCCGGCGGCGGATTCCGCGTTGACGACGCGCGTATTGAGCGGCCGCGCGTCGCGCACGAGGATGCCGGAGGCCGCAGCCCCGTCGATGAGAATGGAGCTTCCGTCGAGCTGCGCGTAGGCTGCCACGGCATTCGCGCCGTTGTTGCGCAGCCGCAGTCCATAACGCAGCCTGCCGCCTGCCTGGACTTCATTCTCCGTGGCGGATTTTTCGAGAACGAGGCCCGTGGAGGACATGATGACCGTGCCGGTGGCTGCATCCGCAACACTTCCGTCCTTCGCACTCAGCCGGAGAGCCGCGAGCTGGCCATCATGCGAGGACGCCGGCGTTGCGAATTGCACGATGACGGGAAGCTCGCCACCCACCGGCAGCTCGATCGCCATGTCCGGCGTCAGTTCCCACTCGCCGGGATCGGCGGTTCCGTTGCGATTCTGATCTATGACGGCGCGGATATCAACGAGATTGGCATGGTGGCCGGCGACCTGCTCGAGGGTGGCCGACGGACTGAGGGGAGCGTTGCCCGTGTTGCGGATGAAGAATGCGAACTGGCCGACCGAAGCCGGCGCCATGAAAACGGTCTGGTCGGAAACCACCTCGATGGCTTTCACCGAATTGACGCGGGTGACCACGACATTGGTCGATACGGACTCGTAGATGCCGAGTTCGGTATTGAAATACGAGACGACGGCCTGGCTTTCGATGAGCGCGCCGGCAGGAGCGGGAACGGCAAGGGCGACGGCCGGGCACAGGGCGGCGAACGCCGCCAGACAAGCCATGACCCTGCCAACTATCCCGCGTATTCCCCGCATTATTTTCCCGATTGTGCTCGCCTGGAAGTGCCCGACATGCGGTGCGGGCAGGAGACGCCCCTGCCCGCCCGCCGACCGAGGAGGGCTACTGGTCGATCCTCACCCGGACGGTGAGCCGCGCGACCTGCCCCGAGGGCACGGTGCCATGCTCGGAGCGGATGGCACCCGTCGCGCCATCGGCCGGCTGAAGCGTCAGCTCCGCCTCAGTATCGCCGGTTGTCGCCGTGCCGGACGATCCGACATAGGTGGTGTAGGCCGGCGTTGCATCGTCGATTTGCAGCTCCGTCGCGTCCGCCGTGCCCATATTGGTCGCCGTGATGCGGTAGACGATGCATTCGCCCGGATTGGCCGCCTGCCCCGCCTGGGTGAAGCTGCCGTCGGCAGTTCCGTCGCATTTGGCGTCGACCGCCTGCTCCTTGACCACGACGACATTACCGGAAACGATGGTGACGGTTTCGGTGACCGTGTTGTTGCTCGGATTTTGATCCTCCACCGTTGCCTCGCCTGGCGCAGTGAGGGTGCTGTTCACGACGATTCTCGCGCTCTCGGAAAGTCCTCCCACGGCGCTGGCGGGTGCCTGGACCCGCGAAAACAGCAGCACCCTGTCCCCGGGAGCGAGTTCCGTCTTGTCGAGCGCGGTCAAGATATTGGCAATGCTGGTCACCGTAGCGTCGGTGGAGTCCAGCACGCCGTTGCCGTTCGCGTCCACGCGAAGCGTTTCCGCGAAGCTCGGAAAATCAGGGTTGTAGCCGATGGGACCGTTGGTGATCGCGACGTTGCCGAGGTTCTCCAGCGTGTGGGTCATCACCACGACGCCGCCGGGCGCCGCCTGAGCGGTCTGGTCGGTGCGAATGGCGAGGTCGACGACCTGAACGACAGTGACTTCGTCCAGTTTGGTATCGACGACCGCCGCACTGCTCGCCGAAGCGGCGCGGAAGTAAACATCCGTGTTGCCGGGCGCAGCCGTGTCCGGCGGGGTTACGACGGCGGTGAACGTCGCGGACGCGCCCGGTGCGATCACGCCCGTATTGGTGACCGTGCCGTCGGCATTCCTGAACACCACCTGCCAGCCGGCCGGCATGGAGCCGGGCGCGAAATTCGAGCCGCTGAAGGACAGATTGAAGCTGTCGGAAACCGAACGATTGTTTTTGACCACGAGGGTGAATTCGGCGGCCTCGCCCGGATTGGTTTTGACGGTCGTCCACGGGTCGCCGTTATCATTGGCGACATTGAGACCTGCCGCCAGTTCGCCCGCGTTCTGCAGATCGACGGTACCGCCGCCGACCTTACTTGCGATCCGCAGCCTTGTCTTGTTCAGCACCGCCGTGTTGCTGATGGAGGACGCCGTCATCGTCGCCTCCCAAGCTTGCGAACCCTCCTCGCGCGCCGCTCCGTCCGGCAAATTGGCATGCACAAGAAAGTTCGACACCGAGTTCGCGCCCAGCTGTATGTCCGGCCGGCCGTCGGAGTTCGTATCAAGGAGCGGCGTGCCCTCGGTGGTGGTAAAGCTGAACGTCGTGCCGGCGGGAAACGTGCCGGCGGGAAAACTGTTGCTCGGTTCGACGGAGAGATTGAACCTCTGCGTGGTGTTCGAGTGATTGGTAATGATCACGTCAAAAGGCACAGGGATACTTGAGGACAGATAGCCCTCTGTATAGGCAATGGTATCGTTCGCAGCGTTGTCGTCATCGGTGCTGGATGCCAGTCCGCCGTCGGTATAGTTCACGTCCGGCAGATCGCCACCGAATCGGCCTGCATAGGAAGGATCGGCCGCTCTATCCGCCAGCGTGACAGCCGTCGCCTGGCCGTCGTTGATGACGAGCCGCGCTTCGTTCGAGGTTTGCAGGTCGGTCTGGTCCGAGTCGATCGTACCGGTGTTGGAAATCGTGCCGGCTGCGCCAGTGGCGACCGTACCGACGAACTCGATATAGCCGCTCTTGCCGACAGGCACGGCGGACAGCGTCGCTTTCACCGTGCGGTCATCAAGCGAATACGAATAGAAGATCTTGTGGCCCTGGCCGTTGGTGTGGTCTCCATCATCCTCGCGGGCGTCCGTCATCGCGCTGCCGTCGGACCACCGACCCGTTCCCGCCACATATGTCAGTTCGCCTGGCAGCAGGTCCGTGATGATCACATCCGTCGCATCCGCTCCACCGGTATTGCTGTAGTTGAAGCGGACGCGCACGGTGTCGCCGGGGGTGAGCGAACCTGACCCGTCCCCGTCGTCGAGCAGGCTCATGGTCTTGGTGAACTCGAAAACGGCACCGGTCGTGACGGTCACGGTATCCGTGTTGGTGTCGTTCGGCTGGTTCGGCTGGTTCGCCGTGCCCGCGGTGAAATTGCTCGCCGTTGTCAGCGTGCTCGCCGCGGTGATCTTGAAGGTGGGACTGCCGGTCGCCCCGGCCGCGACATTGACCTCTACGACGACGCAGGCGCTTTCGCCCGCGTTGAGCGAGCCGGTCTGGTCGATCGATGTCAGCGTATCGGGCACGCCGTCGCAATCGCCATCGGCATAGATGCCGACGAAGGAAAGGCCGGTACCGAAGTCGGAAGTCGTAAGGTCGTACCTGTCCGCCGCGTTACCGACATTGGTGATGGTGTGCGGAAAGAGCACCTTGCCGCCGGCGACGGCGGATTTTGTCGTATCGGTCTCGATCTGAACGCCGGCGATGGTGTTGATCGTCGTCTGGACCAGGTTGGAGGTGACCGAAAAGGTCTGCCCGCCAGACTCGAAGGTCGCAACCGCCTGATTGCCGATGACGGTACCGGCCGCAGGCGGCGCCGCAAGCGCCGAAGACGCGAATGCCATTATACTCGCAGACGCAACCAAAAGATGCGCCGACAATTTCCTGCGCCACCGATTTGTCTGCCGGTAGCCTGCTTCCAAGACGCTAGAATTCGCTCGCATAACTCGCCTTCCCGTGACCGATTTCGAACGGGAGTTGCAGGAGATGCCCACTTATATGCAAATAACCAAAACAATTTTAGGGGAAATTTCGACTCGACGCTGCCGTCGCCAACATGCGGGGCCCTGCCGAATCCGGGCCCGACTGCCGGCAAATAGCTGTTTTGTTTACAAGCACAGGAAGAAAACACGTGCGATGAAGATCGCATATCATCGCCGGCGCGGTGTTCTCGCGAGCAACGGAAAAAGCTGCTTTGCCCTTGAAGGCGGGGGGTGATTCGGAAAATGCCTGCGAGGCGCGCTTCAGTCGGGGACGCCATCGTTCGGGATAGGTGAAGGTCAAGCCGCTTGTCGTCTCCCCCCTTGTGGGGGAGAATATTTGCGGCGGGCTCTCGTTTCCACTTCTGCGTTCTGCCCGTGGCATCGTTTGGGCATGCGAACGTCAAACCGTTTACCATCTGCCCCCAAGGCAATGGTCCCGCGAGAGGATCAGAAGTGCATATGCCCTGGCGGCAACGCGAAGTGCTTCCTCACCGGAAACGCAGGTTTTCTTTTGTAAGCTCGTCGACCGATGAGCAGCCCATCAGCTTCATGCCGCGTTCGATCTCGACACGCATCAGTTCGAGCGCCCGTTCGACGCCAGCCTGTCCTGCCGCAGCGAGCGGGAAGAGATAGTAACGGCCAAGCCCGACCGCCTTCGCTCCCAACGAGAGCGCCTTGAGCACATGGGTGCCGCGCTGCACGCCGCCGTCCATCATCACATCTATCCTGTCCCCGACGGCCTGGACGATCTCGTCAAGCTGGTCGAATGCGGTGCGTGAACCGTCGAGCTGGCGCCCGCCGTGATTGGAGAGCACGATTCCGGTGCAGCCGATCTCGACCGCGCGCTTGGCATCCTCGACCGAAATCACGCCTTTCAGGCAAAACTGGCCGCCCCAGTGCTGCACCATCTCGGCGACGTCGTCCCAGGACATGGACGGATCGAGCATCTCGGTGAAATAGCGGCTTATCGACATCGCGCCGCGGCCCATATCGACATGGTTTTCCAGCTGGGGCAGCCTGAAAGGCTCATGGCGAACATAGTTGACCGCCCAGGAGGGCTTGATCGCAAATTGCGTGATACCGGCGAGATTGAGCTTGAAAGGAATGGCAAACCCCGTTCGCTTGTCGCGCTCGCGATTGCCCCCGGTGATGCTGTCGACCGTCAGCATCATCACCTCGATGCCGGCCTGCTTGGCGCGCGCCATCATCTCGCGGTTCAATCCACGATCCTTGTGGAAGTAAAACTGGTAGACCTGCGGACCGTCGCAAATCCGCCGGGCCTCTTCCAGACTGACGGTGCCGAGCGAGGAGACACCGAACATGGTGCCGAACTTCGCAGCCGCTGCCGCCACCGCACGTTCGCCCTGATGGTGGAACAGACGCTGAAGCGCCGTCGGCGAGCAATAGACGGGCATCGCCAGCCTTTGCCCCATGACCGTCACCGACATGTCGACGTCGCCGACGCCGCGCAGGACATTCGGAACCAGATCGCAGCCCTCGAACGCAGCCGTGTTGCGCCGGTAGGTGACCTCGTCATCGGCCGCGCCATCGATATAGTTGAAGATCGGCGACGGCAGGCGCCGTTTTGCCATCCGACGGAAATCGTGGAAATTGTAACAATCTTTCAGACGCATCTGCCCCTCAAACCCGAACGGCCGAATCAATAGCACTTTTTCGATAAGGCGGGATGAGGAAATCAAGCCGCGGCGGGAATCCGGCGCTCAGTCCGTCGTCGAGCCCGCAATGATGGTGAGGCGCCGCATGGATGGTATGTGGACACTGAACAGGAAGACGCCCCACCATTCGGCGCCGTCTTCGAAATAGTCGGAAACCTCCGGCAGCCGCGCGTCGGACCAGTCGAGAATTTCGCTTCGGTGGAGCGGCGGCAAGATAAAATCCCTGATCTCCTCGAACACCGCCTGCACTTCGCCAGGCCTGGCGTTCAGTGGATAGGGTGGATGCGAGAAGGCGTAGGCGAACTGCCCTCCAGGCTCAGGGCAAGAGCTCGCACCCGACATGATCCTCACATCGTCGAGCGAACTCAAGACCGGATCCGTCAACTGCGATCCGTCGGCGGTTTTATAGGAGCCGAGCCTCAGCAGGCTGCCGCTGTCCGGGTCGTACCAGTCGCCGAAGAATGCCTTTTCGCAGATGCGCCGGCTTCCCAGAGCGCGCAGCTTCCCGGCGTCGAATCTATGGAAGTGGCGCAACGCCTGAGGGACTGCCGAAAGGATCTCCTCCTCCGTACCGCCTGCATCCTCGAAGATCGCGAAATCGAGCACGCCCAGCATTTCATCGAAGCGCTCGAAGGCAGGCGGTAGCTTCTCGATCCGGTTCATTCGCCTGTTTTAGGGCGCTGCCATGATAACTGCAATCGGCGGCAGAGGAGACGAGGATAGCTTTGGTATCGAGCATCCACAGGCTCATTCCTTCCAGCCCTCGAAGGGATCGCGATCCTGCGAAGTCTGGTTGCGGTCGGCCGGCCCCAGGGCAGCCCCTCGGTACTCGCCCTCCCCGTTGGCATTCGCGCCTGATATGCCGCCGCCACTATTCCAGCATTACAACGGCATCGACTTCGAAGAGCATCGGGTCGATTGCAAGCTTGGGAACGGGAATCAATGTCTGCGCCGGCAGCGCCGCGCCGAACATTTCCTTCACGTTCCTGGTCAGCACCTCAAGCTTGGACATGTCGTGATCGACGACGAAGACCGTGAGCTTGGCGACCTGATCCGGCCTGGCACCGAGCGCATCGAGGGCCGTGCGCAGGTTTGCATAGGCCTGCTGGACCTGGACAGCGAAGTCGGGCGACAAGGCTCCGCTGCTGTCCTGGCCGCCCTGTCCCGAGATATAGGCCACCCGGCCCTCGCGGGGCACGATCACTGCCGTGCTGTAGCCGTTCGGCGTCGGGTCGTAGAGGTTTTTCGGATTGACGATGGTCAGCTTGAGATCATTCTCATTCGCTGTCGTCGCAGCGGGAACGCCCATGGTCATGATGATCAGCCCTCCGATAAGCAGATGCGTGATTGCGCGTGACATGTTTTTCTCTTGGCTCCGGGGACTGCGGGCAATAGAGCCTCGCCGCCTCCGGGATTGAACTTTTACTGCCGTATGATCCGACTCGTACGACGTACTATCCGTGCCATCGTACATTGTACGAGTCAACCGTTCAGGATCGACATTCGCAGGTTCGTCGGGTTAGATCGGCATTCTGATCAGCAAGGAAGACGGATGACGGCCAAACGCAGCGGCGCCCCGAGCAAACGGCCTCGACGGACAGGTGTATCGCCCCGGGTGCCGGAGGCGCGCAGTGAGCCGTCTCTCTCCCGGGAGCGCATCGTGGCGACCGCGGTGGAACTGCTGGACGCCCAGGGAATAGACGGATTGACGATGCGTCGCCTGGCCGATCGCCTCGGCTCGGGCGTGATGAGCCTGTATTGGCACGTCGACAACAAGGAGGATGTCTTTGATCTGGCGCTCGACTCGGTGCTCGAATACCGCGGACCGCCGCAATTGGTCGAGTCTCGAGATTGGCGCGGAAAAGTCGTTCATATGCTCGAGGACTGGCGCGCCGGCATGCTGCGCCATCCCTGGTCGGCATCGCTGCTGCCGCGCCGGGCACTCGGCCCGAACATCCTCAGCCGCCTGGAACTGCTGAGCAGGACGTTGTCCGGAGCCGGTGTAGCCGACGCAGATCTGAATGCCGCGATATGGTCGCTCTGGAACTATGTGATGGGCGCCACCATCACCCGGGCGAGCTTCGGCCTCTCGGACGAAGACAGGGCCGCGGCACAGCAGCGCCTCACACGTCTCAGCGAACACTATCCGACGATCGAACGCTCCCGCCTGCTGCTGGACAACGATTGGGACGGCGCCTTCCGGAAAGGCCTCGACTTCCTGCTCGACGGCCTCGCTCCGAGACAATGAGCGCTCGTCATCTTCCTGACGAGACGGTGCCGGATCGGCTTAGCTGGAGCGGGATGAGGAAAAGTGTGTGCGGTTTTCCGCCCGCATCGTGATCTAGCCTAAACTAAGACCAGGAACGTATCGGAGGACTGCAATCTCTCCTCACCCCTCATCTCTGTGCTTGTCACAGAGATCCAGCAGCGCCGCGTCTGCGGTGTGGGGAAATGTTCTTTCAGCCCAAGGACTTGGTCTCGCTGGATCCCTGTGACGAGCACAGGGATGAGGAGATCAAAGACACATCCCGGCGACGAATGGCCCGCATCCGGATGGGGCAATAACGAAACCATTTGAAAGGAAATGGCGCACCCGAAGAGATTCGAACTCCTGACCCCCAGATTCGTAGTCTGGTGCTCTATCCAGCTGAGCTACGGGTGCGTGCCTGGAAGCGGTGACCACCGCTTGCGTGGCGATCCTCTAAAGCGTCCTTTCGGCGATTGCAAGCGCCTTCGGGAAAAAATTTCATTTTTACGACGATGCCGGGAAGGGACGGAATCTCAGGAACGTCCCTTGGCGCGGAAGGCATCGAGCCGCACCGGGCGGTCCGGCAGTTCTATGCGAAACAGCGTGCCGGGAGTGGGCTTTTCGACAAGGGCGATCGTTCCGCCATGGGCGAG
>Ga0209281_1001066_pt1 | contig 20525 bp, 17 predicted proteins | sample MedtruBG_FD_187514 | JGI IMG/M metagenome (GOLD analysis project Ga0209281, IMG submission 187514) | Root nodule microbial communities of legume samples collected from California, USA - Medicago truncatula BG (SPAdes) (version 2) | ecosystem: Host-associated > Plants > Roots > Nodule | place... | reverse complement strand
ATGTTTTTTTTAATTGTTCACTTAAATTAGAAACGCCTATCTCAATATTATCAATAATATTCATGTTAGGAAATAAAGCATAATTCTGAAATAAATATCCGACTTTTCTTTTTTGAGGACTTAAGTTTATTTTTTTTTCAGAATCAAAGAAAGTTTTGTCGTTGATTATTATCTTTCCTTTTGAAGGACTGACTAAACCTGAGATACATTTTAAACTCATACTTTTTCCGGAGCCAGATGCACCCAAAAATCCTAGTACACCATTGTGGTGTTCAAAATTAACCTTAAGATTGAATGAAGAAAGATGCTTCTCTATATCTATATATATTGACATTATTTACTCCTCCTTCCCATTAACTTAAGTTGGATTTCTGACCAGTAATTTAATATTATTATTAGGAATAAAGATAAAGCAACAATTATAATAACCCAAAGCATTGCTTTTTGCATATCACCGCCTTCAGCTGCAAAGAAAATAGCTAAAGGCATAGTTTGTGTTTTTCCAGGAATATTTCCCGCTATCATAAGTGTAGCTCCAAATTCGCCAATAGCTCTTGCAAAGGATAGAACAAGTCCACCAATAATACCTGGCATAGCAAGTGGAATAGCAATTTTATAAAATATTTTAAATTCGCTGAGTCCAAGAGTTCTTGCAGCAGAAAGAATATTAATATCAATTTGCTCAAAAGCAGATCTTGTGGTTCTATACATCATTGGAAAGGAAACAACAAAAGCAGCAAGAACTGTGGCACTCCAACTGAAAATTAAGGAAGTATTAAAAAGTGCTAATAACTTACCTATAAGGCCGTATTTTCCGCATATAAGCAATAAAAAGAAACCTACTACAGTAGGAGGAAGAATTAAAGGTAAGGTAAGTAATCCATCTATTATTCCTTTAGATTTTCCTTTGAAGTTTGATACCCAGTATGAGAATATAATTCCGAAAAAAAATGTGATAATAGTTGCAAAAAAAGCTGTTTTTATAGAAATCCATAAAGGTGAAAAATCAATATCCATATTAAGTCCTCCTTAAAAGTAAGTTTAGGTAATAACAATTTCGTATAGAAATTATTATTACCTAAAATAAATAAGTATTAAGCTATTCCATAACCATACTTTTCAAATATTTTTTTACAAGTATCAGTGAACAAGAAATCTTCAAAAGCTTTAGCCGCATCAGGATTTTTACTAGCCTTGATCACTCCAATTGGGTAAGTTATAGGTGAATGCTTATCATCAGATACAGTTTCGATAATTTTAGCATCTTTGCTGCTTAAGGCATCACTTTTATAAACAAATCCAACCTCAGCATTTCCGGAAGTTGACCAAGCAAGTACTTCCTTTACATCTTTTGCAAAAACAAGTTTTGAAGATATAGCATCTTTAACTCCAAGCTTAGTAAAAACTTCATCTGCATACTTTCCAGCTGGAACACTTTGAGGTTCTCCGACTGCGATTTTTTTGACTTTATCACTAGTTAAATCCGAAAGACCAGTAATTGTCGTTTCTTTAGGACCAACCAAAACTAAGTCATTTTTAACTAAGTCTTTTTTAGTATTATCAAGAAGTAAAGATTTATCTGCAAGTGCCTTCATTTGGCTTTGCCCGGCTGATATAAATACATCACAAGGAGCGCCTTGTTCAATTTGTTGTTGCAGAGACCCGGATGCACCAAAATTAACTGTTAGTGTTACGTTTGGCTTGACTTTCTTAAATTCATCTTGAATATCTGTCATAGCCTCTTTCAAACTTGCAGCAGCAGAAATATTTAATTCAACAGCAGGTTCAGAACTAGTCTCCTTAGTTGTCTCTTTTTGTTGGGAAGACGATTGAGTTGTAGAGCTACAACCAATAATTAATGTAGTTAACATTAAAGTTACTAAAGCATAAAATCCAAATTTTTTTTTCATAAATAAAACCTCACCTTTATAATTTTATTTATAGTTATGTTTAGTTATGTTATGTTGTTTTTCGCTTATGGTTTTTATTATACTAGCATTAATTTGAAAAAAATGCAATATTCAATAAAGAATTAAACAACTTGTCAAAAATATTGACAAATATTATTAAATGTGATTATATATTAATATAGTAATGTAGTGTTATGTTATGTTTTATTAAGAATCTCAAAGAGGAGAATACAGAAATGTATGAACCTTTTTGAGATTTTTTTGTTTATGGTGAAATCAATTATATGGAGGAGTGAGAAGTTGAGATTTATTACCTTTTCAGGACCACCGTCTTCAGGTAAAACTTCAGTAATTTTAAAAGTTATTGATTATTTGAAAGGAATGAAGAATAAACTTGGTGTAGTAAAATTTGATTGTCTTGCAACATATGATGATATGCTTTATAAAAAAGCTGGTGTTGAAGTTATGGTTGGATTATCTGGAAATTTATGTCCGGACCATTTTTATATTAGCAATATTGATGAATGTGTTAAATATGGAGTAGAGAAAAACTTAGACTTTTTAATAAGTGAGAGTGCTGGTTTATGTAATAGATGCTCTCCTCATATAAAAGATGTTTTAGCAGTATGTGTAATTGATAATCTTTCTGGTACAAACACTCCAAAAAAGATAGGACCGATGCTCAAATTTGCCGATATAATCGTTATAACAAAAGGAGATATAGTTTCACAGGCAGAGAGGGAAGTCTTCAATTTTATGGTAAAGGAGGCAAATCCAAAAGCCAAAACACTTTATGTTAATGGACTTACAGGACAAGGTGCATATGAATTGAGCTTAAATATAATGGAAGCGAAATCAATTGAAACTCTTGAAGGTAAGAAACTTAGATTCACTATGCCATCTGCTTTGTGTTCATATTGTCTAGGAGAAACGATAATTGGTGAGGATTACCAAACAGGTAATTTAAAAAGAATTAATTTTAATGAAGTGACAGGTAATTCTAAAGTTTTATCAAATAATACTGTTGGTATAAACACTATATCAATTGAAACTAAAAATACAATTATTGAATCATTAATAATTATGGGTGGGCACGATAAAGATGGAAATATAGAGAAAATTAATCTTACAATAAGTCCAGGTGAAGTAATTTGTATAGTTGGACCAACAGGATCAGGAAAGAGTAGGTTACTAGAAGATATAGAATGTATGGCTAATGGTGATACACCTACAGGTAGAATTATAAAAATAAATGGAAAAAATTTAAATGAAAATAAATTAGTTGCTCAGCTTTCTCAAAATATGAATTTTGTAATGGATGTATCAGTTGAAGAATTTATAAAAATCCATGCTAAAAGTAGAGAGATTATTGAATTAGAGGAAACTATAGAAAAAATAATAAAATGTGCTAATGAACTTGCAGGAGAAAAATTTACAGCGAGTGTTCCAATTACAGCACTAAGTGGTGGACAATCTAGAGCGCTAATGATAGCAGATACAGCATTTTTAAGTATATCACCAATAGTTCTCATTGATGAAATTGAAAATGCTGGAGTAGATAGAAGCAAGGCTTTAGAATTGCTGGTCAAGGAAGGGAAAGTTGTCTTTGTATCTACCCATGATCCTATATTAGCATTACTTGGAGATAAGAGGATAGTCATAAAAAATGGTGCTATAAATAGAGTTATTATAACTAATGATATGGAAAGAAATAACCTTAGTATTATGAAAAAAATAGACAATAAAATGTTAGAACTTAGAGAGGCATTAAGAGGTGGTAAAACTATAGATTGGGATATGGAAAAATATTTTTAGTAGTGGAATAAAATGAAAATTATTTTTCATTTTATTCCATAAAAGAAAAACTATTGAATATAGTGAAGAAAATGGTTGAATGTCGCTATGTGGTAAGTTATAATGATCATAGTAAATATTAATTAAATTTAACTTTAGGAGGAATTATTATGAAATTAAGCGCTAGAAATCAATTAGTTGGAAAAGTTGTCGAAATTAAAGAAGGTGCTGTAAATGCAACAGTAAAAATAGAAATAGCTAAGGACCTTGTTATTGTTTCAACTATTTCATTAGATTCTGTAAAAGAATTAGAACTAAAAGTAGGGTCAGAAGCTACTGCAGTAATTAAAGCAACATCAGTTATGGTAATGGCATAGTTTATACTGCGAAAAGTTTTAAAATGATTATTTATATTTTAAAGGAGGAATAAATATGAAATTAAGTGCTAGAAATCAATTAGCTGGAAAGATTGTTGAAATTAAAGAGGGTGCAGTAAATGCAACAGTAAAGATAGAAATAGCTAAGGATCTTGTTATTGCTTCTACTATTTCTTTAGATGCTGTAAAAGAATTAGGATTAACAGTAGGGTCAGAAGCTACTGCAGTAATTAAAGCAACATCAGTTATGGTAATGGCTTAATATACTATTACATATACTACAAATAATTTAATATATTATAGAGAGTATCTTAAATATAATTTGAGATATTCTCTTTTTTTAGAATATTGATGGCAATTTGATATCGAGATTAGTAGTACTATTAATCTATTTGTAACTTCAATTAAATATAATTGTTACGTTTTGTTATGTTTTGTCATGTTTGTTTATATATTAACACTTATTCAATCTAATAGCAATATTAATATTAAAATAAATAGCGATTTTTTATAAGCTATATATAATTGAGAAAAGAATTTTCAGTTGAGTTTCGTTATGTTATGTTGTGAAAAATAGGTGATATATTAAATTATTTGAGATTTATTTAAATTAGTATAAAATTATTATTAAAAGAGGAGTGTTGGAGATGAAAAATATTATAGATAAGTCTGAATATGATGTTCTTGGATTATTACCTTGTCCTATAAAAGTTCCGGTTGAAATTGGGTTTGATAATATGATTAATAATTTAAGAAATGATTGCGATTTTAAATATCTTATAGAAGGGAATGCTAATTATGATGTTATGTGGATGGATGAATCTTCAGATATACCTCTTAAAGAAGAATTACCGAAAATCATAATAAGTTCTGGCGTTAATAGTTTTTATAGAAAAGATTTTAGAACTAAAGCCATAAGTGATAAATATTTTAAAGAAATTAAGAATTCAAAAGATAATTTAATGTTGAATGATACAGAAGGAAATTACTATATAATGGCATTAAATTATCTAGTAATGGTAGTAGATTTAACAAAATTAGATAATAGAAAAATACCAAAATCTTGGGGAGAGCTTATAGATAGTTCGTTTCAAAAAGAAGTTGCCATTAGAGGAAAAAAAAGTAAGTATTGCGAAACGACTCTTCTTGCAATATATAAGGATTATGGGATAGATGGAATTTTGAAGCTAAAGGAACTTGTTGGTTATGGAGGTCACCCAGCAGAAGTAATAAAAAATGTAGGAAAAGGAATTAAGAATTCACCAACAATCAGCATCATACCATATTTCTACGCAAAGCTTCTTAAAAATAACAAAAATGTTCAAATTGTTTGGCCAGAAGAAGGAGCTATAGTAAGCCCGGTTACGTTATTGGTTCAAGGTAATATATCTAATAATCTTGAAAATGTAGTTAATTATTTTATTAGTGATGAAGTGCGAAGCATATGTATGAATGCATCCCTACCACATCCACATGATTATATGAAATTTTTAAATGAAAATAATTATAAGTTAAACTGGATTGGGTGGGATTTCATTAGTAGCAATGATATAAACAAATTACTACTAGAATTAAATTCTAAATTATAGAAATAAGAAAGTTATTTTAAAAGAATTTTATCTTTTAAGGTTGATGGATTTAAAATAAATTGCCTAATTGCTAGAAATTCTCACTTCTAGATGTTAAAATTATATATTATATAGAAGGGGGGAATTTCTATGGATAATGAGAAATCCCTAACAGCAGTTGAGGTTGCTGAATTATTAAAGATAACAAAAAATACTGTTTACGAATTAGTAAAAAGAGGAGAATTGCCTGGATATAAAGTTGGAAAAAAGCTTAGAATAGATAAAGATGATGTTGATAGTTATATAAATAGTCAAAAGATAACTAAGAACAATAAAAGTAGTATAAAAGTAGTAAGTAATGAATCGTTAGATGAAGAACACTTAAATAATATAAAGAAATTAGAAAATCCTAACGATCTCATAATATCAGGACAAGACGTAATTTTAGATGTTCTAGCAGAAAATATAAGAGAAAAATTTAGCGATATACGAGTACTTAGATCTAATGTTGGAAGTTATGCAAGCCTTTATGATTTATATAATGATAAAATATCTATTTCAACAGCGCACTTATGGGATGGAGATACAAATGAATATAACACAGCGTTTGTTAGAAAAATGCTGCCAGGTATATCTTGTTTGGTTATAAATCTAGCTTATAGAAATGTAGGGTTTTACGTATCAAAAGGAAATCCACATAAAATAAACACGTGGATGGATCTGTCAAAACAGAATATATCTATGATCAATAGAGAAAAAGGTTCTGGAATAAGAATATTATTAGATGAAAAATTAAGAGTAAATAATATAGACAGAGAACAGATTAAAGGGTATGCTACTGAAAAACAGTCACATTCTGCTGTAGCTAGAAGTATCGCTAGAGGTGAAGGGGATGTAGGAATAGGAAATGAAAAGGTAGCTAGTCAAGTAGATGGAATTGATTTTGTGCAGCTTCAAGAAGAAAGATATGACTTGGTTATTAGAGAATCAGATTTAAAATATCCAATATATAAATTAATAATCAAAACAATACAAAGTGAAGAATTTAAAAAAGAAATTGAAAGTTTAGGGGGGTATGATTTAAAAGATATTGGCAAAATACTTGCGAAAACATAAATAATGTTATAGTATAAATTTAATATAACAAATATTAGTGCAAAGACGCAGTAAGTTTACTGGGTCTTTTTTTGTTATAAAAAGCTAAATTAAAGGAGTGATATTATGAGTGAAATAGCTGTATTTCTAGAAGAAAAAGATATTATTAGTTCTTTTGAAGATGCAAAGTATATTAAAATATTTACAAAAGACAAATATGTTTGGAAAGTAAAAAAAGTTATCCTAATTAGCAGAATAAGTGGTGAAAAAGAAATAAGTCAAGTAAGGAAAGAATATCAGAATCTACTTCCTGAAATGGATGATTGTAAGATTATTGTTGTAAATAAGGCTTTTGGAATTCCTTATAGTGTATTTTATATGGAGGATTTTAGTGTTTGGGAATTACAGGGTAATCCTTTTGATTTTCTAGATGAAATAATTGCAAAAGAAATAGAGGAAGAAGAAAATGCTGAGAAAGAAGTGGAAGTGGCGAAAAAAATTGGACAAGGGTATTATCTTGTTGATTTACAAGAATTAGAATTAATCAATCCAGAGATAACATCTAAAAAAGCAATAATTCCTTATTTAGAAAAAGAGGAAGTGAAAAAAATTGAAGTGCTTTGTTGCCATGTACCGCCTTGGTTAGAAGATAGGAAGGATAAGTACAATATAAGATTGAATATACATGAAATAAAAAGAAATGATTATAAGGTTATCATAGAAAAAAATGAAGATTAGATTGGAGGATATTATATGGAAATCATAAAAACTAAATATGGTGATTTAAATGATGCTAATATTGCTAGTTACTATCCAACAGGAGAACCGGAAGCTTATAATATAGAAGAAGAAAGTGAATTAGATATTTTAGGGTGCAAGCTTATACCTCTATATGGATTTACTGATGAGAGAAGAAAAGAGTTTCCGCCGGTAAAAGTGTTTAGAAATGGAAATATAAAAAGTGTAGCTTTAAGTGAATTAACTAGTATAAAAACTTCAATAGGAATGTTTGAGGTGGAAAAAGTGACTTTATATGAAGAAGAACAAATGAACCGATTATTTTTATTAGATGGTAGGTTATCTGGATACTGGTCCGAAGATGACGAATATAATTTAGCAAAAGTGTATAAACTCGATTTTGAGTTTGCATCTATTGAAAATAAGCTTATGTCTCTTCATTTTTACAAAACTGGGGAATTGCAAAGTTTAACTTTATGGCCTAAGGAGAGAATTAGAATAAATTTAAATGAGTATAATTTTGTTGGAAGAATTGGGCTAGCGTTATATAATAGCGGAAAAATTAAGTCTTGTGAGCCATTTAGACCAACTACTATTAATACACCTATAGGAGCAATTGAAGCTTATGATATTAATGCCATAGGAATTCATGGAGACACTAATTCACTAAATTTTAATGAAGATGGAAGTATTAAATCGCTTATTTCATCAACTAATGCAATTACAATTACTACTCCCGATGGAGACACAATTTATCATTCGCCTAAAAAAATAAGATTGTATTCTAACAGTGAAGTTATGGATACCATTACTTTAAAGATAGAGTTTATAGAAAATAAGGTTATAATAGATAATAAATATGAATATAGCATAGATATAAACCAATTTGAAATAAAAAGATTCGGAGAAAAGCAATTAACATTAAGCGGAGATCTAAATAAGTGATTTTTGATTAACGAAGTAAAATACGAATATTATTGATAATTTATCAATAATATATCGTTATCATTAAAAAAATCATAGAAAATCAGAAAATAGTTTGCAAAATCAATTTTCTGTGATACTATAGTTTCAATAGCTAAAACAAGTTATAAAACAGCACAAAAAATAGAAATTATAAAATCTAAAAAAAGAGTTTACAAATCAAATCCTTCGTGATATTATAATTTCAATAATTAAACAATACTTACAAGAAATAACAAGTTATTACAAAATTATAAAAATCAAAAAAGAGTTTACAAAAGCAATCTTTCATGATATTATAATTAAAATAATTAAATAAAACTTAAAACCTGTCATTAAGACAACGAAGTCTAAGTGTTTAACTCAATGGAGAAGTTAAATTATCTTAGATTTTTTTTATAGAATGAAGGACAAAGGAGTCTACTTTATTTTAACTTAAAAAGTTAAATAAATTAGATTCTTTTTTTTAATAAGTTTTATTGTAATATTAATACAAATAAGTTATAACGTCCCAATTGGGCTTATATAAAATTATTTAAATTAAGAGGAGGAAATTATTATGAGACAAGTAGCTATTTATGGAAAAGGTGGTATAGGAAAATCTACTACTACACAAAATTTAACTTCAGCTTTAGCTGAAATGGGTAAGAATATAATGATTGTAGGATGCGACCCTAAGGCAGATTCTACAAGATTAGTTCTTGGAGGATTAGCACAAAAAACAGTTCTAGATACTTTAAGAGAAGAAGGAGACGACATTGAATTAGATGCAATACTAAAACCAGGATATGGCGGAATCAAATGCGTTGAATCAGGAGGTCCAGAACCAGGAGTTGGATGTGCAGGTAGAGGTATTATAACTTCAATAGGAATGCTTGAACAATTAGGTGCTTACACACCAGATTTAGATTATGTATTCTATGATGTATTAGGAGATGTTGTATGTGGTGGATTCGCAATGCCAATCAGAGAAGGTAAAGCACAAGAAATATACATCGTTGCATCTGGAGAAATGATGGCATTATATGCAGCTAACAACATTTCAAAAGGTATTCAAAAATATGCTAAAACTGGTGGAGTTAGATTGGGTGGAATCATCTGTAACAGTAGAAAAGTTGATAAAGAATTAGATTTATTAGAAGCTTTTGCAAAAGAACTTGGAAGCCAATTAATTCACTTTGTACCAAGAGATAACATGGTTCAAAGAGCTGAAATACACAAACAAACAGTTATAGAATTTGATCCAAAGGCTGATCAAGCTGATGAATACAGAACTTTAGCTAGAAACATAGAAAATAACAAATTATTTGTTATCCCAACTCCAATGAAACAAGAAAGATTAGAAGAAATCCTAATGGAATATGGTTTAATGGATATCTAAGATATAGAAACGTATTTTAAATGGTAAAAACGGGGATTTACAATGTGTTAGAAATATCTAATCACAAAATATAATTAAAAGGAGATAGAGAGATATGTATATGATTCGTGCAATAATTAGACCAGAAAAGGTCAGCACTGTCCTTTCAGAACTATTAGATGCTGGATTTCCAGAAGTAACTAAAATGGCAGTTTACGGAAGAGGAAAACAAAAAGGAATAAAAGTTGGTGATATTCATTATGATGAATTACCAAAAGAAATGTTATTAATCGCTGTAAAAGATGAAGATAAAGACGATGTAATTAAGGTTATAATGAGAAGTTCTAGAACAGGAGAAAAAGGTGCTTTCGGTGATGGTAAGATATTTGTTGCACCAGTTGAAGAAGTATACACTGTAAGTAGTGGAAAAGCAGGATTATAATTTAGGAGGAATAGCTTTATGAAAGAAGTTATGTGTATTATTCGTTTGAATAAGGTAAGTAAAACTAAAGAAGCTCTTGCAGAAGTCGGTTTTCCGTCAATTACTTGCAGAAAAGTTCTTGGAAGAGGGCAAAAGTCCATAGATAAGGCTTTACTTGAAGCTTATATGGAATCAGGTAACTTACCACCAACACCATTTGGTGAAAACTTATCTGAAAGAGGACGATTAATTCCAAAGAGACTTATAACTCTAGTTGTTAAAGATGAAGCAGTTAAAGCAGTTGTAGATGCCGTATTAGAAGTAAATTCTACTGGAACACCAGGAGATGGAAAAATATTTGTATTACCAGTTGAAGAAGTTTATAGAGTTAGAGATGGACAAGCAGGTGAAACTGCAATATAAATTCGGAGGTGAAGTGTATGAGTAAAGTAGATAGCGTTTTAGACAAATATAGTGCTAAAGTCTACAAAAATAGAAAAAAACATATGTTAGAACTTGAGCAAGAAACTCAAGAAATAGATGCAAATAGAAGAACCATACCTGGAGTAATGACACATAGAGGATGTTGTTATGCTGGATGTAAAGGGGTTGTTCTTGGACCATTAAAAGATATAGTATTATTAACTCATGGACCAGTAGGATGTGGATACTACTCATGGGGAACTAGAAGAAATAAAGCAGCAGTACAAAAAGGTGATGGAAACTTTATTCAGTATTGTTTTACAACAAACTTAGGTGAAAGTGATATCGTATTTGGTGGAGAAAAGAAGTTAAAACAAGCAATTGCAGAAATTGTTGATATTTTCAACCCAAAAGCTGTATTTATATGTGCAACATGTCCAGTTGGATTAATTGGTGATGACCTTCCAGCTGTTGCAAATGAAGTTAAAGAATTGTACGGAATTGAATGTATATCATTCCCTTGTGAAGGATATAAAGGTGTATCACAATCAGCTGGTCACCATATTGCAAACAACAAATTAATAAAGTCTGTAATAGGAACTACAGATTATACACCTAAAACTCATTCAGTCAATATTCTTGGAGAATATAACATAGGTGGTGACGCTTGGGAAATCGAAAGAGTCCTTAAGAAAATAGGCTATGAAGTAGTATCTATCATGACTGGTGATTGTAGTATTGATGATCTACGTAAAGCCCACACTGCGGATTTAAATCTTGTCCAATGTCACCGTTCAATTAATTATATCGCAGAAATGATGAAAATTCAATATGGTACAGCATGGATTAAGGTTGATTTTATCGGAGTTGACTGTACAGTTAGAACTTTAAGAGATATTGCAAAATTCTTTGGAGATCCAGAATTTACAAAGAGAACAGAAGAAGTTATAGCTGAAGAATTAGAAGATATTAATGATGATATGGAATACTATAGAAGTAAATTAACAGGTAAAACTGCAGGTTTATACGTTGGAGGTTCTAGATCTCACCATTATCAAATGCTTTTAAATGATTTAGGCGTAGAAACATTAATTGCTGGATTTGAATTTGCACACAGAGACGATTATGAAGGTAGAGAAGTAATACCAACTATAGTAGAAGATGCAGACTTAAAGAACATCGAAACATTAGAAGTAGAAAAAATAGTTGATAAATACAAAGAACTAAAAACAGATGAAGAATTGGAAGAATTAAAGAAAGAGATAATTAATCTTGAATACTACCCAGGAATGATGCGTGACATGAATAAAGGTACAATTGTAGTTGATGATTTAAATCATTTTGAAACTGAAGCGTTCATTAAAGACTTAAAGCTTGATATGTTCTTCTCAGGTATCAAAGATAAGTTCTCAATACAAAAAGGCGGAGTATTATCTAGACAATTACACTCTTATGATTATAGCGGACCTTATGCAGGATTTAAAGGTGCAGCAAACTTTGGTAGAGATGTAACTATGAGTTTATATACACCAGCTTGGAGCTACACTGTAGCACCATGGAAAAATGAGTCGATATTAGAAGGGACATTATTAGAAGCAACAAATGGAGGTGAAGTATAATGTTAGATTTAACACCTAAAGAAATTAAAGAAAGAAAAGCTATTACAATTAATCCAAGTAAAACTTGTCAACCAGTTGGAGCTATGTATGCAGCTCTTGGAGTTCACGGATGTATGCCCCACAGTCATGGTTCGCAAGGATGCTGTTCATATCATAGAACAGTTTTATCAAGACATTTTAAGGAGCCAGCTATTGCAACTAGCTCATCATTCAGTGAAGGTGCTTGCGTATTCGGTGGTGGAAGTAACATAAAAACTGCTGTAAAGAATATCTTTGATATGTATGATCCAGAAATAATCGCTGTTCACACTACTTGTTTATCAGAAACTATAGGTGATGACTTAAATGCGTTTATTGAAGATATAAATATTCCAGATGGAAAAAGAGTATTATATGCAAATACTCCAAGTTATGTTGGATCACATATTACTGGATTCTCTAATATGGTTGTAAGCTTTATCAATAAATTAGCTGAAACAACTGGAGTGAAAAACGGTAAAATGTGTGTAATCCCTGGATTCGTAAATCCTGGTGATATGCGTGAAGTAAAGAGATTATTAAAACTTATGGGAGTAGATTTCACAATGCTGCCAGATACAACTGGAGTATTAGATGCTCCAATGACTGGTAAATATGAAATGTATCCAAAGGGTGGTACAAAAATTCAAGATATCATTGAATTAGGTGACTGTGAAAAAACTCTAGCACTAGGAAGCTTTGCTTCTGAAGCAGGTGCATCTGCACTTGAAAAATTATATAAAGTTCCTTATACAACTTTAAAAATGCCAATAGGTATTGGAGCTACAGATGAATTAATTATGGAATTAAGCAAATTTAGCAAACAAGAAGTTCCATATGAGATTGAAGAAGAAAGAGGACAATTAGTTGATATAATGATAGACTCTCATCAATATTATGATGGAAAGAAAGTCGCTTTATATGGAGATCCAGATGTGCTAGTTGCTTTATCTAAATTCTTACTAGAACTTGGAATGATTCCTAAATATGTAATTACAGGTACTCCTTCATCTGCATTTGATAAACAAATGAAGGCGTTATTTGAAGAATTTGGTGTAGAAGGATGCATTGCAAAACAAGATTCAGACCTTTTTGAATTACATCAATTAATTAAGAACGAGCCTGTTGATTTACTAATGGGTGGAACTCATGGTAAATACATAGCAAGAGCTGAGGATATTCCACTAGTTAGAATAGGATTCCCAGTATTAGATAGATACGTTCACCCATATATGCCGACAGTTGGATATAGAGGTGCAATGAGATTGTTAGAATTAATGCTTGGTGCATTAATGGATAGACAAGATAGAGATGCCAAAGAAGAAGATTTTGAATTAGTAATGTAGATAAACTACGTGTAAATTCAAGTTGCGTGGTAGCCAACCGAAAGAGCTGTTACTCTGTTGTTCGGTTGCTATAGAATATAGTTGTGAAGTTCTAACATTATATTTAATTCTTGATTTATTTATCTAAAAGAGTGTGTGAAAAGTATAAACCTAAAAGATATGCCCATATAAAAAAGCAGCTATGCTGCAATTAAGATCTAAAAAGATATGCTCATATAAAAAAAGCAGCTATGCTGCAATCAAGATCCAAAAAGATATGTATGAAATAACCATAATTTAATAAATTCAATGATTGAGCAATTGAACATGAATAAAACATGACAATTGCTCAATTCATTAATAATTGAGAATTGAGAATGCAGAATGAAAATTTTTTTATCAGTAGTTTGAAAAAAATATATTTTGGGAAATTTTGAAAGAAACTTAGATTTTCATCCTTTATTCTCAATTTCCAATTCAAAAGAAACAATAAAAAATAAAAAAGGTGGTGTGGACCTTATGGAAAAGAAATTATCTAATTCACTTCTTGAGGAAAGAGAAGATTTTGTATGCTTTAAGGAAGGCAAAAATAAAAAATCTATGAAATGTGATGGTGATAGTATATCTGGATCAGTTAGCCAGAGAGCCTGCGTTTATTGTGGAGCAAGAGTGGTTTTAAATCCAATAACAGATGCTTATCATATTGTGCATGGTCCTATTGGATGTGCTAGTTACACTTGGGACATAAGAGGCAGTTTATCAAGTGGTGAAAATTTATATAGAAATAGTTTTTCAACTGATTTAAGTGAACAGGATGTAATATTCGGTGGTGAAAAGAAATTAACTGCAGCGATTGAAGGAATAATGGAAAACCATAATCCAAAGTTAATTTTTGTTTATGCTACTTGTATAGTTGGAGTAATTGGTGATGATGTAAAAGCAGTTTGTAAAATGGCTGAGCAGAAATATAATGTACCAGTAATACCAGTTATGTCACCTGGATTTTCAGGAAATAAATCAAAAGGTTATAAATTAGCATGTAATGCTCTTATGAATTTATTTTCAAGAAATATTTTACCCAAAACTAAAGGCATAAATATGCTTGGTGATTTTAATTTGGCAGGAGAATTATGGATTGTAAGAGATTATTTAAGGAAAATTGGTGTAGATGTAATTTCAACAATTACAGGGGATTCTAGTTATGAAAATTTAATTAAAGCTAGCAGTGCAAGTTTTAATGTAGTTCAATGTGCAGGTTCAATGACATATTTAGCAAAAAGAATGGAAGTAGAAATGGATATCCCTTTTGTTAAAATAAGTTTTGTTGGACTTGAAGATACTAAAAATTCACTTCTTAGAATTGCAAGTTTGTTTAATGATGAAGAAATGTTAGCTAAGGCAAAGACTTTTGTAAAAGAAGAAGAGGAAAAAATAATGCCAATATTAAATTCATATAAGGAAAATTTAAAGGGTAAAAAAGCTGCCATATATGTTGGTGGAGGATTTAAAGCAATTTCATTAATTAAACAATTTAACGAACTTGGAATAGATACAGTTATGGTAGGAACTCAAACTGGTAAAAAAGATGATTATGAAGTTATTGGAAGTTTAGTTAATGATGGAACTGTAATTTTAGATGATGCAAATCCTTATGAATTAGAAAAATTTATGTTAGAACAAGACGTTGATATTTTAGTTGGTGGAGTTAAGGAAAGACCCCTTGCATATAAATTAGGTGTAGCTTTCTGTGATCACAATCATGAAAGAAAGCATCCACTTGGAGGTTTTATAGGTGCAGTTAATTTTGCAAAGGAAATTAATCTTTCAATTAACAGTCCAGTTTGGAAATATGTAAAGGAGAGTGAAGAGAATGAAGAAAGCTAAGGAGAGTTATGTAAATCTAACTGTAAACCCATGCAAAATGTGTATGCCTATGGGAGTATGTAATGCACTATATGGAATTAAAAATTGCATGACAATTTTACATGGATCACAAGGGTGTAGTACATACATTAGAAGACATATGGCAACACATTATAATGAACCAGTAGATATTGCTTCATCTTCACTTACAGAAGAAGGAACTGTTTATGGTGGTGAAAATAACTTAATTAAAGGTTTAGAAAATTTAATTAAATTATATAATCCAGAAGTTATTGGTATTGCAACGACATGTTTAGCGGAGACAATTGGTGAGGATGTAGTTAGACTTTCAAAGATATTTTACGAAAAGCATCCAGAAAGTAATGTTAAACTGATACCAATAAAATCTCCTGGTTATGGAGGAACTCAATTTGGTGGTTATTTTACAGCGCTAAGGGCTGTGGTAGAAAATATAGAAATGTATCCAGCAAAGAACGAGAAAGTAAATATTATTACTGGTCCTATAAGTAGTGCTGATACTAGAGAGCTAAAAGAAATATTAGATGACTTTGGAATTGACTATGTATTACTCCCAGATTTGTCAGAAAACTTAGATGGAGTACATAGTAAAAAGTATAATAGATTACCATACAACGGGACTAGTATAGATGAAATTAAATATATGGGTGGCGCAAAGGCTACTGTTGAGCTTACTACATTTATAAAGGAAGAATACTCAGTTGGCAGCTACTTAGATGAAAGCTTTGGTGTTAAGAACTATAGAATAAATATACCAAGAGGACTTAAAGATACAGATAAATTTTTGAAAGTTTTATCTGAAGTTTCAGGGAATCCTATTCCGGAAAAATATAAAAAGCAAAGAGGAAGATATTTAGATGCCATGATAGATTCACATAAGTATAATGCAGAAGCTAGAATTGCAATATTTGGTGAACCTGATTTTGTTTATTCCACTGCGAGAATGGCTATAGAAAATGGTGTAGTTCCTGTAGTAATTGCAACTGGAGATGTATGTAAAGGGCTAGAGGCAAGTTTAAGGGAAGAAGTTGATGAGCTGTCTAAACAATTATTTGCAGAAAAATGCCTAATAATTGATGAAGCAGATTTTAAGACTATAGAAAAACTCGTTTTAGATTTGAATGTAAATGTAATGCTTGGAAGTTCTGATGGTAGAAGAATAGAAGAAAAACATAAAATTCCATTGATTAGAGCAGCATTCCCAATTCATGATAGAATTGGAGGTCAAAGAATCTTATCAATTGGATACGATGGTTCTTTAAATTTAGGTGATCAAATTACTAACGTAATGCTGGCAAAGACAGAAATGACTTTTAGAGAGAATATATATAACGAATTTTATAAAGAAGAAAATATAGTTGAAGAGAAAGCAATAGAGGGGGAAAAGAAAATGGAAGCAAGAATATATAGCAAAGAAGAGATAGAGGAAAAAACAAAAAGTCATCCATGTTTTAGCTGTTCATCAGCACATAAATATGCTAGAATGCATCTGCCTATTGCACCAAAGTGTAATATAAGCTGTAATTATTGTTTAAGAAAATTTGATTGTGTTAATGAAAGTAGACCAGGAGTTACTACTGAGGTATTATCTCCAGAAGAGGCATTTGCAAAATATAAACTTGTAAAATCTAAAATGGATAACTTAAAAGTAATAGGTATTGCTGGGCCTGGAGATGCACTTGCTAATTTTGATGATGTAAGAAAGACATTACAATTAGTAAGAGAATATGATCCGGAAGTAACATTCTGCTTATCTACAAATGGATTGATGCTTCCATTCTATGCACAAGAATTAATAGATTTAGGAGTAAGCCATGTAACTATTACTATGAATGCTATTGATCCTAAAATAACAGCTAAAGTATATAAATTCGTAGACTACCTTGGAGTTACTTACACTGGCGAAGAAGCAGCTCAAATTCTTTTGAATAATCAATTGTCTGGATTAAAATATCTAACAGATAGAGGAATTGTATGTAAGGTTAACATTGTAATGCTTAAAGGAATAAATGACCATCATATTGAAGAAGTGGTTAAAAAAGTTAGAGATTTAGGCGCTACAATTACAAATATAATGCAAATGATACCTGTAAAAGGAAGCGTATTTGAAAATATGCCGCTTACAACTAATAAAGAAGTAATGGATTTAAGAAAAAAATGCGGAGAACATTTAGAACAAATGTATCATTGCAAGCAATGTAGAGCTGATGCTATTGGTTTGCTAGGAGATGATCAATCTCAAAAATTCAGTAAGCCTACTATGAAGAGTACGGAAACTGAAGAAAAATCATTAAAGTTTGCAGTAGCTTCAAAAAGTGGTATAGGTGTTGATATGCACTTTGGACATGCTTCGGAATTCTACATTTATGAATATAAAAATGGTGATGTAAGATATTTAGAAAAAAGAGATGTTGATAAATACTGTAACGGAAAAGATGTTTGTGAAGAAGAGGAAGATAAATTTGCTAAATTATCTAAAGTGGTTTCAGACTGCAATGGTGTGTTATGCCTTAGAATTGGGGATGAACCTAAGAAGAAATTTAAAAATATGGGTGTAGATGTATTTATGACATGTGAAACAATTGAAACGGCAGTAGAAAAAGCAGCTGAAGCAATATTAAAAGGAACAGAAGTTAAAGAAATGCTAAGAGCTTAGAACTCTAATTAGAATGTGGAATGAAAAATCAATAATTAATGATGTGAAGGAGGAAATTCCAAAGTAAAAAGTGAGAGTCCTGAGCTTGTATTCGGGAACTCTAACTTTCTCTGTGAGCTTCAATCTACATCATTAATTCTTAATTAGAAATGAAGGTGGTGATTGAGTAATGGATATTAATAAAATTGAGATAATTGATAAGACGATTGTTGTTTTAAAAGAGCTATATGGTGATAAGTTAAAAAGTAAAAAACCACAATTAAGAGAATTGATAAAATTACTATATATAATAGGAAGTGAATATATAGAAATTACTAAAGAACTTTATGAAGAATTATCGCCTTTACCTGAGAATGTTAAGTTTAAGATATGCACTAATAAAGTCATAGAAATGAAAAATAATTATGATTTATATGAAATTTTTAATAAAGAGAGTAACATGAATGCATATGGAAATCTAAGAATTGTTGGATTTGATGATATAATGTTTTATGATTATAAAAAAATTTTTTCTAACATAAGAACAAACTTTGGAGAAAATATTGAAGTATGTATTAAAAACACTTATGAATGTGCAACTGCTATGACGTTAGAGTGGATAAAATTTGGAGGAAAGAAAGTTATAACATCTTTTGCAGGGATTGGAGGCTATGCTCCTCTTGAAGAAATTTTGGGATCTATCTCTTTTTTAGAAAAAATAAATATCCGTGGGAATCATAAACTTTTTCCAAAAGTTCTTGAGCTTTTTGAAGAGATAATAGGAAGCAAGCTTAATGGAAATATGCCATTTATAGGAACTGACATCTTTAATGTTGAATCAGGAATTCATGTAAATGGGATAGCGAAAAATCCAAGTACTTATGAACCTTACGATCCATGTGAAATCGGAAGAGAAAGAAATATTATAATAGGTAAACATTCAGGTATAAATGCTTTGGAAATAAAACTAAAGGAATTAAACATAAAATATAATCAGAACTATTTAAAAGTAATGTTGGAAAATGTAAGGAAGTTCAGTACGCAAAAACGTAGGGGATTAAATAATGAAGAAATAAAAGAAATATATGATAAATGTTGCATATAGCAATGGGAGGTGAGATATATTGGAATTTAAAGAAAAGGTTATTAATATTGTAGATACTACATTAAGAGACGGGGAACAATGTGCAGGAAAGGCTTTTTCTATCGATGAGAAAGTTGAAATTGCGAGATATTTGGATGAGAGTAACATTTATCAAATAGAAGCAGGAATACCAGCAATGGGCGATTTGGAAAAAGAATGCATAAGAAGAATCTTAAATATTAGGAGAAACTCGTTAATCTCAACATGGAATAGGATGAACAAAGAAGATATACTAAACTCAATAGATTGTAAGCCGGATTTAATTCATATTAGTGTGCCAACTTCTGATATACAAATATATTCAAACTTAGGTAAAGACAAGGCTTGGATTGAAAAAAATCTAAGAGCATGTGTGTTTTTAGCTAGAGATAATGGGTATGATGTTACTATAGGTTTCGAAGATGCTTCAAGGGCGGAAATAAATTATCTAATTAATTTGTGCCATATAGTACAAAAGATGGGGGTAAAAAGAATAAGATATGCAGACACTGTTGGAATATTGATGCCTTCTACAGTTAAGGATGCAGTAAAAACTATAATAAATAATACTGGAATCGAGATAGAAATACATGCTCACAATGACTTTGGCATGGCAATTCCTATCTCTCTTGAAGCTGTAAAAAGTGGAGCTAAGTATGTTGATTGTACCCTAGATGGAATTGGTGAGAGAGCTGGTAACTGCAATTTACAAGAGTTTATTAGAATTTCAGATAAATTCTTAGAAAGTGTACATCACAAAAAGAAGGCATACTAATTTTAGTTTAAGAAATACTAGAACATATACCGTGATTTTTTTAGTTATTTAAACAAATTAATATTCATGATTATTAGAGTCAAACACAACCCTATAGTAATGTTAATCATTTTATGATTAATATACATAGGGATTGGAGTTTGGCTTATTGCGTTTTGCAATAAATATATTTTATAGTTTAAAATATGTTTGATTTTATTAATTATATAATAAGTGGCTCTATCCTACCATTCTTAACGAAACATAACAAAAACGAATAAAAACTAACTAAAATTATTGACAGTTATTATAGGATAATATATTATTATAACATAAAGGAACAAAAAGGGTTCAAAGAGGAACATTAGCTGTAAGCTAATGTTCCTTTTCGTTTTAAAAGGAGGATGATTAACCATGAAAAAGATTTTAAGTATCATTTTATCAATTACTTTAGGTGGGTTATTGATAGGATGCAACAGTAACACATCTACCAGTGAAAA
>Ga0209281_1001065_pt1 | contig 20529 bp, 24 predicted proteins | sample MedtruBG_FD_187514 | JGI IMG/M metagenome (GOLD analysis project Ga0209281, IMG submission 187514) | Root nodule microbial communities of legume samples collected from California, USA - Medicago truncatula BG (SPAdes) (version 2) | ecosystem: Host-associated > Plants > Roots > Nodule | place... | reverse complement strand
ATTAGACAGTTAACTCTCATGCAACCCACATTTCAATTACTCAAAATGCAGTTTTGAACGGGAATATGCTCAATGACTAGCATAGTTTCTTTACGAAACACTATTATTTAGCGACTTCTTGTCGCACCTTAGTATTGTGAATAAGTTAACGTCTGCTTTATTATCTAACAAATCTTTTATAAGCAATGTTTTATCAATATAATAATAATCTCTAGTTATTAACTTTTTGAAATTATCTATACCTATTGGTAATGGTTTAAATTTCACATCATCACATCCATTTTCGGTCTATTTTAATCCTAATTAAAAATCGCTTTGCCTTTTGATTAGGGCTATTTTTATAGTATATCCTATAATTAAGTTGCTTAAAATAAAAATCCAAAATTTATTTTAGTGAATATAGTCTCCATTAGCCTTCATAATTAACTCTAAATCTGCTGGAAGGTGGTTTTTCAATACTCTTCTAACATTAACACCATCACTATTTTCATAAAATCTTAGAGCTTCTTCATAGCTCAGACCACCTTTCATTTTTCTTTGAATTAATCTTTGTTTTAATAAATCTTCATCTGCATAAATAAAAATACTATAATTACAAAAATCTTTTAGATCTGTCCATTTTTCCTCATCTGTTAATAGCCAATTTCCTTCAATTAATACTATTTTTTTATCAACAAATATTCTATCCTCTACAACATCATGAATATTTCTATCATATACAGGCCACTTGATATTGTTCTTTTGAAATTGTTCCAATTTAGATTTTAATTTATCTATGTCAAATGTCTCTAGACAACCTTTAACATCACTCATAGGAGTTTCTTTCCCTTTTATATTAACACTGTGGCTTTTTATATAATCTGCATGAAAATGAAATCCATCTAATCCTATAGCTTGTACTTCTTCTATTCCTTCTACTTTTTTAGATAAGTACTCAAGAAATAATGATAATGTTGTTTTTCCAACTGCTGGAGGTGCAGCAAGGAAAATAATGAATCGTTCATCTTTTCCATTATCCATCTCTGTCCATGTCCTTAACAATGGTATAAAAATATCATCTATAGTCTTCTCAAAATAAGATGCCTTTATATCAAATCCATTTACTTTAAAATTGAATTCCTTAATATTATCCATTCTAAACACTCCTATACTGCTTCTTCATTGAATTTAACCTATATTATCATCTATATACTTCTGCATAATCTCAATAAAATTATTCCAATTTGGTAGATACTCATTGCTATAACTCTTACATATTTTATTAGAATTAGGAATCTTAATTTCTAAATTTCACTGTGTTCCATCACATATGTCATTATCATAATACTTATTATTACAAGATTGTATTTTTAAAAAGTTAGTTCTTCCATAAATGCAATCCTCTCTTTAGATTATAATCCTTATATAAATTCCTGTATATTATACTGCGCAAAAAAGAGAGCTTACCTCACATAAACTCTCATAAAAATTTATTATTAATTCTTTATAGCTTTAAAAAATTCTAAGAAATGTGTGTCATCTTTAAGCTTAATATATTTCCAGATATCCTTATACTTAATTTCAAATTCTGTATGATCACCAAGTGCATGCATAACTCCTATGCTGATGCCTAGTGAATCTTTAGTCATATAACTAAATTCACTCCCCATTTTATCTGATGGATCTGCAGCTAAAAACCTTTTTTTCCAATCCTCAAGAGTAAGCATATTGATTTCAGACTTATATTCAGCTTCGTACTCACTATTTACAGCCTTAAACGATCCATTAATAAGCATATTAACAAAATCATCGTTAATATTTACAATATCATTTAATCTTAAATTCTTTCTATTTGTAATATCCAAGTTAGTTGTATAAAAAAGATTGCTTGGATGTGCAGCTCCTGAAACGTTCCCCACTCCAGAATAAATTATGCTGAGAAGTTCTGGATCCTGACAAACAATTTTATAATTTATATCAATAGTTACCTCACCATCTACATCTTTATAATAATTGTTGCCCTTCAATGCTTCATTTTTAATAATCTCATTTAATTCCTTCTGTTTTTCAGCATCACTTAAATCTGATATTTGAGGATAACTTATCTTAGTTCCTTTATTATTATCATAAGTTTCACTTACTATTTTATATGACCCCTGAGACGCTAACTCAAAATTACTTTGAACACTATTTTTATTTGTCTTATTATTTTCTGTTATAGAACTTTCAGTTGAAATACTGTTATTTCCCATAACTACTTTTGATGAATTACTGCTCTTTCCACTACAGGACAAGGTTATTACCATTGTTCCTATAAGGACTAATCCAACACATAATTTTCTAAACATAATTTCCTCCTCTATGCACTTGCATATATTAGTCATTTCCTTATTACACTAATATTACTCTTAAAATTTGCATATTTACAATATTCATTGATAATTCATCTTTTGATGTATGAAAAACAATATAACCTATTTTCTTACCTAAATTATGTCCTAAATTTAGATTTATTAATCCAGCCCACCGTCATAGTTCCATTACCCATAATAGTAATTCCATTTACTATTATGATTCAACCTACCGATAGAATCTTATTTTATTTACACTTATCAAGTTTTAGTTGTTCTTTACCCCATTTATTCAATTCATTCAATGCAGGAAGTAATTCCTTACCTCTTTCGGTTAAAGAATATTCAACTTTAGGCGGAATAGTTTCATATTGAGTTCTAACAATAAGCTTATGCTCTTCTAGTTCCTTTAAGGATTTCGTAAGCATCATATTAGTAATACCTTTAATTCTTCGTTTCAACTCATTATATCTAGCAGGCTCCGCTTCTAATAAGTACCACATTATTGGCAACTTCCATTTTTGACCTACAATATCAAGTGCATATATAACAGCACATTGTGTCTCATAAATATTCTCATCGGGAAATACTGTATCACAACTAATATCCTTCTTCATAAATTACACCTCCATAAAATTCAATAGTATATTTTTTATACTAACACAGAAAAAACTGCATACTTGTACATTTATACCTTATACTTTATTATTATAACAGAAAACATTACAGATAATATAAAATTAATTTTAATAAAGGGAGTGCTATTATGAAAGTTTATGCTATTAATGGAAGTCCAAGAAAAAATAAAAATACTGCTACGTTACTTCAAAAAGTCTTAGATGGAGTAAAATCCTCAGCAAAAGATAAAGAAATTGAAACTGAAATAATTAATTTATATGATTTAAACTATACCGGATGTAAGAGCTGCTTTGCTTGTAAAAGACTTGGAGGTAAAAGTTATGGCAAATGTGCAGTAAAAGACGATATTTATGAAATTTTAGAAAAATTGTCTCAAGCTGATGGGATAATCTTTGGAACTCCAGTTTATTTCGGTAATATAACTGGCCAATTACAATCATTTTTAGAAAGATTATTATTCCCTAATTTTGAGTATGATAAAAACTATACATCAATTGCACCAAAGAAGATGGCAACATCATTTATTTATACAATGAATGTTTCAGAAGAAATAATGGACATGGCCAATTACAAATTAACATTCAGTAAAATAGAATCTTCTATAGAACGCATATTTACGAAACCTACAATAATGTACAGTAATGATACTTACCAATTTGATGATTACTCAAAATATAAATCTGATGCTTTTCCTGAAGAAGCAAAAGCAGCGCATAGAAAAAATCAGTTTCCATTAGATTGTCAAAAAGCTTTTGAAATAGGTGCTAGTTTAATAAAATAATATACTAAAAAGTTCTAAATAAATAGCTTTAGAAAAATCTAAAGCTATTTAAATTTTTTTATGGCTACAGGACCATATCTAATATTGTTTTTTCATCAATGCCATTTTCAGCTAAAATTGAATATGATACACCATCCTTTTCCCATGCAGCTAAATTATATTCTTCACTTTTGTTTCCTTCCAAAGTTATGTTTATTCCATTTACTTTGGCTGTATTCTTAACTTGGTAAACATTATAATCGCCACTTATATTATCAATGCCTTTACCTGCTCTAAAAATTATATTGTTACTACCATCATTATACTCTACTTGTATTATTTCATTTGATATAACACTTATGCTTTCCATTTTAAGTCCTTTTGGCAATGTTTTTAATGGGTTTGCTTTTAAATTTAATGCTTTTTCAGCTTCCTCTAATGTCTTATATTCTTGACTATAATTTACGGCTTTCTCTGCTACAACTAATGTGCCTGAAACACTATTATCTGTATTATTTTCAGGTATTCTATTTTGTTTTATATCTTCAGGTGTTGTTTTTGGTTCTGTGCTTGTTAGCTTTTTATTTTCCTTATTATTAATATCTTCTACAGGATTTGTTTTTGATGAAATATTTGAATTTTCTATAGCTTTGTCATCATTATTTTGTGCTGTTTGACTTTTCACTACCTCTGAGCTTGAGCTTAATTGTAAATTATCTTTGTCTTTTTCTTGTTGCCCGATTTTTGAGCTAATATTACTCTCTTCTTTCACATAACAACCATCACTATTATTATAATTATTATTTTGATCTAAATCTTGATCTTCCTTATGGTTATTACCAGAGATTTCTTTGCTATCATTATTATAAACAAATTCATTATCATCACTAGTTTTTAAGTCATTATTTTCATCATCATAACTTTTTGCTGTTTCTTTCTGCTCTAAATCATTAGGTGCATGTTTAAAAAACATAGGATAATTTTTAGCTACACTTAAGCATAAGACTACCGCACTACATGCTGCTACCATCTGCATATTTCTTTTAAGGTTATTATATTTTTTTACTTTTGGTATAGTAGTTTTAACTTTCATATTTTTTTCTGCACTATTGTCATTTTCATTTACAGCCAAAATATTTTGGAGTATTCTTTTTTTCATATCATCATTCATTACTATTTTATTTATTTCTTCTTTATATTTCTTACTCAAAATCATACTCCTCCTTTAGCTCTTTTTTTAGCATGGTTCTTCCTCTGCTAAGTAATGATCTTACTGTTGCTTCTTTCCTATCTACTATATTTGATATTTCAACCGTAGTATATCCTTCGTAATAATATAAATGAATAATCTCCCTATATTTTAGTGGGAGTTTTATAACCTGTTTTAGAACATTACTGTCCTTATATTCATCATAATAAGGCATGTCAGTTAATTCTACATGCTTTTTAAACCAGGCAGATTTCAATTTATTTTTACAGATATTTCTGATAACACAAATAAGCCAATGCTTTTTATGGTCCTCACTTTCAAATATCTCTATATTTTTAAGCAGTTGTATAAAAACGTCTTGGACAGCATCTTCTGCATCATGTATACTTTTCATGTATGAATATGCTAGCCTTAGCAGCATATCTCCATAATGCTCTAAATCTTGTGAAATAATTTCATCCGTACGCAATGAAACCTCTTTCATAAAAAAACTCATCCTTCCATCCCGTAGCACAATATATTAATAAAAATCTTTACATAGCTCCAAAATAAACTCATCCTTATTACTCTTGTCTCTACTTATGTTACTTATTATTTAAACTCTTTGCAATACACCTTCTAATTAACTTACTTCATTTAATTTGTGATTAGTGTAATGTCTAGTGAAGATTATTTATTAGAATATATATAATTAAAAAGTACTTTTAATTATTTTAATAATATCGTCTTGTTTCATACCATTGTTTACTGAAATAGAATATGACATATCACTTACATTCCACATTGCAACATTAATAAGATTATCATTTCCTTTTAATTTAATATTTTTACCATTTATATTTACAACATTATTAGTCTTATAGTTATTATAATCACCGCTTATATCATTGATTCCTTGTCCCATTCTAAATATAATATCACTTTGTTTATTTATATAACATATTTGAAATAAATTTCTTGATATAGTATTTATATATTTTATATTATATTTACCTAATAATTCTTTTGGTACTGTAACTTTAAATTTTAGTGCTTTTTGAGCTTCATCTATAGTGTCAAAGCCTTCAATAGGATTTATTATATCCAATGCATCTTCAGTTTGAGTTACCACAGTAGATGCGATCTTACCATCCCATTTCCCGCTTTGATCCACTTTAAAGCCATCTGGAGTTACTGTACTTACGGCCATTTCTCCATTATTTAATAAATAGTACCAATCTCCATTGGTTTGAATCCAGCCTCTTTGCATTATGCCATTGTTATTCATAAAATACCACTTATTATTTATTAAATTCCATCCTGCTATCAACTCTCCATTAAGTGAATAAATCCATTGTCCATCTTTATTTCTTACCCAAAAACTTCCCACTGTTTTTTGATCATTAAATAGAAAATTATACATATTAATTGGAACATATGCAATGTTATCCACTATTATAGGCTCTGCACCTAATTCATGCATCATAGTTAATCCTATAGCATTACTGCTTGAATAATAATAACTGTCCATTCCCACATAAACATTTGTTTTAATTTCACCATTATCTAAACTAATAATTTTATTATCCTTATCTGCTTCAACTTTAAAACCAAGACTTTCTGCTGTAGTTTTAAGCGGAACCATAACCTTTCCTTTATATATTAAAACACCATTTCTTCCAATTTCAATATTTTTGCCATCTATTACCACTTTATTAATATCTAGATCCTTAGGTGCATAGTTTGATATTTGAAAAGTATCTTCCACAACCTCTGACTCTGATTTTTGAGTTTCTAAATCTGCTGCAAATGCTGAAGCAGGCATTCCTATAATTGTTACTGCTGTTAATAAACCTATCATTAATTTTTTCATAATATTATCTTCTCCTTCTAAACTCAGCACAATCAAAAATTGTATCTATTTTCATGTGCCTTACATCTTATTTTTTTCCTTATATATTAGTAATACAATCCAACTTAGAAAAGTGTTGCAAAAAATTATAGAATTTATAGAAAAAATTTAACGAAGTTGCTAAAGCCTTGCCTCTTTATGTTTAAATATATAAAATATATAATAGTATTAGACTTGTACAAGCTTAGTAACAGCAATTTTATATTAATAGGAGAAAATAAGAATTATGAATATTGTTAATCATTTTAAAACTATAACTAATCATAAATTATTAGTTATGAAGTATTGTTTTAAAGTAGGTTTATATAAACAAGGATTACTTCATGATCTATCTAAATATTCATTTGTGGAGTTTTCAGCTGGAATAAAATATTATAAAGGATATGTAAGTCCTAATGGTGTTCAAAAAACTGTGGAAGGCTATTCAGCAGCATGGCTACACCATAAAGGCAGAAATAAGCATCATTTTGAATATTGGATAGATTACGGAATAAATGAAGAAGATGGCTTAAAAGGTATGAAGATGCCTGTTAAATATGTTGTAGAAATGTTTATAGATAGAGTATGTGCTTCAAAGAATTATTTAAAAGAAAAGTATACTCATACACATCCACTTAGCTATTATGAAAAGAGAAAACATGATTATGTCTTACATAATCATGTAAGAGCACTACTGGAAACCTTACTTAATAAACTTGCGGATGAGGGAGAAGATAAAACTTTTATATATATTAAGAATGATATTCTGAATAAAAAAAGTAAATCTAACCATTAGAAACTCTTCTAAATTAGATTTACTTTGACCTTTATATTTTAAGCTATTTAATTTTATCTGTGGAAAAATAATATGTTTATTTGGATAATCAGTATGTGGCAATTTTGTAAAAAATCTTTTAAGTTGCCAACCTTTAAATCTTCTATGAATTAATCATCTAATGCCATCATATATTTCACCCAACTATAGAATTAATATATTAAAATCACTAATGGTATTTTACATTAAAAAAATAGCTATTTTTATATAAATGTTACTTATGCTTTTCTTGAATATCATGTTTTATTCTTTCTAATATTTCATCTAAAACTTTTAATTTATTAACCATATCTAAAGATACGGTTTCAACATTTCCATGTACCACCAAATTCCTATATGATATAATCTCTGTAATATTATTCTTTTCATCTCTTGAAATAAGTTCATACCCATATAAATTTCGAATTATTTCAACTAGTGAAATGAACCCACTCTTTTGTTGTTTAATCTCCAATACCATATCAAATTCGCTAAGCTTTATATAAATTTCTCTAAGTTCTCTTTCGAATCTAATAAATGGTTGAATAAAGTCACTCTCATTAACACTTTTTCCACCGTCTTTAAATTCTTTACTTAACAATTGCCTCGCTGATTTTTCAATCTTTTCGGGATCTATAATAGAAAAAACAAATATTATTCAAAAAATTACAGAAATCAAATTTATTATAACTGTGATTGTAGTAAAAATACTTTTACAGCCTATATTAGTACCATTTAATATTACCATAGTTAAGTTACAGACTATGGCATTTCCTGTGATAATAAAGAGAATCTTAATCATTTTGTAATACTTCTTTTTCAAATCATGATAAATCTCCTTTAACTCATCATTATTCTCGGCTCTACTATCCATTGCATTATGTACTAAACTATACCCAGCTAATAGAAAACCTACAAAAGCTGCAATAGTTTGAGTTGCAGCACTAAAAAACCAATTAAAAGTATCAGTATAATTGCTAAACTTAATAATTTCATTAATAATATTTTCAAAATTAGTAACAGTTTCCGGAAAATATATTGAACTATTTGCAATATATAATTCTGTATTTTTAAATTTAATTACGCTATAAATAATAACAATAACAACTATTGATACTATGAATACTAACCAATATTTTGTATGATTTTCATTATTATCACTCTTTCTATGTTTTACCAATATTTTTAATTTATTATATCATAATTTTGTATAAATTAGTTTATACTTTACGCCCTAGTCCCATGTTTACTGTTAACTACTATATTTTTTTATTTTTAAATATATCTTTAAAAGCCCAAGTATTTTTTTAAACATACTTGGGCTTTATTTATTCTGTATATATTATTTAGCTAATATATTAACTATTTATTAGCATGTTTTTTATTTTAATAGAAAGACAACTAGCGGTAAAAATTGAATACCAAAGGCTATTTTCCTATTTCCTTTTTTTCTTAACTTTACTGAAAGAGCAATACATATTATGCATATTAATGCAACTAGAGAATCAAAAAACTGAAAAAATGGAACCATTATTCCTTCAATATTAGTAGTAATCAGCTCACCTTCTGCCATAGAATTAATAAAGCCCATAACATATAAAAAAAGATAAACTACTGATAAAATAATATTAAATACTATCCCTGCTTTATCAAGCTTACTGTATTCTTTTACTCCTTTAATCTGATCTTGAAGACTAGCATTAGTAACAAATATGATCTCTACAATTGTAAATAAATAAATTTCCATTCTTCTCACCCCTTATCCTTTAAGTATTTCTTAAAACATACTAATCATCATTACTGATAAGGTTTCTTTATACTATTATTTTAGCATAATTGATGAGCTGCAAGGTTAATTTTTCTGATAATATTAGTTAAAAACAAGTTAAACTCGAATGTACTCTTTAATTTTTGCTTAACAAAAAAGCACTGCACCAAATATATGAATTTAGTACAATGCTTGTATTTGGTGCAACTCTAATAGTTTCTTTAGTTTCAACATATTCTTTTAGCCACACCAATATATGATTTGCAGAAGAAATCTGAGTAACCTCTTTAAAAGATTATACACACCCATTTCGACTTTCCACTAGAGTCAATCCACTTGCTATTAATACTTACCTTTTTAAGTATAATTATACTAATATACTCCTGTCTCACAAGCTATTGATTGTTTTTCACTTATATAATTAGTTTATCCAAATTTATAATAGCACCAGCTTCAATCAGTATATCTAATCCGATTAATCCATTTATATCTCCACTTTGATCTATTAATCCAAAATCAATTTCCATATCATTTATGCTTTCAGTTCCAATAGCAATCCATCTTTGTATTCAAGTTCCATTATATTACCCCTCTATACGCTCGAATATTTTTAACTTCAACTCTTATATTTTCATTAGCTGTATGATATACTAACGTACCTTGTTCACAATTCATAAGTTCTTTTGTTGCACTCTTATTGTCATCAATAACCTTTATTACTGCCATATCATCTATAATTTTAGCTTTGCCATCTAAATGAAACTCTAAAATTTGAAGTTTTATAAACTTATTTGGATATGTCTTTCTTACTTCTTCCCATTTCATATTTCCACGCCCTTATTCTTACTATATTTTTAATAAGTTATTATAGACAACTTGTTAATTTCTATATTATAATCCTTAATTCAATATAGCATAAATTTAACTTTGAGTACTCATATGTCTATACTATAATTATTACCAATATTATAAACATTATACGTATGTATGTTCTTTTTATCAATGTATTTTTATATATGATTTCTCTTTATTTTAATATGTTTTAGAATGACTTAATGAAAATCTTTATCATCTCTAAAAATATCATTTATGTGATTGCCTCTTCCTCTAATTTTTAATCATTAAAATAATTTCTATTTAAGTATTCAATCAAATTGTTATAAAGATTGTCTATGATTAATAAAATTATATCGTAATTTTACATATTAAAAATAACATCTAGCTTTATAAAAACTTAAACCAGATGCTATTTGTATTATTTAATTTGAACTACGCCTGATTTTTTCCCCAGTTTGATAGTTCATATAGTAATGGCAATAAGCTTTTTCCCTTATCAGTAAGTTCATATTCAACTCTCAGTGGCATTTCATTATATTGATTTCTAATAATCAATTGGTCTTTTTCCAATTCATTCAAAGAATTAGATAACATGGTATTCGTTATTCCTGCTATTTTCTTCTTTAATTCATTAAAACGTACTACATCTTTTTTTAATAATTGAGACAATATACGTAGCTTCCACTTTCCCCCAATAACTCCCAAGGTATATTTTACTGGGCATTCTATATTATAATTACCTTCTTCACTATTATCATCTTCTTTAAGTTATTTTAAAAATTGATCTAACTCTGTCTTAGTTGCCATCTATCTTCCTCCGTGGTATTAAAAATAATACCTAATAATAAAATTCTGCGTACTTGTTCACGCAAATTTAAGTAGGTATAATAATTATACCAAGTTTATTAATTTGAGTAAATGTATGATTAAAAGGAGATTTTAAATATGGAATTAATGAAAGCAATTGCAATTCGTAAATCAACTAGAAGCTATAAATCTGAACAAATTAGTGATGAAACTTTAGATACTATTATAAAAGCAGGATGTGCTGCCCCAATAGGAATGGGCGCTTATAATTCAATTCATTTAACAGTTATTCAAAATGTTGATTTATTAAATAAAATCACAAATATAACCAGAGAGGTGTTTGGTAATCCGAAAATGAATCCACTTTATGATGCCCCTACTTTAGTGATTGTTTCTAGTAAACCAAATGAGAAAGCACCAGCTATTGGATTGGCTAATGCATCTTGCATAATTGAAAATATGTCCCTTGCTGGAATAGAATTAGGAGTTGGAAGTGTATATTTATTAGGCTTTGTATTTGCAATTTCTAAAAATGAAGATTTAATAAAAGAGCTAAACTTACCTAAAGGTTTTGTACCAGATGCTGCGATAGCATTAGGATACCCAACTGAACCATTAACTAATGAAGAGGAATTAAAACAAACTATTGAAACTAACATAATTAAGTAATATCTGTAGCAGATTACCGCTTAGTTCATAAACTATTTATGTGAAACGCTATAATGTAAAGGAGCGGTTATGTATAATAGTTATTTCAGGGATAATATGACAACCCAAAGTATTGTTTCTTTCCTGCGAGGAGATGTAAATGGTGATGGAATACCTGATAATGTGTATTTAACAGGTATAAAAACATCAGATAGCCCATTTACTCAAAACATTACCCTTGTAATACAGGATGGAAAAACAGGCAGATTTACTAGCATTCCTCTGAGTGACGATTCAGGATATGACCCAAGGCTTTTTTTAGGAGAATTTACTGGAGATGATATCGATGATATCTTCATAAGTATTAATTCAGGCGGAAGTGGTGCAATAATGTATCACTACATTTATTCCTTTATAAATAATACACCACAATTGCTATTTGATTTTAATTCATACAACGAGGAATACAACTATGAGGTTACTTATAAGGATAACTACAGGGTTGAGGTTATCAGTAGAAAAAATGATAGAAACTACATTATAGATATATCTACTAGTAGATATGATGAGTATCTACATGAAATATATTACGAGAACGGTAAGCTGAAAAGTCCCATTAGCGGATTTGTAAATCCTTTAAGTGGCTTATATCCAGTAGATTTTGATTCAAATAATGTATATGAGCTGCTAGCCTATCAAAAGATAGCTGGAAGATATAACGCAGACTCTTTAGGCTATGTTTTAAATACCTTAAAGTGGAAAGATAATATGTTTATTTTAGCTAATCAGTATGTAGCAATTTTTTAAATATGATGTGTGACTCTGAAACACAAAGTGTTGAAGTTGCTATTATTATTCCTTATCAAATCCTCTTTGGTATATTGATGATTCACTATGTCCTTAAAATATCTTGATGCAGACCATTTTCTTGTGGCATTATATAATACAATAGGAATCACTACTATCACTCTGTTGATAAAGATGAATAACATAAACTTTTCCTGCAAATAATAAAAAGTAAAGAAGGTGGTGATATTAATGGGTGATTCCGAACACAACAATGATAAGAGCAATAAGAGTAAAACTGCACAGAAAAAGAATAAGAATAAAAATAGTAATAAAAATGATTTTAAATAAAATCATAAGAGTTAATAACTGTACATGTTGTTAGTTATTAACTCTTTCTTTATACAATATTCAAATTAAATATTTCTATTCCTATCAACAATTTACTCTAACTTGGTAAATTCATACAATGGTCTGTTCCCTTTTAATTGGTTAAGTGAGGATATTAATGAATTGTCGATATATTTATATCCTGGATTTACTTGATGTCTATCAAAAATTTCCATCAGTCCATTAGCTATAGTCTCGTCCAATCGTGGTTTTAGCTCGTTTAAATCATCAATTACAATAATGTTTTTTCCTCTTGCAAAAGCTAACACACCTGTAACTATATCCATATCTGAAGCTTCGTCAAGAATCACATAATCAAAAATACACTTATTATCAATTGAATTTATAAAGAAATCTATTGCTGAAGTTACTATAGGATAGTTTATTTTTTTCTTTAATGGTTCGCTTTCTCCTTCTTCCTTTGAAGTGTTCATTTCCTCACTATTTTTAAAGCATTCATATAGACCGCACTTTAATATTTCCATTGATCTCTCTTTAATTTTTTCTATTTCACTATCGATTTTACTCTTATCTAAATTATTCTTTATTAATTTTATTTCCTCATCTATCGCATCAATTTTTAAATCATTATAAACTTCATTTAAGGCCTTTTCTAATATTTCAAATTTAATATTATAGAAACCAAAATCCAAAATATTATATTTGAATATAAACATTATTTTTCGAAAAAAGCTTATATGTCCCTGCTTTTTAATAATTAAGCTATATTCTTCCTTGAAGGCTAAAATCTTCTCTGGGCTAAATTTCAACACAGAATCTGGTATTTTAACGTCCTTTGGTCCAACAGCTTTTTCAAGATTAGCTTTTTCAGTTAATAAATGGGACTTTTGCATTTCTAAATTTTCAATTTTAACTTTATTTTCCAATCTTTCAACTAACCCATTTTGAATACTGACCAAATCTTCTTTTTTCTTAGATATATTTTCACGCTCAAACTTGCTGCCGGAATTTCTAAGCCACTGTTCACAATTATTTTGAAAACTGTTTGTTTCATTCTCTTGTAAATGATTCACAATAAAATCAATATCTGATTGTTTAAGTATTTCTATATATTTTAAGGTTGAAAAATTATCCTTAGTAACTATTACTACACTTTTCCCCTCTAAAACAGCAGTTGCAGTAATGTTTAAAATGACCTCAGTTCTGCTTGTTATTGATGAGCTCTCTATAATGTTTATTTTACTACTCAGAGCTTTTTCTACTGCTTCCTTTTGACTTAAATTAAATCCAAATGGATATATTGCAAAATCAAAATCATCTCCTATTTCAATTGATTTTGGATTCAAATAATTTACAAGTGCACTGTTAGGATTTATCACAGATATCTTTTCAAATATTTTACTTACTCCATCATGATCATTATATAAATCAAGCTGCTTTGAAATCTCTCTGAAATACCTAAAATTATTCTCTACAACAGGTTCATCAAGCCCATTATCCTTAATATCTAATTGATCTCTTGAGTATAACTTATTGCTTCCATTTTTGAAAATAATTCTTATTTTATCAAATTCATCAAAAATTATTGCCTTTAAAATGTTTGACATTTGAACTTTATTTTCATAGATTACAACATTTCTCAGTTCAATAGGCTCACATTTTGTACTCCACTTAACTTGACTATTATCATAAATATTACTTTCACCATTATTTAATTTTACTTCAATTTTATCATCTTCTATTTGACAACAGTCTACTACCTCTTCTGTTTTATCTTCATCATTTATAAAAATTATACTATTTTCAATATTCAAAATAATTACCCCTTATGTTCTATTCTATACGTCTTAATTATCTTTTAATATATCTTCAATCCTCTTTATCCTCTTGAAAATTTGATTCCAAAGCTAAAGCTTTCTCTGTATATTTTACCGCTAGATTAAACTCTTGTAAATTATAGTAGCTTAAAACTATCTCATAATTGGTTTCTGGATAGCTTACCAATTTTTATATTTATTATAGCATAAATTTTTATAAAATATTTAAAGCTGAGATTTTCTATAATCATGAAAATCTCAGCTTCAAACTATTTACATAAAATTTTAAGAAAGCCAGCTAAAGTATAATATTTAACTTACTTTTTGTCTGGCTCTTATAACTGATTATTCTTCTACTAATTTAATAATGCAATCCTTCCTATAAAAAGAAATTCCATATTTACTAGAAACTAATTATATTCTCTCTTATTTTATCCCATTTTAGAGCATCACGAATACCATCCTCAAGAGAGTAACCAGCCTCCCACTTAATAAGCTCTTTAGCCCTACAAACATTTGCAAAAGCCCCTGGTACATCCCCTAATCTGGGTTTAGCATTTTCTTTATTAACTGGTTTTCCAATTACATTTTCAAAAGAGGCAACAAGTTCTTTAACAGTGATTCCAGTGCCAGTTCCAAAATTGATTACCAGATAGGAAGCTTTTGGACTTTCAGATAAATTAAAAGCTATATCAAAATGTTCAATAGCTTTAACATGAGCAAGGGCAAGATCCCACACATGAATATAGTCTTTTATTGCTGAACCATCCCTTGTGGGCCAATTTGTACCAGTTATTTTAAAAACATTTCCTTCCTCAGAAGCTGCATTAAGTAACGTTCCAAGTACATGGCTTGGAAACTGTATGTGAGCACCAGATCTAAACTTTGGATCTGATCCTATTAGATTAAAATATCTTAAGGATATTCCTCTCATGCCATAAGCTTCACAAAAATCTTCCAAAACCATTTCCATCATATACTTTGTACGAGCATATGGACTTCTTGGTCTAAGAGGTGAATTTTCTGATACCATAAAGCCTTCAACATCATCATATATTGAAGCAGAAGAACTGAATACTATATTCTTACAGCCCAAATTATTTAAATTTTTAAACAACTCTATAGATTTTGTAACATTCTCATGATAATACTCATAAGGCTTTTCAACAGATTCTGGCACTACAATCAGTGCAGCCAGGTGAATAGTGAACTGAATTTCTGGATTTTCTTCAAATATTTTTTCTAGTAAACTCTTATCTGCAATATCACCTTTATAGAATATTTTGCCTTTAGTAAATTCCTCTCTACCTCGAGCTAGAGAGTCAAGAATTATTGGAGTATGTCCATTGTCCTCAAGTGCAGAACATACTGTACTGCCGATATAACCTGCGCCACCTGTAACTAAAACCTTCATTATGATCATCCTTTCAATATTCATTAATATTTCTAACTTTAATCATACTGACTTATTATTTTTTTGAATATGCCTTAAACAAGCCTGTGTCCTTTGTGATAAAAATACTTCCCGTTGCTTTCATCTTATTCTCAACTAATCTTTTAAAATTCTTTAGATTTTTATCAACTAAAACTTCCTTTGAATTTCCTGTGGTAGAATATAAATAATTAATAATAGGTTCAATCTCAGAGACTATAAGTGAATCTTCATACATTAATAACTCAATGGTATTAAAACAATTAGAAATTTGTGATGCTCCATTTTCAAGTCCAAAGTCCTCAGAAAAATCTGATTGAGATATAACTATGTTTGATTTAAACTCTTTAACTAATTCTCTTAATTCAATCAGATGATTTTTTCCAATAGTAGATAAATATAAGCATCCATCAACCTTTAAAACTCGTTTAATTTCTGAAAGTGCCTTTTGTTTGTCCGATATATGATAAAAAATATGATCTACAATGACAACATCAAAACTATTGTCCTCATAGGGTATATTTTTAGCATCAGCTTGGTTTAAGTTGAATTTCTTTGAGTAGTTCCCTAAATTCTGCCTTGCATCTTCAAGCATCCCTTCAGATATATCTGTTAAAGTTATTTTACAGTTCTTTGGAATTCTATCAATATTTCTAAGCCATAAACTTGCATTTCCACAGCCAAGCTCTAAAACTGTCATATCCTCGTAAAGCCCCAATTTATCATAAAACCATTTATGCCAACCATATTTATTTGTGCTAAATAAATCATGAAGATTTATTCGTGCAGATAAATTAGCTGAATTTTTGTATTGATTTAACCATATCTTTTCTGTATTTATTATTTTTATTATATTTGTAAATTTAGTCCAATCAAGGCTATTTTCACTATCCATCATAAGTTCTGCTTCATTTATAGCCTTCTTTACTAGAAGAAGATGATTAACCTTTTCATCAATTATGTCCATTTGCAGGTTTAAGGATTCTCTTACATTATTCTTAAGATAATCGGATTTTATAAGTTCCTTAATTTCTTCTAGGGAAAAACCTATGAACTTTAGAGTTAATATCTTTTGAAGTTTCTGAAAATCTTCATCACTATAAAGTCTATAACCTGCATCATTATAACTACTTGGGCACAAAAGACCTTCCTTGTGATAATGATGAATAGTCTTTAAAGTTATTCCAGCTTTTTTTGCAAATATTCCTGCGGTATAAACTACTTTATCTTTTTCCATGATTCTCACCCCTCAATTACATTATAGGGGGTATCCTAAGGTCAAGGTCAATTGGTATTTTAAAAAAATAAGATTTATTAATTGGCAATTATATAATGGTTTCAAAATTTGGTTAATGTAAAAGGTAGTAGATTTATTTTTTAAAGCTAATCTAGTAATTATACTATTAAAAATTATTTATAATATAAATGCAATTAAAGCTGAGATTTTCTAAATATAAGAAAACCTCAGCCCAATTAATTTTTAATAATCCCAATCGCCACTCCAATGCTTTATCTTTTTCTACCTTATCAAATTATCCAACTTTATGTTTATCTGCATATTCTCTAAGCGCTTCTTTGCCTTGATCATATAACATTTATTATAGAAATTTCATCAACAATTATTTTACCATCTTCAGAGTGAGTCTCTATTGCTTCAAATTGTAGTTTTTATTTTTATCAAAATATTAGTTAATATATAAATTCAATTCTTTTAAATTAATGGTTACACCTAATTTTAATAATATATCAAGTCCAAGTAAACCATTTATATATCCTTCTTCATCTATTATACCAAAATCTATGTTTACATTTTCTAGATGATTTGAACCTATACTAACCAAATTAATATTTTTTCTATATGAATAATGTTCACCACCCACACCATACATTGTAACAAATTCATCATTTGCTTCTGCTTTAATACCTAATTCATATACAGCATCTGGATTAATTATAGTATGTGCAGCACCTGTATCTACAACTACATTTCTAATTAATACATTTTTGTCTTTATAACCAATATTCATATCAACAAATAACAGACCATCTTTATATTCTAGCTTCATCTAAATACTCCTCTTAAAATTGGCATTTGTACTATATTCATTGATAATTCCTCTTTTGATGTATGAAAAACAAAAGTATCACCTTTGCATCTAACTAAAAGATTACTTGCTTCATCATCCTCTAATACTCTTAATATTGCCACATCATCTACACATTTTTTATTCTCTTCAATATGTGCTTCTAAACTTCTTAAAAGCACAAATTTGTTAGGATAAATATTCCTTACTTCTTCCCATTTCATATGCTCACATCCTTATATTCTTAATAAGTTTAGAAATAATTCATTAATTTCCTTTTCACTCTTCTTGCCTCCATTATAGCATAATTTTAGTTTTGAGTACTCATATGTCTATACTATAATTATTTCCAATTCCTTAAATAATATACGCACATTAGTTCGTTTGAAATTAAAAACAACCTAGCATAATATCCGTTTAAAGACATATCCTAGGTTTGATTTCTTTTACTTTTTTAAAAGCTTCTTAATACTTTTCATATGCCTCTGCATAAAATCCACCTTGAAATAATAAATAACATCTACATAATTTTTTTCTAATTACATTATCCTTTTTTAATATTTTCGTTCTCTTAATTCATCCTCACAACTTCATTTCCCTCAATTTCCTTAATCCCAATTTGGAGGCTAAAGGAATTTAATCTCTCTCTAAAATAATTTCTAAGAGCTTCATCTTCACACCATACATAGCACCCTTTAAGCCCTCTTGTCATAAGTATTCTATAAGTATTTTTAATAAGTTCATCACTTATCTTAAAAGCTTTTTCTTTATCTTCTTTATATAACTTTTTGACTCCATTTAAGCTCTTATCAGTTTTTGCTCTTTTAAAAAAGTCAGTTATTATCTTTCCATTTTCAAATCTTAAATCCTGTCCTATTATTACTCCAACATAATCAAATTCAAGCCCCTGACAAGTATGGATACAACCACATTCCTTTATGGATTCCTTATCAATTGCCCAAGTAGTGCTATTACTTAAATTCCACTTCATTTTAAAATCATATTCTGAGAATTCTATATCATATTTATTGTAGTTTTCTTTCTTTTTAGTTGCCCATTCATAACAATAACCTGCAACTAACCTAGACTTATTGTTTACTGAATTTTTCTCTTCTATAGCTTGTCTCATTTCTTTTGGATTATCAAATACTTTAAAATCAAAATCGAATTCAAAGCCATCAAATTTACCTGTTTCACTTATTTCTAATACATCATCAAGCCATGATACATATCCATCAGATCCATTACATCTAAATTGTGAAGTAAGTTTTAATTTTCTAGCTTTAACATCCAAGACTTTTGCATGATTTTCAATTTCTTCAATGCTGCCTATATCATCCATAGTAACCCTTTGATTATTATCAACAAAAAATATAGATACTTTTGCAGTATTTATAATTTCCTTAATTTGATTTTCTCCCATATTCTTAAACATACCAGATTTAGCGTTAAGTCTATGAGCTTCATCTACTACCAAAACATCAATTTCATTTTCTGTAGTCTCAGTAAAAATGCCTGACCCTTTGAATAAATTATTAATATATTTTTGAGTATAATTTCCCTTAAGCTTTTCGCAATATACATTTCTAGGTGCAGCATAGTTACATACTGACAGTTTAAATTTATGTTACATATCTTAACAAGAAGATTAATTGCAAGAACAGACTTGCCTGTCCCAGGTCCTCCCTCAACAATTATTGTCTTCTTAGTCCTATTTTTAATGCAATCACGAACAGTTCTCATAATACTTTCAAAAGCAACCTTTTGGTCATCGATCATGATAAACTCTTCATTCCCATCAATCATAACCTTAAGTGCATCTTGAAGTGACTTTGAAGGTCTAATTTTGCCACCTTCAATATAATAAATACCCTTTCCTTGATCAGGTTTTTTAACATATCTACAAATAAACTCTCTAAGCTTTATAACATCACCTTTTGTATACGTAGGTGCTTTATGTAACCAATTATTATAAACTTCATTTTCTAAAGGATCATTTTCTTCTTTCTTTATGTAATTATGTAAATAAGCACAAGGATGCAATTTTATATTATTTCTTTCAACAGACTCATTATAATCTTCAATTAAACTAGCATATGACCAAGCTTGATAAGATGGATGTGCGGTTCTCCTTTTACTTCTATTTATAACTGTTTTAACAATAGCATCTTCATCTGTTACTTCTTCTAATTCATTCCATTGTTTAAGCTCAACAATAATTACATTTTCCTTATCATTTTCATCAAGTCCAGTTAAAATAAAATCAACTCTTCTAGAAGTTGCAGGAATCCTATATTCAATTGCAACTCCACATTCATCTGGAATATCATGAGTATTAAGTGCCTTAAACATATAAAGCATAGAATTATCCCATGC
>Ga0209281_1001060_pt1 | contig 20694 bp, 13 predicted proteins | sample MedtruBG_FD_187514 | JGI IMG/M metagenome (GOLD analysis project Ga0209281, IMG submission 187514) | Root nodule microbial communities of legume samples collected from California, USA - Medicago truncatula BG (SPAdes) (version 2) | ecosystem: Host-associated > Plants > Roots > Nodule | place... | reverse complement strand
TTTTTAAAACCTTGAAAGTGCTTTAAAACAACAGAATATCGTTTATACATTCGTACATTTTTAGTCTTTTTCATTGCTAATTCTAGTTCTAATATTGCATTTTGATTATCTTTTATAATAACCATTTGAATCACCTCACAAAATAAATCTAGATTTATTTTGTGCAAACTCATCGAATAATATAAAGCTGTTTTGCCAAGCTATGAATTTTATTAATTAGAACTTATATATATAAATTAACGGTGATGTTTTATCAGTGTTTTCTATATATGGTGCATAAAAAACCACGAGACTTTTAGTTCGTGGTTTTCCTAATGAACATAAATAATAAATAATTTATATTATATTTAATTATTCAATTTTTTAGCCTCAGCTACTAGCCGATATAAGGTATTCATAGCTTCCATTGGATTTAAACTTAATATATCTACTTCACTAACTTCTTTTAAGAAAGCTTCTTTTTCCATAAAGGCAAAGTCTAGTTGCATATTATTTAAAGCATCTTTATTTTTATGTTTTTTATGTTTTTTATGTGAATTATCAGTCTTACTCTCAATTTTACTATTACTTTCGATTTCTTCTTTATTTTCAGTTTCAGAATAAGATTCTTTTTCGTTTTGTACTTCTTCTATATATTCACTTTTACTTTTAGAAACTGTTTCAGTAACAGTGACCTTATTATCTAATGGATTAATATCTACAGCCACTTCACTTTCTTTAATTTCGATATTAGTTACCTTATGTATATCAAAGCTGTTTTCGCCTTCAAGTCCAAGAAGTATTTCTTTAGCCCTATCAATGACTTTGTTTGGAAGTCCTGCAAGTTTAGCAACTTCTATTCCATAAGATTCATCTGCGCCGCCTTCAACAATTTTTCTAAGAAAAATTACGCTATCTTTCATTTTTTTAACAGCAACAGAATAGTTTTTAACTCCAGGTAAAATACCTTCTAATTTCACTAATTCATGATAATGAGTTGCAAATAAGGTTTTACATCTTAAATTTTCATTGCCTGTAATGTATTCAATAACTGACCAAGCTATAGAAAGTCCATCATATGTTGATGTACCACGGCCAACTTCATCAAGTAAAACTAAACTTTTTGAGGTTGCATTCTTTAAAATATTTGAAACTTCCCACATCTCAACCATGAAAGTTGATTTACCACCAGCTAAATCATCAGATGCTCCGATTCTTGTAAAAATTTTATCACATATAGAAATATTAGCACTTGCTGCAGGTACAAATGATCCTATCTGTGCCATTAGTGTTATTAGGGCAACCTGTCTCATGTAAGTAGATTTACCTGCCATATTTGGGCCGGTTATAAGCAGCAATTCTTTATCACTTTGATTTAGCACGGTATTGTTAGAAACGAATTCCCCTTTACCGATTACTTTTTCAACAACTGGATGTCTTCCTTCATTTATTTCAATTACACCCACTTCATTTATTTCAGGTTTAACATAATCATTCTCAAGAGCAACTAAAGCTAGAGTAGATATTCCATCTAAATTTGAAATTATTCTAGCACTCTTTTTAAGTCTTGCAATTTCTTTTTCTATACTGTCTCTTATCTCACTAAATAATCCATATTCTAAATTTATAAGTTTTTCTTCAGAACCTAAAATCTTATCTTCCATTACTTTAAGTTCTTCAGTAATATATCTTTCTGCATTAGAAAGTGTTTGTTTTCTAACATATCTTCCTTCTGGAATAGAATTATAGTTAGATTTTGAAATCTCAATATAATAACCAAATACTTTGTTGTAACCAACCTTCAAGGATTTAATTCCAGTAAATTCTCTTTCACGGTTTTCAAGTGCAGCAATCCATTCTTTTCCGTGAAGTTTTGATTGTCTTAATTCATCAACTTCTGAGTTATAGCCATCTTTTATTATATTCCCTTCTTTTATACTTAAAGAAGGATCTTCTTTTATAGATAACTCTAATAAATTTCTTATATCAGATAATTCATCTAAATTTTCATAATATTCCCTCAATAAATCGGAGCTAGTATTGTTTAAAAGCTCTTTAATAGCAGGAATTCTTTCTAAAGATGCTTTAAGAGACAACATATCCTTGGCATTAACGTTTTTATTCGAAATTTTTCCAACTATTCTTTCGATATCATATATTTCTTTAAGTGCATTTCTTAAATCCTCATTAAAACTTATAGAATTAAATGCTTCACTTACACCATTTAACCTTTTTTCTATCTCAGATTTAATTATAAGAGGTTCCTCAATCCATTTTCTTAGAGTTCTGCCTCCCATAGATGTTGCACTTTTATCTAAAACCCATAAAAGAGAACCTTTTTTACTTTTTTCTCTTATGCTTTCAGTAAGCTCTAAGTTTCGTCTAGAATTTCCGTCAATGGTCATATAATTAATAATTTCATACTGTTCTAATAAATTTATATTTGTTAAACTCATTTTTTGAGTTTCATATATGTACTTAAGTAAGACTCTGCTGGCAATTTCTCTTTCTTCATTTAGTCCTGCTACTTCCATATCAGAAAATTGTTCTATAAGCTCTTCTGTGCTTACAAGGAACTCATTAAATTTCTTTTTTGATAAAAGTGCTGAGGTGACTCCACTTATATCATTTATTAGAGCTTCACTTAAATTTTCATCTACTAAAATCTCCTTAGGTGAAACTTTAGAAATTTCATCTAATAAACTAATTTTTATGTTATCAAAAGAAGTTGCTTTAAATTCACCTGTGCTTATATCAGAAACTGCTATACCTATTTTATCGTCATTTATATAAATAGCCATTAAATATGTATTGTCATTTTCTAAAGAATTATTTGCATCAACAAAAGTCCCTGGTGTAATTATTTTAACTACACCTCTTTTAACGATTCCTTTTGCTTCTTTTGGATCTTCAAGTTGTTCGCATATGGCAACTTTATACCCTTTATTAACTAATCTAGGAATATATGCAGCTGCTGCATGATGTGGAATTCCACACATAGGAGCCCTTTCTTCAAGTCCGCAATTCTTTCCAGTAAGTACTAATTCTAATTCTCTTGATACAGTAATTGCATCATCAAAGAACATTTCATAAAAATCACCTAATCTATAGAAAAGAATACAATCGCTGTACTCCTCCTTAGTTTTCATATATTCTACCATCATTGGCGTTAAAGCCATAATTAATTTCCTCCTTTAAGGCTCATAGTTTAAGGGAAGATGTTATTTATATAAATTTTCATTATAAACCTAAAAATCCCTAGAATAATTATAACAATTATTTTAGGGATTTTCATTATTATTTTTATTTCATTTTTATTAAATCAATTTGTGCATTAGATTAGCTGAATTCTAAATACCTATCAACTTCCCAATCTGTAATTGCTTGGTTGAAAAGGCTAATTTCATTCCTTCCAATAGTTAAATATAGTTTTATAAAATCTAGACCAAAATATTCTAATGCAATTTTACTTTCTTCAAGATGATCCAATGCTTGATTTAGTGTTTTTGGCAGTGGTTTTCCAACACTTGAATAAGCATCACATGATGCACTATCAGCTAAGCTAATTTTATTTTCTAAGCCATATAATCCTCCAGCCAAGCTTCCTGCAATTGCAAGGTATGGGTTTGCATCTGATGAGCCAATCCTCTGCTCTAATCTGCTAGATTTTTCATTACTTAGAAGTGATCTAATAGCAGCTGTTCTATTATCGTATCCCCATGATTCACTAATTGGAGCAAAAGAATATTTACTAAATCTTTTGTATGAATTAATAGATGGTGATGAAAATGCCATAAAGTCACTTGAAGTATTTGTCAATCCAGCAAGATAATGATGAGCAATATGTTTATCTATTTGAAACAAATTTTCCTTTAATTCAGAATCCCATAAACTCTGATGTATATGGAAACCACTTCCTGATTCATCAGTCCAAGGTTTTGGCATAAATGTAGCATAAAGCCCATGCTTTTTTGCAACTTCCTTAACAATACTTTTAAGTAGAATTGTTTTATCTGCTACTTCTAATGCATCTCCATATTCAATTATCATTTCAAACTGAGCTGGTCCATATTCAGAATGGCTCGCCTCAAGATCTATCCCAATTTTCTCTAAATTATTTCGTATCTCTCCTAACACATATTCCAGTTCTATTACCTTACTTAGTGAGTAAGCATGAATTCCTTGTTTTAATTTTTGTTTTTCATTACTAAGTAAATAAAATTCTAGTTCAACACCTACTATTGGCTTATATTTTAAATGTGAATATCGATTTATAATCTGTTTAAGAATTTCTCTTGGAGCAAGTTTAAAAATCTCACCATTTTCTTCATAAATTTCTCCAAATACGAGAGCGCTACCTTTCCTCCATGGGATTTCTTTGAATGTTGAAAGTATAGGCTTTACAATAACATCTGGGCACCCAGTATTAAAATCTGTAATTTCTAACCCTTCTAGAATATTTCCTTGTATATCCCACCCTAACGATGCTTTACATACACCAAAACCACTTTCATAATTTTTTAAAAAACTTTTGATAGGAATCATTTTACCTGCTAAAGTACCTAATGTATCGGCATGAATTACCTCTATAGTATGTATGCCTTTTTCTTCAACTATCTTTTTAATTTTATCAATCAAACTTATATCCCCCTACTTTATGATATTATTTTTTTATTTTATAAATTTTTCTGCTTTCAAATTACGAGTCTTATTTATTTTTCCATATACAATCAAATAAAAAAGACTAAGAATATTTTCTATATCTTTTAGAAAATATCCTTAGTCTCCAGTTTTCTAGTCAACTTAAGTAAAAATAATTTGTTTCGTAGTATTCCGATTGAATTTATAATATTATATTTATATTTAAATTGTCAAGATATAATTTTAATATAAATTTCTTTATTCCCTTGAAATTTATATATTTTCTTGAAAGAAAATTTAAAAGAAGGAGGTAATTTATTCCCCCTTCCTTTCTATAACTTTTTTAATAAATTAAATTCATTATCTAACTAGATTTATTACTGTTGCTTTTGGCCTTGACATAGATTCAATTGAATATCTTATTCCTTGTGTTCCTATACCAGAAGCTTTTACGCCTAAGAATGGAAAATGATCAGGACCTCTTTCTGTTTTGTTATTTACTTGGACTGTACCTACTTCTAATCTATCTGCTACATAAAAGGCATCATCTATGTTTTCTGTAAACACAGCACCTTGCAAACCATATTCTGATTTATTAGCTATTTCTATGGCTTCATCCTTATCTTTTACTCTCATTATTGGCAGAACTGGACCGAAAGGTTCTTCCCATGCAATTCTCATATCTCCAGTTACATTATCAAAAAGAGTTGGGTAAATTAAATTGCCGTCTCTCTTTCCGCCAACAATTAAATCAGCGCCTTTATCTATAGCATCCTTTATTAACTCTTCAACAAAATCTGCTGATTTTGTACTAATTAATGGAACTATATCTACATCTTTATCTAAAGGATTTCCAACAGTAAGATTACTCATTTTTTGTTTTACCTTTTTTACTAGTTCATCAGCTACTTTTTCTAGAACCAATATTCTTTTAACTGCTGTGCATCTTTGGCCAGAATAAGAATAGCCTCCTGCTACAATATTATTTGCTGCAAGCTCTAAATCTGCATCTTCTAATACGATTGCAGCATCTTTACCACCAAGTTCCATAAGAAGTGGTACCATGCTTGTTATTTTAGAAATTCTAACTCCAACTTCAGTACTTCCTGTAAAATTAATAAAATTCACACCCTTATGAGTAACGACGTAATCTCCAATTTCACTACCCTTACCTGTAATGGTATTTAATACACCATTTGGTACACCTGCTTCTTGAAATACTTTTGCTAAGTATAAACCGCATAAACTTCCTTGGGTTGCAGGTTTTAATATAACAGAGTTTCCAACTATAATTGCTGGTGCAATTTTTGAAGCTGATAAGTTTATAGGATAGTTAAATGGTGAGATTGCAAGAACAACCCCCAATGGTTCTCTATTTACTACAGAAATTTTATTTCTTTTAAATCCTGGGAAAGTATCTCCAGGTATGCTTTCACCAGCCATATTCTTAGCTGTATCTGCAGTGAACCTAATGAAATCTGCTGTTCTGTGAATTTCAGATTTAGAACTTTTTCTATCCTTACCAATTTCCCTGATCATAATATCAACAAGTTCGTTTGTGTTTTCAATTAAAATATCAGCAGCTTTATATAATATTTCAGCCCTTTCATTCATTGGTACTTTACTCCATTCTCGTTGCCCATCTTTTGCAACTTGAATTACATGATCAATATCTTCTTGTGTCATAGCTGGGACTGTCCCTACTAGAGAATTATTGAGCGGCGAATATATTTCAAGTACTTTATTATCTTTACTACCAACCCATTCACCATTTATTAAATTTTTAAAATTATTATTTTCACATTTAATACAATTGAACATTTTTTCACCTCATTATTTGATAAGCTATATTAATTAATATTAATTATCCTTTACTAATATAATACACTAGATAATATATTATATCCATATAAAAAAATATAATTTAATAAATTTAATTTTTTAAGGAAAAACAACTTAGAGTTAATAAAGTTTTAATATACTATGACTATGATAATATAAAAGGAATGATTAAATGAAAAATAAGATGCTTACCTTGAATTCTATGAAAAATATAAAAATAAAATTCATAATGAACAAAAATTAATACCCAATATTAAATAGATTTTGAGTAAGCTTTCGATTGATAAAAATTTTTTCTAAATTCAACCTATTTCAATCTATTATCTTTCGTGAAGAAAGTTCTATAACCAAGAGTTACAAATAAAACTGTTGATATGGCTGTACTACCTAATATAGCAAGTAGAATACCAATTTGATATTTTATTGCAGTTAAAGGAAATGTTCCAGAAAGAATTTGACCTGTCATCATACCTGGTAAAGATACAATTCCCATAGTCAGCATATTGTTCATTGTAGGCAAAATAGCATTATCAAAAGCATTATTAACAATTTCCTTTGTAGCCGCTAGTGGGCTTGCCCCTAACATTAATGAATTTTCTATCTCAATCCTTTTCTCTTCAAAATCGCTACATAATTTATTAGCGCCTAAAGCAATACCTGTCATGCTATTACCTACAATCATTCCTGATATTGGTATAAAATATTGTGGATTAAACCATGGACGTACATTTAATACTACGAGTATAAAAAAAGTCGCAGTTAAAAGTGCTCCACAAGCTAATGAGAAAGCTATAATTGTTCTTAACTCTCGTGACATTTTAATCTTAACTCTCTTAATCGAATTATAAATTGCAAACGAAATCATAGCGATAATCATTAAAGAAGTCAGCCACCAACTTGGGTTACGAAATACAAACATTAAAATATAACCCATTATAGTTAGCTGCAACGTCATTCTTGTTGAAGCGATTAAAATCTGTTTCTCACGCCTTATTCCTCTATACTTAAATATAATAAGCATTATAATAACAAAAATATATGCTATGGAAAGTTGTAAAATTGAAAGATCCATTATAGAATTATTATTCATGATATGCCTCCGTAACTTTCCCATTTTCAATTCTTATTATTGATTCAAGAAATTTTTGTGCAATGTGCTCGGAATGTGTAATCATAATTAGTTCCTTTTTATTTTCTAATACAAACTGTGAAAAGTTATCAATTATAAATTCTTCGGTTGCCTTATCTAATGCAGCAGAAGGTTCATCTAATAAATAAGTATCAGCATCCATAAGCATTACTCTAGCTAAACATAGTCGTTGTCTTTCACCCCCTGAAAGATTTGAGCATCCTTCAGATAATTCTTTATTGAGTTCTACCCTTTTTAGAGTTTCTCTTAATGTACTTTTTGATACCGGTAATTTTTTTGAAAACTCTAAACCAATTTGAAGATTATCTTCTATTGATCCACTATAAATTACAGGAGTTTGTCCAAGCATAACAACCTTCCGCCTTAATTTTACTGTGTCCATTTTAGAAATATCCTGATTATTATAAAGAATTGTCCCTTCATCTGGAATGTTTAAAGAATTTAGCATTCGCAATAGAGTTGTTTTGCCGCTACCTGAAGGTCCTATAATACATGATATAGGCTTATTTATCTGTAGGTATGAGATATCTAATATACTTTTAAATTTTAGGTTCTTAATTTCAAACATATGATTCCTCATCCACTTTCTATTTTGCATTTTGGTTGTATTAGTAAATGGTCATAAAAATTTATCTAAGAAATTATAATAAGACCTTGTAATAATTATACCAATTATTACAAGGTCTTTCATTAAATCTACGAATTTTTAACAAGGCCAATTGCTACTCCAAGGAAACTAAATTGTTGATCTGTAATAAAAATAGGTTCGTACATTTCATTTTCAGGCATAAGTACAATTTGTCTGTTTATTTTTCTGTAAGTCTTTAAAGTTGCCTCACCTTCAATATCAACAGCAACTATATCATTTATGTTTGGCATGCCTTGTTTGCTAATTACTACATAATCTCCATCATAAATATTTTTATTTATCATGGAATCCCCTTTTACCTTTAACATAAAAACATCTTTAGTACTGCGTACCCAATCCTTTGGTAAATAATAATTATCTTCAATATATTCATTCATTAGAATTGGATTACCAGCCGCTATTTCACTAAATACAGGAATTTCTATAACATCTTCAACCCTTTCTTCAATACCACCATGTTCTACATAAATTTCATTAACTGTTCCAGAGTCTTTAATAAAGCTGTGATGAACATTTCTTTTCAAATCAATGTACCTAACAGTATCTAGTTTTAGAGGTTGGTTTATTAAAGTATCTTTTATGGAATTATCATTTTGTGTTATTGAACTTTCTATAACCTTTTTTTCATTAACTTCATTGTCTTTTCCACATTCAATAAGTGCTTCAGAATATTTTGTCTTCAATGTAATACTTTTTCCTTTCATATCATATCCTAAACTTGCAAATGATTTTCCGCTTGTTAACCAAGTTTGAGAATTTTTACTTGCTGAATTGTCAAATAAGAAAGTAATACTTGAGTAAGTCTTTTCATTATATAATGCTTTCAAAAACTCTATTTCAACTTTAGCTAGCATTTGACAATCATCAATATAAATGTGAGTAAATGTTCTTGTTTGTTTAGCTCTTGCTTCTTTTAAAGCTAAAATAGCTATATCTTCAGAGTCAATCTTTTTTATTTTCTTTAAATTATTGTTGTATTCAATTAATACATCAAATATAGCTTGTCTCTGTTTTGAATTCTTCCTAAGCACTTTAGGTGCAGATATTGTAGGATTATCATTTGATCTGCTAAATCTATTAGCAGCTTGATATTCTTCTAAATTTATGTAATTACAAGATTTAATCCATCTAATTTCATCTTGGATAAATTGAGCAAAATCTAAGTTTAATATGCTAGGCTTTTTGTTTTCATATTTATTTAATACAGTTTTAATTGCTTCTTTTAATTGATTATAGCATTCTTCTGAAGAAGCAATGTTAATATCATTCTTCTTATTATTTTTATATTGATTAAAATAATAATATATTAAAGTTGTTATAGTAGATATTTCTAACTTATCACTATTATCTTCATCAAAAAAACTGCTTTGATGATATTTCTCGGTTTCTATATTATCATAAATAAATGAAACATATGTTGAAACTTCTTCATTACATGTTGCAACAAGTATTTTATCGTCCTTAGATATGCAATAATGATTAAGTAATGATGGAATCTTATTTATAAATGTTGTTGTTTTACCTGTACCCTTTTCGCCTTTTATAAGCATATGGCCATTTGGTTTGCTATTTATTATCTTCTTTTGCTCTTTATTAAAGTACACTATTTTCCACCTTTCATTTATTGCTAAAATTTAAAATTGTATCGTTCATAGATTTAAAATTATTGTTGTAATTATACTATATTTTACGATAGCATGTAAAGTTTTATGGTTCTAGCGTTAACTTATTGAACTAATTTTCTTATCCATTGATTTGTAGTAAGTTGTAATAACTTTATAAAATATGTATAATTAACAAAGTAAAACTTGTTATACGAAATTTAATTATTTAAACTAGAGACAAGCAAGGAAGGAGAACAAAATGAAACCCAATATTATATTTTTTGATATTGATGGAACATTGCTTAACGAAGTAACTTACATAGTTCCTGAAAGCACAAAACTTGCTTTAAAAAAAGCGCAAGAAAATGGACATCTATTATTTATAAATACAGGTAGAACAATTATAGGAATCGATGATTGTATTAAAGATCTAGATTTTGACGGCTATATTTGTGGGTGTGGTACTTACATAGAATTCAAAAATAAAGAGCTATTTCACAGAGAACTTGGTACTGATTTATCAAAACAAATAGTACATAGTCTTCGTGAATGTAATATTGATGCCATTTTGGAAGGTAAGAATGATATTTACTACGATATAAATATAAATTCTAAAGAAGTTCGAAGAATTAAAGAACGTCATATAAAAGAAGGATTTTATAAAGGAAAAACTTTTGATGATTCTAATATTAATTTTGATAAATTAGTTATTTGGACAAATAAAAATAGTAATTTTGATAGATTTCACGAGGAATTTGAAAATATATTTGAATTTATACATCGTGGAGAAGATTTTTATGAATTAGTTCCTCTTGGCTTTTCAAAGGCTTCAGGTATAAAATATTTAGAAGAACAGCTAGATATTCCACATGAAAATACATATGCAATTGGTGATAGCACAAATGATTTAGCGATGCTTAAATACGTTAAAAATAGTATTGCTATGGGCAATAGTACCCCGCTTCTTTTTGATTTAGTCACTTTTGTTACTAAAGATATTGAGGAAGATGGAATTGAATATGCTTTAAAACATCACAATATAATATAGTTAATTATTTTATAAAACAAAAACAGCATTTTCGTATATGATGAAAATGCTGTTTATTACGCGTAACTATATTTCTAATATTGAAAATTTTCTTTTTATCTTCTAATTTCTTATACACCTCTTGCTGATGTATAGGTATAGGATAGTGAATTACAATATTAGTTCCTTTATTTTTAAATAATTTAATAATTTATTGCTATATTCATATATTAATATAATCCCTTACTGATATCTGCTATAAGCTTCTTTCATATATAAGTTAATGTTTCGTATATAATCATCTTCATCGTAATAGTCAGAGGCAAGTACTAAAAGGACAGCATTTTCACTAAAGTCATACATTTCTCTCCAAATATATGGTCCAATATATAAGCCTATTGAAGAATTATTTAATATAAATTCAGTCTCTTCTTTAGGATTTTTAACTTTAATTTTTACTGACCCGTTAATACATATAAGCACTTGATGAATCTTTCTGTGAGCATGAAAACCTCTCGATATATCGCGAGGTACCTTTGTAATATAATAAATTCGTTTTATATCAAATGGAATATCAACCATTTCTTCAATAGGTGTTAAATTTCCATAGTTACTCCCAATACTTAAAAATTTAATTAAGGAACAATTATACATTTCATCACCTCATAACTCTTACTTTAATTCTTTATAGTAGGTACGATTATTAGAACCTACGGCTCCAAAGCCTTCTTTGAATTGTGCTAGTGAGGTATTTAGAAATTTCCCATTTTCTTCAGTACTTATCCCAAAAGAAAAAAAACTGAACTTATTTACATAAGCTTCTTTAATTAAACTATAGTTTAAGAAATTCATTGGATAATAATTAGAATAAACAGGGTCTGAAGCAAGATATTGAGTATGAAATACTACACTATTAAAGTCAAATGCCATACTGCCTGCAATAAGAATATCTTTATAATATACTCCATAAAATTTTACAATCCCTTTAAGTCTGCTATTCTTGAAATCTAATAATTCCTGCAAGGAATGTACAGGCTTAACATTATGCTTCTTAAGAGAAGTTGTTAATAGATTATAAAAATCATTTACTTCATCATCAGTCTCTAATCTTCTAAATTGTAAGTTATGCCTTAAACTATATTTTAAATCTCTTCTCTTTGATGTTGAAAAATTGTTTTCTATAATAGGCGAACAATTCTTTAAATCGATATATAAACTTAATTCATTATAATTCTTATAATCATTCTTAAAATAAAAATAATCTAAAAGATTTATATTTCCATTACTAAATATTTCTGAAGTATTTTTTAGGATTAATTTATCATATTTATTATACCTTAAATGTTCTTCTAGAATATTAAATATATTTTCAACATGACTAATATTGTTAAAATCTTTGCTTACTATTATTCCACCAAAAGTACTACCTTTGTGGGAATAAAATATTTTTGTATTATTTTCAACTATTTCACAGGCAGGGATTACAGCTACTATACTCTCACCTTTTTTTATTAATAGCGAATGATCCTTAAATCTATCTTTATGATAATTTAAAAACTTTCTACTATGAAGAAAGGTACCATTTACACTGTTTTTTTCAATAAAACTGTCCCATTTTTCCTCATCTTTCATATTAAACTTTTCTATAATTAAATTCATTTGAATAATTTCACTTCCTAAATTCACTTAATTAATTCTGCATATCCAAAATCATCATGGACATAATTATTTTAGTACTCATCTTGAAATAGCTGCCGCCACTATATAGTTTATATTGACTTTCTGTAGAAAACTAAGATTTTTGTAAAACATCATTCTATCAATAATTTATGCGTAATTTTATTAAATGTACCTATTTTATTTATTATTAAATACAAATAAGCCTTGAATTAATTATTATCCAAAGCTTAATGATACAATATAATATCATATAGAAAAATATTAAATTTATTTTAAGTTAAACCACTCAAAAAGTTTACTAAATTTTGTTCATTTACAATAAATCCACGTTGATAATAAGGTAATGGTGAATATCCAACAAGTTGTCCATCTATGAAATAGTTTTTTAGATTTAATATTCCTGCAATGTTTGAATACCATGGAGATTGAATGTTTTTTGGTTGAATAAATATAATTTTTGCATTTTTATTTGCAAATATGATATTTGTGAGTCCAGATCCTGATTCACCTGCTATATACTCCGCTTCAGAGAAAATTCTTAACTGATCTTGAAAAGACATTTCTCCTGGAAATATAATTTCATAACCAAATGATTTAAAAATATTTTCAACTGCAGGTTGATTTTGTAATCTAGAATGAGGTGATTTGCTTCTTGAAATAAATAATTTCTTATATATATTATTTTTTATTGATAAATTTTTATTTAGCAGTTTAATACCTAGTTCATTGATTACAACATCGTTATAATTAAGCAAAAAATTCGGTTTTATATTGCACGGATAAGTTCCTAAATCTGAAATATATATCATTTTCTTTACTTTGTAGCTCAAGCTTCTTTTCACAGGAATAATAGTTCTTCCTTGTTTATTTAGTATAAGCAATTCTTCCTTAAACTGAGGGATTAAAAGACATATTTCATCGACTATTATTGGAAGACTTTTGTACTCATCTATTTCATTAATTAAACATAGCTTAGAAGCCACTTCTAATTGAAAATGGGAATAGTTATGGCAAGCACCTGCTACAAGCATTATTCCCTCATCGATAATCTCAGATGAATTTACAAATCTAGTGAAAGTATTGTCTTTGTTTACATCAAGAGTTTCATTGCATCTTAAATCATACTTATTTTCATTATCCATAAATGGAAGATCATAAATGCAATAATCATTTTCATCAAAAACTATATAGTTTCCACCAATTAAGTTCATATTGTTTAATTCAGCAACATATATTTCTGGAAACATAACCTCAATAGATTTACTTTCCATTGATTTATCCTCATAGCTAGGTATATATACAGTCTGAGGATGCGATTCTTTTATAGTAGTATATTTTAAATTATTAATATTACAATATTCTTTACAGGAAATATTTTTTAAAGTTTTATGCAAAAACATTAATGAAGTCACCTCTCATAAAAAGATCTTTACTAGCATAAACAAATTTATTTTTTTAATTTTCATAAACTATTTATAGTAATTCATAATTATGACCGAAAATGTCTAATAACATAATATGAGATTTACAAAATAATTGTTACTTAAATGAATTTATCCTAAAGAATATGGAAATGTGCAGGATAAATAAATATTCCTGCACTTATTGTAAATGATTCAGTCATGTCATAAATGCATCAATAGATAAATTATCATATTTTTAGTGAAAAATATAAGTATCCACTCCTGAAATTATTTTCACATTAAATTCATCAGCATACCCTGAATATAATACAGTTTCTTTTGATCTACTTGTTATATAGTAATCAACGGCTTTAAATAATCTTCTACTTTCATTAACATTATCTATAATTATATTTAATTTACATAAGGTTTGAGTTTTATCAGTTTTATCTTTTACAAACTTATAAAACTTATCTATTAGATCAACATTGTCTTCTCTAAAATTTTTATCTATAAATAATATTAGTTGATAATCAGAACTCTCTTTATACTTATCTATGAATTGTTCAATGACCCTTTCATATATACTATAGGTGTCTACAAGATCCACAAAAAACAAGAAATTTTGTTTTAATCTATCTATCTCATACTTTTTTATTTTTTCTTTTTCATTTTTATACTTTGTATAAAAAGTATCACAAAATTTTGAGATATCTTCATTGAAGTATTTGATGTTATTTCTAATATCATCATTGCTCCAATTCCACCATTGAATAGTAAGAAGTTTATCAATCAATTCTTTACTAAATCTAAATTTTACAATTTCTGCTGGGTTTCCACCTACAATTGCATATGGAGGAACATCTTTTACTACATGAGAATTTGGGGTAACTACAGCTCCATTGTGAATTATAACACCAGGCATAATTGTACACTTATGTCCTATCCAAACATCATTTTGTATAATAATTTGACCTTTTTGATTAAAGCTAGAATCAACTGGTTTTTCATCAAGTAATTTTGATACACCCATACATAAATTTGAATATGAATGATTTATTCCCATGCAAAATTCTATTCCTGCATCTAAAGAATTAAAACTTCCAATCTGAATATTATGAGTGGTATATCCAAAATCAATTGTATATTCTAGCCCCGTATTAATAAAACCTCTCCAAATATAGCTATCTTGTCCTATGCATGCTAAAGGATATTTATCTTTTCTATTAAGTAACTCTACGTTTATTATTGTAGGTTCGTTTATTGTAAATGGTAAGATTTCAAAATTAATTTTCATAAATCTCCTCCTCAAACAGCGTCTATAATTGACACTTACCATTTTAATTTAATATTTTGATTACATATCATGGAAAATAAATGTGTCAACACCCGAAATTATTTTTACATTAAATTCGTCAGCATAGCCAGAAAATAATACGGTTTCCTTTGCTCTACTTGTAATATAATAATCAACCGATTTGAATAAACTTCTACTCTTATTGATATCATCTATATAGATATTTAATTTACATAAAGCTTTAGCGTTCATAGTCTGATCTTTAATAAATTCAGAAAATTTATCTATTAAATCATTATTTACAGTGGCAAAATTCTTATCAATAAATAATATTAGTTGATGATCTGAATTATCTTTAAATTTATTAATAAATTGCTCTATTACTCTTTCATATATATTATAGTTAACAGTGAAATCCACAAAAAATAAGAAATTATGTTTTGATTGTTCTATTTCATATTTTTTTATATTCTCTTTGTCAGTTTTATATTTGCTATAAAAAGTATTACAAAAAGTAACAATATCTTCATTAAAATATTTAATATTACTTCTAATTTCATCATCGCTCCAATTCCACCATTGAATAGTAAGAAGCTTATCAATTAATTCTTGATTAAATCTATATTTTATAACTTTAGCTGGATTTCCTCCTACTATAGCATATGGCGGAACATCTTTAACAACATGAGAGTTTGCTGCTACTACAGCTCCGTTATGAATTATAACTCCTGGCATAATCGTAGAATTATGTCCTATCCAGACATCATTTTGTATAATAATTTGACCTTTTTGATTAAAGTTAGAAGGTGGCTTGTCTTCAAATAATTTTGAAACTCCCATACATAAATCTGTATATTCATGATTTATTCCCATACAAAATTCTATTCCCGCTGCTAGGGAATTAAAACTTCCAATCTGAATATTGTGAGTGGTATACCCCCTATTAATTGTAAATTCTAATCCTGTATTAATAAGTCCGGCCCAAATATAACTGTCTCGACCTATACATGCAATTGGATATTTTTCACTTCTATTAAATATATCTATATATATTAACGTTGGTTCCTTTACTAAATAAGGCAAAACTTCAAAATTAATTTTCATAAAAATCTCCATTCTGTTTTTTATCTTATTAACTCCATCATTATTGTTATATGGAGCAACAAAAGAAAGGTGCCTAAAATTTTGTATATTATTAATAATAATCAATAGAATAATTATTTAAATATTTATTTTGTTTAATAGAATTTCATTAATTAAATTTTTAACAAAAAACCTATGACATGTACAATCATAGGTTTCATGATAATGTAAATAATAATTTGTATTCATTAACCATTTTTAATAAAATGGTTTGTTAATTTCTTCTTTCAATAAATTAATACGTGGCTTAAGCTGTGCCTTAAAATTATATAATTCTATAATCTTTTTTTGTCCCTTTTCAGCTATACTTTGTAATTTTTCAGGATCATTTATAAATTCCTCTATACGTTGAACAACACTTTTGCTATCCTGTGGAATAATGACTATCTCTTCATTATTTATAAATCTTCCACCGTTAAGTCCTAATTCATCTGTACATAAAATAGCAACTTTTAGCAAACCTGCCTCTATGCACGAAGTTGTTGGAAAACTGTCAAAGGAGCCTTTAAACATATTACCTTGAGTATTTGGCGACATAATAATATCCTTATCATAATAAAATTTATTAAGCCATTCTTCATCTTTCATTTCATAAAATGTCATCTTATTTTCTATTTCGTTTATATCTATTTTGCTTCGATCCACAAGTCCTACTACATGGAAATATATATTTTGATATTTCTTTATAATTTCCTTAGCTACTTCAACAAAAATCTCAAATCCATTATCCCTATTATAGCTTGTATAATCATTTGTCACAAAACATATATCTAAAGTATCTTTATTTAGTCCATAATGTATTTTCTGATACTTTTCAGCTAATTCTATTTTTTCTAACTGTATAACTGCACCAAATATAAATTCAATCTTTTCTTTTGCACAGAACTGATTTTTAACTAAATAGTCGTAGGTAATTTGTTGCGTCACAATAACTTTTCTAAAGCATGGGGATGACAAAACTCTCTTCAATATTGTGTTTGAGTCCTCGTTATCTAGCGCAAATCCCCCACCTGGATATAGTGTAAAAATAAAAGGTATTCCGTTTTCCTCTGCTACTCTTAAACAAAAGTATGCAATATTTAAGTAAATAAAATATAATAATTTACATTCAACTGGTCTCCAAATACCATCAAAATTAAACACTTTACCTCCAAACGCAGGAAATTTTTTCTTATAATTTATTAGGAGTTCTGCTAAATTCGTTTCAGCTAATGCTGGTAATGTTATTCCTGTAGTTAATATTTTTGTTCCTTCAATATGTTCTAAATAGCTTGTAAACTCTTGATATTTAAATTTACTACGTTTAGATGGGAAGACATCATCTATAATTACGAGATTTAGACTTTCTACATAGTGATTATTTTCTTGTAATAAATGTAGATTTCTCATGCGTGTAAAATATTGATCATAATTAAAATCAGTAAATTTATTATATTCATCAATATTAACTACTACTTCTCTTGCGCCGTTAATCCTTCCTAATCCACTCCAAACCCCCTGACTATGTATTCTATAAACAGTCATTGGTTGTTTTATATACCCAATTTCACTCATAGTTGCACAGTAAATGTTAAACATCCAATCTACTGTGAACATATCGAATAATTCATCTGGAATTTTATTCATTAAAGATCCATCATAAAAACAACATGAAAAATTACCTATAAAATTCCATGAAACTAGACTTTCACAATTATATATACCTTCATCCATTTTCCTATGAATGTCACAATCAATCATTACTTTAATATCATTGTAGTATAATTTTATCTCATTAAAGGATACACCAATTTCAGGATGACCTTTCAGATAATTAATATGTGTTTCAATTCTGTTTGTTGTTACCCAATAATCATCCCCCTCGCAAAAAGTCAAATAGTCATAATCTCTTGCTAGGTGAACAATAGTTTTTAAGTTTTCTATTAACCCTTTATTTTTCTTATAATGAATATATTCAATTTCTATATTCTTCTTTTCATTATTCTCAATAGCATTTTTAATAACATCATGACTATTATCAGTAGAACAATCATTAATAATAATAACTTTCAATTTAAAGTTACCTACTTGCATTAAAATACCATCTAAACACTCTTTTATATACTTTTCGTGATTATACGTAAGTACACCTACTAAGACGCTGGGTATTTCTGTTTTAATTTTGAATTCGTTATTATATAATTTATAACTTATATATTCTAATTTCTTTTTTAAAGTATTAACAAAGTTTAACTGAATAGTAGATTTATTTGTTTTTATATAGATATCAAAATCATTAATACTTAGAATAAGCATCATTTTTTTTACTTGTCCATTACTATTTTCTTCATAATTAATTATTTGATCTCTATTAATTGGGTTCAAATTAGTGCAAGCTATATATGAATTATCATTCAATAGATATAAATAACTATCTATACTATTATCTAAAATTTCATTACTATAATTAAAATCAATATATAGCATATCAATTGATGTAACTAAATTGTTAATTTCTTTTATACTTTCATTTTGAGAATTATTTATTATATTAGAATATGGAGACAACCCTAATTTTTCTATCATTAAAACTATTTCATTGTATTTTTTTTCACAGATATTTCTTCCTACCCCAATAGAGAAACCCATGTTTTTGGCAAAAGTATATGCTATACATAAGAATGTATCACGATTATTAATTCCTAATTGTGTATAATTTTTAAGATTATATTGCTTTGCAAGATAAATCATTGGATAAATATAATGAATATTATTGGCTATCTCAAGCGTTTTTACTTTATAACAAAACTCTAAAAATTCTTCATAAAAGTCATTCTTTATTTTGTCGGACATTATCTATTTCCTCCTCATATTTTAATAACTTTCAACTTCATACAAATATAAAAAATTTCTATTTATTGAATTACTTTAAATTGTTATGTGTCCTACAGAATAAATAGAACATTTCTTATTAATTAATACATTCTTACCTATAATTTAAAATCGTATTTTATTTGGTTTATCTTTTAATAAAAGCTACTCATATATCCAAGTATATTGAAAATATTCAAATAAAATTAATGGCTTTTTATTCTATAGCTTATAAAACAAAAAAATCCTGGACAATACTTATTTAAATATTGTCCAAGATTTGTAAGATAACGCCTTGCGTTATCAAATCTATTTTATTAACTATTTAATTTATTAACCTCAGCAACTAGTTTGTACAGAATATTTATACCCTCTCAATAGGGTACATCAACTTCACTAAAAGAAAAATCTAAATGTATATTGATTTACATATACAAAAATTACTAGCATAATTATAGCTCTTTTTATTATATAGGGTTCCTAAATGAGAACTTAAAGTATGCTCAACCCAGAAATTGAATACATGTTTGTAACCTCAAGGGTCATAATATGAAATAGGCATTTGAAAATAGGCTGGTTAGGTTCTTAATGGCTGGTTGTTCCATTTACTGCCTGTCACAATGAAATTGGGAACATGCAGAAATGGTGCAACCAGCCATTTAGAACCTTTCAGATTATTTTCATAGTCCTATGGAATAAACATGTATTTAATTTCGGTGAATATGCACATAAGTTCCATTATCACTGAGGAACCCTATAGTTTTGCAAATTTATAATTTTAAATATATCTTCTAAGCTACTATACTTATTATAGTCCATAGTTTGTATTTTCATCAATTTTTTATAAGTTACAAATCAATTCTCATCAATTTGTAACATATAATGACATCTACCATAGTATGTAGTAACGCGTATGAAATGACATACTATTGGTTTTCAAGGAGGTTATTATAAATTGTGAGACACGATAATTATTTTGATGATATTTTAGATGATTCTATTGATAAAAGAAAAAGTTGTTCTTCCGACCATATCAAATGTGATGAAGAAGATGATCTATTATGCCTATTAGGATTACTGGATCCAATGGATAAAGATGATTGCCGTGACAAAGATGATTGCCGTGACAAGGATGACTGCTGTCACTGCCACTGTCGCCGTCGCAAAAGAGGACCGCAAGGACCTCAAGGACCTAGAGGACCACAAGGACCTCAGGGACCTAGAGGACCACAAGGACCTCAGGGACCTAGAGGACCACAAGGACCTCAGGGACCTAGAGGACCACAAGGACCTCAAGGACCACAAGGTCACCAAGGACCTCAAGGACCACAAGGTCACCAAGGACCTCAAGGACCACAAGGTCACCAAGGACCTCAAGGACCACAAGGTCACCAAGGACCTCAGGGACCACAAGGTCACCAAGGACCTC
>Ga0209281_1001059_pt1 | contig 20700 bp, 19 predicted proteins | sample MedtruBG_FD_187514 | JGI IMG/M metagenome (GOLD analysis project Ga0209281, IMG submission 187514) | Root nodule microbial communities of legume samples collected from California, USA - Medicago truncatula BG (SPAdes) (version 2) | ecosystem: Host-associated > Plants > Roots > Nodule | place... | reverse complement strand
GCCAGATCACGCGACGCAATCCATGACGAACTGCGCCACATTCTCCAAGCCGTCACCCCACAGGAATGCGCAGCCTACTTCAAAGAGGCGGGATATGAACGGGCTTAAATACATACCGCTCTAGCCCGCCTTACGCTCGCGCAATCGGCGGGCACGGGCGGAGGCAAGTGCCGCGTCGATGATCTTTCCCGGCGCTGCCGGATCGTCGAAGCGCACTTCGATCTCGATCACGCGGCTCTTTGCCGCCAGTTCCCCTGCCCGCCCGTGGCCGGGCTCCAGACGGACCATGTCCTTGGCCGTGGTCACCAGCGTGTAGCCCCGGCTTGCGGCGCGGTCGATTAGGTCGGCAATCTCGTCCTCGGAGAAATGATGGTGATCCGGGAAGCTCCGGGTCTCTTCGATGACCGCGCCGGTCTCGCGAACGGTCTTGAAGAACTTCTCCGGATCGGCAATTCCGGCCCAGGCAAGGACCTTGACGCCGTCGAGCGACCCTGCATCCGTGCGCACCGTTTCGGCCACATAGACGGGCTTGCCGGCCCGAGCCGCCCGGCGGACGAGAGGATCGGCGGCGGAACCGTGGCCGAGTTTCAGCAGAGCGTTGGCATGGCGCAGCTGATTGCCGATCGGCGCCCGAACGGGGCCGGAAGGCACGAGATGGCCGTTGCCGATACCGCGGCCGGAATCGACCACGAGAAGGGCGAAATCGAAGACGAGCCGGGCACTCTGGAATCCGTCATCCATGATGATGATGTCAGCGCCTTCCGCGGCAAGCTTGCGTGCGCCATCCACTCTGCGGCGGCAGATCACGGTCAGCGCCTCGCGGGCAAGCAGCAGCGGCTCGTCGCCGACATCGCGCGCGCGATGGTGCTCGGGGTCGACCACGGTCGTGACGTCCAGCGACCCGCCATAACCGCGGCTCAGGAAAGCGGGCTTCAGGCCGCGTGCCCTGGCGGCCCGCGCAATCGCGATCGCCGTCGGCGTCTTTCCGGCTCCGCCGACGGTGAAGTTGCCGATGCAGATCAGCGGTACGGCGGAGGTCGCCCGCCGCGCCCGGTCCATGCGCATCCCGGCGATCCGGCCGTACACCCAGGAAAAGGGCCAAAGAGCGTAGGCGCGCCAGTCGGCCTTGGTCCACCAGAACGGGGGCGCTTCTGAAACCATCTTTACTCGTAAATATCCGTGCGGCCGCTCCTGGCACCTCGTGGGCAGGAAGGGCAAATCCAGAACTTTCCGCCGCCGGCATCGGCCGTGAGCGGTGTGACCGGCGACAAAGAACGTCAGAACGGAGAAAAAGGCAAGCCGATCAGTTGGTGAGCACCGCTTCCAGCTCGGTAATATCGGCGAGGCAGTGGTCGCAAGCCGCGGCAAGCGACTGGCGCGATCCCGTGCCGGTCAAGACGGCAACCGTCATGCCGACGCCGGCACTGCGGCCCATATGCATGTCGTGATTGTTGTCGCCGACCACGGCCACTTGGTCGGGTGCAAGCCCCGTTGCGGCACAAAACCCGAGCACCATGCCGGGCTCCGGCTTTGTCCCAAAGCCGCTGTCGTAGCCGGCGACGTAATGCAGGTAGTCCTCGAAGCCGAAGCGCTTGGCGGTCTCCCGGATCGACCGCTCGTTGTCGCTCGAGGCGACGCCGAGCCGGTAACCTTTCGCGTGCAATCCGGCAAAAAAGGACGCGAGATCGGTCACGGGCACGGCATAATGCGCGGATTGTGCAAAGAGCCCGTCGAACACCGCCGTCAATTCTTCCACGGTAAACGGCGCGCCGGCGCCGACCATGCCGGTGGCAATCTCCACCGTATTGCCGGCCGCAAGCAGGCTGTCGGGAACGACATGTCCGCTGTCCGGATCCATCCCGCCCGCCTGAAGGAGGACACGCGCGAGGCTCTCGTTGCCCTTGGCGGCGATCCGCGCCAGCTCGTAATTCACCGGCACCCAGCTCTTCACATAATCGAGAAGGGTGCCGTCCTTGTCGAACAATATGCCGGCGATCGGTTTCGTTGCGGGCATGATCCCTTCCAGAATCGAGGCTTCAGGCTTCGGTTTTCAGGCTTCAGGGCGCGGCTCCAGCCGCGCCTTCACCACCAGCGGGTTGATGTAAGGATCGAGCCCCTTCATCGTCGCCGTCAGCGCGCCCCGCATCTGTTGCACGGTTTCGAGTCCGGCATTGATCATCGAGCGACGCATGTCGTCGTTGGCGAGCAGGTAGTTGACGCCCTTGGCGAGCATCTCCGTATCGCGCACGATCTTGGCGCTGCCGTTCTTGGCGAGCATCTGGTAGGTCTCGCGGAAATTCTGAACGTTTCCGCCGGAAAGCACCGCGCAGCCGAGCATTGCCGGCTCGAGCGGGTTCTGGCCGCCCTCGGCGAATAGCGAACGTCCGACGAAAGCGACTTCCGTCAGCCTCAGATAGAGCCCCATCTCGCCGATCGTATCCCCGAGTAGAATGTCGACTTCAGGTGTGACCGGATCGCCGCGCGTGCGGCGCGCGACCTTCAACCCCTTCGCGACCAGGGCAGCCTCGATCGCGTCGCAACGCTCCGGATGGCGAGGAACGATGATCGTCAGCAGCCCGGTTCTCTCCTTCAGCGCCTGGTGGACCGTCCCGGCCGCATTCTCCTCACCCTCGAAGGTCGAGATCGCAGCCCAGGTCTTTCGCGCACCGATCTGCTGGCGGTATTCGCGCAGGTCCCGGGGATCGTGCGGCGGCGCCTCGTTGTCCACCTTGAGGTTGCCGGAGACGGTGACCGGGAGCGCACCGAGCGTGCGGAAACGCTCCGCGTCGACATCGGATTGAGCGATGACGAGCGCGAGATTTTCGAAGAGAGCATCGGCAAGCGACGGCCGGCGCCTCCATCGGGCGAAGGTGCGGTCGGAAAGGCGGCCATTGACCAGAACCTGCGGAATATGGCGCCGGCCGAGCTCGATGATCGTCATCGGCCAGATTTCCGATTCTGCGATGATCGCCAGATCCGGCTGCCAATATTCCAGGAAACGGCTCACCGCCGGCTTGAAATCGAGCGGCACATACTGGTGCACGACGGCCGAGCCCAATCGCTCTGCGGCGACCCGCGCCGAGGTCGTCGTACCGGTGGTCAGCACCACGGCGATGCCGCGGCGGCGGATCTCCTTGATCAGCGGAGTGACTGCATTCGTCTCTCCGACACTGGCGGCGTGAAACCAGACGAGAGGGCCCTGGGGACGCGGCGCACTGGCATAGCCATAGCGTTCGCGCCGGCGTGCCGGGTCCTCCTTGCCCTTCGCCGCGCGGAGCGCAAGATAGGACCAGAAGAAGGGATAGACGGCCGTTCCGAGCCAGCGATAGCCGGAAAGTGCCAGCCTTGCGCGCAGGCTGCTCATGAACGCTTGCCCTCCGCCGCGTCCGACGCCGACGGCATTACTTCGCTTCCGGATCGAGCAGGCGATGCATGTGGACGATGAAGTAGCGCATATGCGCATTGTCGACGGTCATCTGGGCCTTGGCTTTCCAGGCGACATGCGCGCTCTCGTAGTCCGGGAAGATGCCGACGATATCCAGATTTTCGAGGTCGCGAAACTGCACGCCGGTTAGCGTCGCCAGTTCGCCGCCGAAGACGAGGTGCAGCCGTTGTTTTTTCTCGGAGTCGTGAGCCATCGAAGTTCCATCTGTGTTCTTATTGGTGTTGGGGTGGTTTGCGGCATTCGCCCCTAAAGGTCAATGGGGCTCAAGCGGCCTGGAGGCGGCGAGCAATGCCGGCAGCGCGGTTCCCGAGGCGGCCCCCAGAACGCCGTGGGTGACAGTCGGGCGGTTGTAGGACAGGGGCTCGCCATCGAGACCGCAAAGCGCCCCGCCGGCGCGCGAAAGGATGAGGTCGGCGGCCGCTAAATCCCAATCGTGCGAATTCCGCTTGACGATCGTACCGTCGATGCGGCCATCCGCGATCATCGCAAGACGATAGGCGAGCGACGGTACGTGCGAGACGCGCATCATCGTGTTGCGATAGGGTAATGCCAGCCTGCCCATGACATCCTCGGCCGCCGCCACCTTCAGCACCGCGCCGGATTCCGCCTCCCGCACGGCAATCGCCTTGCCGTTCTTCCGCGCTTCGCCATCGCGGGTCGCCTGGAATATCTCGTTGAGGGAGGGCGCATAGAGAACGCCGGCCACAGGCTGGCCACGGTGGACGATGGCGACGCTGACGCACCAGAGATCCTTGCCGGCGATGAAGGCCCGGGTGCCGTCGATGGGATCGACGACAAAGACGGTCTCGCGGACGAGGCGGCTTTCGTCGTCGTCGGTCTCCTCCGAAAGCCAGCCATAGTCCGGCCGTGCACCGAGCAGCCGCCCCTTGAGGATGTCGTTGGCGGCGAGGTCGGCCTCGCTCACCGGGGAACGGCCCTCATTTTTCCAGCGGACGTCCAGCGTCTTGCGGAAATAGCCGAGCGCAGTGTCGCCCGCCGCGACTGCAGCAGTAAGAATGAGTTCGAGGTCCTCGTCCCAGGCCGGGAGGATCGAAAGGGCTGTTTCTGACATGCAAATCCTTACACGCGGCGCTGTAGCACTTTGATCTGCTGCATGTTTTTGTCCTTTAATCGGATACGATTAAAGGAAACATGCAGTAGTGCAACGCGCCGCCCACATTCATGTTCCGGCGATGGTCATCCCTTCGACCGCAAGCGTCGGCGCGGCGATGCCGAACTTCCTGTCGATGTCGTCGGCCGGCGTCAGCGCCATGAACATCTGCTTGAGGTTGGAGGCGATCGTGACCTCGGAAACGGGATAGAGGATTTCGCCGTTTTCGATCCAGAAGCCGGAGGCGCCGCGACTATACTCGCCCGTCACCATGTTGACACCCTGGCCGATGAGCTCGGTGACATAGAAGCCGGTGCCGACGCCGCGGATCAGGTCATCGCGCGAGATGGAGCCGGGCTCGAGGGCGAGATTGGTCGAAGCCGGGCTGACCGCCGGCCCGCCGCGAACGCCGCGCCCGTTGGTTTCGAGGCCGAGCTCCCTGGCTGCGGACGTGGACAGGAACCAATGGCGCAGCACGCCATCCTCGACCATCGACAGTTTCGAGCCGCTGACCCCCTCCCCGTCGAAAGGACGCGAGGAGGCGCCGCGGACGATCAACGGATCGTCGGTAACGGCAATGCCCGATTTCATGATCTGCTTGCCCATCATGTCGCGCAGGAAGCTCGTCTTGCGGGCAACCGACGCGCCGTTGATGGCTCCCGCCAGATGACCGGCGAAGCCGCGTGCGACGCGCGGATCGAAAACCACCGTCACGTTCTTCTGCGTCGCGACGCGGCGGGGATTGACGCGGGCCGCCGCCCGTTCGCCGGCGACGCGGCCGATATCCTCGGCAGTGCGGAGCTCATCGAAATAGAGGCGGCTGTCGAAGTCATAGTCGCGCTCCATCTTGGTGCCTTCGCCCGCGATCGCGCTGACGGAGCAGCCGAAACGGGTGGCCATATAGGAGCCGGAAAAACCATGAGACGTGACGAGCACGAGCCCGCCCATGCCGGCCGATGCGCCGGCCCCGCTGGAATTGGTGACTCCGGCGACCGAAAGCGCGGCCCCTTCGGCGGCGAGCGCCGTCTCCGTGAGTGCTTCGGTCGATACGTCGCGACTGTCGAAAAGTTCGAGATCCGGATAGGACTTCGCCAGGCGATCGGGGTCGGCGAGCGATGCGTAAGGATCCTCCGGCGACGCCTTGGCCATCGCCACCGCACGCTCTGCCAGGACCTTCAAATCGAAGCCCGGATTGGCGGAGACGCTGGCAACGCGCCGCCCGACAAAGACCCTGAGCGAGAAATCGTCGCTCTCGGAAGCTTCCGTCGCCTCCACCTTGCCGAGCCGCACCGAAACGGAACGGGAGCGGCCACGCACCACCACGGCATCTGCGGCATCCGCGCCGGCGCGGCGGGCCTGATCGACAAGCTCGGCGGCGCGTTGCTCGAGGACGGCGGAATCGATCGTCTCAGACATGATTTTGGCCTTTCATTCCTGTCCCATTTATTGTGCACTGAAGCATGCATCAAGGGCATCATCGTGATTCCCGCCCCAGCAGCAAAATGATATCCGGCCGAACAAGCCCTCTCCCACGGGCTCCCCGGCCGTTATAGCGGAAGCACCGAGCATGGAAACGACAACGATAATCTATTCGCAGGCGCTCATGCTGCTTGCCGGCGCCGTGGTCGCAGCGCCGCTGTTCAAGCGTCTCGGGCTCGGCACCATCCTCGGCTATCTCGCCGCCGGCATCCTGATCGGTCCCGTCGCCCAGCAAATCACGGAAGGTGAAGAGATCCTGCATGTCTCGGAACTTGGCGTCGTCTTCCTGCTGTTCATCATCGGCCTCGAGCTGAAACCGTCGCGGCTGTGGCAGATGCGGCGCGACATTTTCGGTCTCGGTACGGCGCAGGTCGTGATCACCGGCGCCGTTCTTTCGTTCCTGATCGCGTTCAGCGGTCTTCTCGAAGGCGCCGGCAGCATCGTCGCCGGGTTCGGCCTGGCGCTTTCTTCCACGGCCTTCGCCATGCAGATCCTGGAGGAAAACAACGATACCAACACGCGCTACGGCCAACGCGCCTTCTCCATTCTCCTGCTCCAGGACCTGGCGATCGTGCCTCTGCTTGCCATCATTCCGCTGATGGCGGCGCAAGCGCCGGAGGACACGACCACGCCGCTCGAGGATTTCGCGATCGCGATCGCCGCCGTGGCCGCGCTTTTCGCCGCCGGTCGTTATCTCCTCAATCCGCTCTTCCAGGTGATCGCGCGCACGGGAGCGCGCGACGTCATGATCGCAGCCGCGCTTCTCGTCGTCATGGGCGCGGCGACCATGATGCAGCTCGCCGGCCTTTCCATGGCGATGGGCGCCTTCCTTGCCGGCGTATTGCTGGCGGAATCGTCCTATCGTCACGAGCTGGAGGCCGACATCGAGCCTTTCCGCGGTATCCTCCAGGCGCTTTTCTTCATGGCGGTCGGCCTGTCGCTCGAGCTCCAGGTGGTGGCGGAGAACCTGCTGAGCATCATCATCGCGGTGCCCGTGCTGATGCTGGTGAAGAGTCTGGTCCTTTATGGGCTGTGCCGGGCGACCGGCTCACGCCATAACGACGCCGTCCGCATCGGCCTGCTTCTGCCGCAGGGGGGCGAATTCGGCTTCGTGCTCTTTACCGCAGCCGCTGCGGCCGGCGTCTTCTCGCAAGCCACCTCCTCGCTGCTCGTCGCCATCGTCACGCTCTCCATGGCGTTGACGCCGGTGGCAGCGATGCTCTCCAGGCGGCTGATGCATAAGCAGGACGAACTGGCCGAGGAAATCGAAGAGGATTTCGAGGGTGCCGGCGCCGGCGCCGACGTGCTGATGATCGGTTTTTCCCGCTTCGCCCAGATCGCTTCGCAGATCCTGCTCGCCGGCGGCCGCGACGTAACGATCATCGACCATTCCGCGGCGCGCGTGCGTCAGGCGGCCACATTCGGCTTCCGCATCTATTTCGGCGACGGAACACGCCTCGACGTCCTGAGGGCCGCCGGGATAGAGAAGGCGAAGATCGTCGCAGTGTGCACGCAGAAAAAGGAGGTCACGGACAAGATCATCGATCTCGTCCATGCCGAATACCCGAATGCCCGCATCTTCGCGCGCTCCTACGACCGCCTGCACACGCTGGAACTGCGCGCGCGGGGGGTCGACTACGAACTGCGCGAGACGTTCGAGTCGGGTCTGCTTTTCGGCCGCAAGACGCTCGAGGCGCTCGGCGTGAACGGCGATGAAGCCATTGGCATCATGGACGATATCCGCCGCCGCGACGAGGCAAGGCTGGTGCTCCAGGAAGCGGAGGGCATCACCGCCGGCCGCGACATGCTGCATTCAAGGCCCGTCCGGCCGGAACCGCTGGTAAAGCCGAAGCGTGAAGTCACGCAGCCTGACGACGCTCTGGCGGATCTTGCCGACGAGACGCTGGAAAAGGCGGAGTGATTTCAGGGCCGACATGACCCCCAGGAAGTCCGCGTCACCACCCATTGACCGGCCCTGCTGCCGCATATGGACGTGCGTTCTGGATATCAATGCGCCATTCTGGTAGAATATAGATCGACAGGAACCAGGAAGCATCTGATGGCGCTGAGCATCAAGGACACTGAAACCGAGCAGCTTGCCCGCACACTTGCCCGGCGGACAGGGGAATCCATCACGCTTGCCACCAAGCGTGCCCTCGAAGAACGATTGCGCCGAACCGACACCGCTGCCCGGCGCGCGGCTCTTCTGGAGGATCTGGAAGCCATTCAACGCCGCTGGAATGCCATGCCCGTCCTCGACAGTCGCAGCTCCGATGACATTATCGGTTATGACGAGGATGGACTCCCCTCATAATGGTCATCGACACATCCGCCATTGCCGCGATTGCCTTCAATGAACAGGAGGCCGGAAGTTTCCGCGAAAAAATCGCGGACGACCCGGTTCGGCTCATCTCCGCGGCAACCGCTCTGGAAGCGGCCATGGTAATCGAAACCCGGTTAGGCGAAGCTGCCGGAGCGGAACTTGATCTTTGGCTTTACAAGGCAAACGTGGAGATTGTTGCGGTAACCGCCGAGCATATGGACCAGGCCCGCCGTGCCTGGCGCCGTTTCGGCAAAGGCCGTCATCCGGCCGGTTTGAATTTCGGTGATTGTTTTTCCTATGCCCTGGCCTTTCTGACAAATGAACCGCTTCTCTTCAAGGGAAGCGATTTCTCGCAAACCGATATCCCGGCGGCATAACGCTCGCGCAGCTGGTCCCGCAGGAAGCGGAGGGCATCACCGCCGGCCAACAGTTCATTGGCCCCTCACCCTAGCCCTCTCCCCGTTCTGACGGAAAGAGAGGACGTGCCTGATGATACGACGACGGTCATCGTGGCGAAGGCAGTGCTGCGAGTCCCTTCGCCCCGCCTGCGGGGAGAAGGTGCCGGCAGGCGGATGAGGGGCAGCTGTGGAAGCTCGTGCCCGGCCTTATATCCCTTTCCTCCACCGATCGATGCGCTCTGCCAGCGCGCGCTTCACCTCGTCCTTGGTCCCGCTGGTGGCGGCAAGCAGTTCCTGGGCGCGCAGGAAATCGAGCACGCGGAACCGTCCGACATCGGGACGCAGGAGAATATCCGGTGCGCCGGCCTGCATCTTCATGGTGATGATCGACTGCATCATCAACTGGGTCGCGCCGAACAGGCTGTCGATACGGCTCGGGATCGTCTCGCCGTCACCGTCCGGCCCGCCGACGACATCGACGGCGACGACGATATCTGCCAGTCCGCGCAGGTGATCGAAGGGGATCGGATTATAGATGCCGCCGTCGATCATCACGCGGCCGTCGATCTTCACCGGCATGAAGACCGCCGGCAGGGCGCAGGAGGCAGCGAGCGCCTTGTAGAGGTCGCCGCTTTCGCATACCCGCTCCGTCTGCCCGTAATAGTCCGTGACGATGATTTTAAGGGGGAGTGCCAGATCGGAGAAGCGGAGAGGCACCGCCTCGGGCAGGAAGGCCTTCAGCACGCGCTCTATATTGAACTGGCCGACGCGGAAACCGCTCGCCACAGCCTCGGCAAGACTGGTCGGCCTCAGTCGCCATAGGCGGTTGAGCACCTCCCCACGCCGGCCGACGGTCGAAAGCACGTGTTCGCGGATTTCCTTCCCGCTCATGCCAGCGGCCACGCCCGCGCCCATGAGGGCGCCGATCGACGAACCGGCCACGACTGCGGGGCGGAGCCCCATCTCATCGAGCGCCTCGATGACATGGATGTGGGCAAGTCCCCGCGCACCGCCTCCGCCGAGCGCAAGCGCGATGGTCGGCTCTCCCTCGCTACCCGCGGCTTTGCGTATCGTGGATAGGTTCTGCTCCATCGCCACCTCCGTCATCGGCCATCCTGCACGACGGGCAGGCCGAGATCACGCGGAATCTGAGCCGCTCCGGCCGACTTTGCGCCGATCTCAGACGCCTCGGAAGCGCAAAAAATGCATCAGCGTGTCGCCGAAGGCGCGTTCATCGACCGATTCGAAACTTTCGGAAAACTGCGGCCGGACGTCCGCGCGCTCCTCCAGGATTGCAAGGGCACCCGGAACGAGCCAACCGCCGCGGGCGGCCGCGCTCAGAGCGCGTTCGCCGAGGCCCTTGCCATAGGGCGGATCTGCGAACACCAGATGAAACGGCTCCATCGTCCCGACCGGCCCGAGATCTGTCGCGTCGCGGCGAAAGATCTTGGCCCGGCCCTGAAGGCCGAGCGCCTCGATATTGATGCGCAGCAGCCCGCGTCCCTCGACCCCTTGCTCGACGAAGAGAACCTGCCGGCAACCGCGCGATAGCGCCTCGAGCCCGATGGCCCCCGTGCCCGCGAAAAGATCGAGAACGCGCGTTCCGTCAAGCGCCTCCGGATAGGCGTGGCTCAGGATGTTGAACAGGCTCTCGCGCGCGCGGTCCGTGGTCGGGCGGATATCGTCCGATTTCGGCGCGGCCAGCGTGCGGCCGCGGAATTCTCCACCGACGATGCGCACGGCCGCCTACTTCCCCCTGCCCTGCGGCCCCTTGCCCGGCGGCTTACCGCCGCCCGGACGATTGCCGGGCTTGCCGCCACCCGGACGACCGCCGGGCTTGCCTTCAGCGGGTCTGCTGCCGGCGGGCTTTCCGGCACGCGGGCCGGACGAACGATGGGCGGCCGGCTTTCCCGAAGCCGGCTTTGCAGCAACCGGTTTTCCGCCGGCACTCGCGCGTGGCCGGTCGCCGGCAAAGCTCTTCTTGCCGTCGCCACGCGGCGGCCGAGCGCTCTCCTTGCGTCCTTCGGACGAGGTGCGGTCGTCGGCCGGGCGGACCGCTCGCTCGCCATTGGGCCGGCGCGGCGGACGGTCGCCATGGTCGCGGGATTTCCGCTCCGCGCTTTCGAGCGGGCGACGCCTCTCGAAGCCGCCGGCGCCCGCGGCGTCCTTGCGACCGGCGGATTTACCCGCCTTGCCCTGGCGTTCCGCATCGAAACCGCCCGCTTTCGCCGCAGCGTCCTTCGGGCGGTCGCGGCGTTTACCTTCCGCAGGCGCGCGCCGCGCCCCCTTCGGCGACAGGTCGTCCTCCGCTGCCTTCGGCTTTTTCTCGACGGTCGGACGCGCACCCGGCGCCATCCAGACGTTGGAAGAGCGGTTACGCCGGACTGGCGGGCGCGCCGGACGCTCCTCCGGCTTCCCGCGGCTGCGGCCGCGTTCGCTCGGGCGACCATCGTCGCGGCGGGTATCGAGGCGGGCAAGAGCACGCTCGCGCTTGTCCTCGGCCTTCTCGCGCTTGCTGCCCCATTCCGCCTTGCCGTGATCGGCGGGCTCCGCTTCGGGCTCGGCAGCAGCCGGCTGGTCGTTATAGATCGGCGCGTCGAAATTCGCCTTGGAGTCGGCTATCAGCCGTGGCCCTAGCTGTTCGCGCAGCGTGCGGCCGCGTATTTCCTGAACCTGGCCGATCGGCAGCTCGCCGAGCTGGAACGGACCGTAGGAGATGCGGATCAGCCGGTTGACGTCGAGGCCGAGCGCGCCGAGGACATTCTTGATCTCACGGTTCTTGCCTTCCCGCAGGCCCATGGTGATCCAGACGTTCGAACCTTGCACCCGATCCAGCGTCGCCTCGATCGCTCCGTAAAGGACGCCGTCTACCGCGATGCCTTCCTTCAGACGGTCGAGCGCCTCCTGATCGATTTCCCCGTGCGCCCGCACGCGGTAGCGGCGCAGCCAGCCGGTCGACGGCAGCTCGAGCACGCGCGCAAGCCCGCCGTCGTTCGTCAGGAGCAGCAGGCCCTCGGTATTGATGTCGAGGCGACCGACCGACAGAACGCGCGGCAGTTCTTCGGGCAGGTTCTCGAAGACCGTCGGACGGCCTTCCGGATCGGCATTGGTCGTCACGAGGCCGCCCGGCTTGTGATAGAGCCAGAGACGCGTCCGTTCGATGCCGCGGATCGGATGGCCGTCGACCTCGATCCTGTCGGCGAGCGTCGCATTGACGACCGGCGTGTCGAGCACGACGCCATTAAGGCTCACCCGCCCTTCCATGATCATCCTCTCGACGTCGCGACGCGATGCGACGCCTGCGCGTGACAGGATCTTCGAAATGCGCTGCGGCTCGTCCGCACCGGCGGGCGCCGCCGGACCACTGCCGGCTGCCCGTGCCGCTGGCTTCTCGCTGCCGGAATGAGGTTTCTTGTCGCGACCCTTGGCCTTGCCGCCGGGCCTCGTGGGCTTGTCTTTGGATGTCATTTGTGTTGCCTGCCTTTTGCGGCTGTCCTATCAGGTCGTAGGCCGTGGGTTAAGAGGAAATTGTCGAACGAACAATGGCAGAAACGGCGCGCTTCATGCAGGCGGCCCTTCAGGAGGCCCGAAAAGCGGCGGCACGCGGCGAAGTGCCGATCGGCGCCGTCGTCGTGCTCGACGGCAAGATGATCGCCGCTGCAGGAAACCGCACCCGCGAACTCAACGACATCACCGCCCATGCGGAGATCGAGGCCATCCGCCACGCCGCGGCGGCCGTCGGCGACGAGCGTCTTTCGGGAGCCGACCTCTATGTCACTCTCGAGCCCTGCACCATGTGTGCGGCCGCGATCTCCTTCGCTCGCATCCGCCGCCTCTATTATGGCGCGGAGGATCCGAAAGGCGGCGCGGTCGACAACGGCGTCAGGTTCTATGCTTCTCCCACCTGCCACCACGTGCCGGATGTCTATTCCGGTCTTGCCGAGCGGGAGGCCGCCGACATTCTGCGCGAATTCTTCGCCGGCCGGCGTTAAAAGCACTTCGGGGTAGCGTTTTCCCCGGGGAGCGCGTGAAGTGTCAGTCCGCTGCGAACGCTTCCAGCCCCTTGCCGGCGAGCCGGTAACGCGTCCATTCCGACATGGGCTCCGCCCCGACGGCCTCATAGACGCGGATGGCGGGCTCGTTCCAGTCAAGCACGCTCCATTCGAAGCGGCCGCAGCCTTCCGCGACTGCCGTCCGCGCCAGGTGCTTCAGGAGCGCCTTGCCGGCGCCCGAGCCCCTAAACTCCGGCGAGACGTAAAGATCCTCCAGATAAAGCCCCTTGCGCGCCTGCCAGGTGGAATAGCTGTAGAACCAGATGGCAAAGCCCGCGGGCTTGCCGTCCGCTTCGCAGATCACGGCGCGCGCGACGGCATCGGCTCCGAAGAGCGACTCGTGCACGCGCTCGACGGTCGCCTCGACCTCGTGCGGCGCCTTTTCATAAGTTGCGAGTTCCGTAATGAAACGGAGGATCGTCGCAGCGTCACCGGGAACGGCATCGCGAATGCTGATAGCCATGGCTTAGGACCAATTCCAAAACTTGGATGCGAGCGGAACCGCGCGCACTTTCTCATTCCGCTCTAAAACGGCCAGTACCACTTGCTTCCGGAGTTCTTGATCTGCGCCTCCTTCTTGCGGCGGCGCTCCTTGTCCTTCTCCGGTTCCCCGAGATCGACTTCGGAGCCCTCCGGCAGTCGACGGTATTCGAGCGGCGGGTCGCTCAGGAAGCGGCGCTTGTCCGAGTAGGCGCCCTGCTCGATCTTGCGCGCCTGGCGATAGGCCTCCTGCTGCTCCTTGGCGGAAAGGCGGCGGCCGTTGGCATTCGCTTTTGCCAGCGGCGAGACGTAGTTGGGATCGTTCTTGTTGGCGTCCGCCTCGTCGCGCAGACGCGCGCGCGTCTCTTCGGGAGACTCGACCCAGGCCGGGTTGGCCTCGCGGCTTGCAAGCGACTGCTGCGGCTCGACAAGAGCGGTCTGCTGCTGTTGCGGCGGCAGCACCAAACCGGGGCGCGGCTGATACTTGACCGGATCCTTCTTCGCGGGAGCGAGGCTGACCGCGCTGCCGAGATCGTCGAGCAAATGCTCGCCAGCCGTCTTGTCCGTGCCATAGGTCGGGCCGCCGATGCAGCCGGAAAGCACCAGGCCTCCCGCCAGGATGGCGGCAATGCCGGCGGCCAATCGCAACTCTCGCGTCATTCCCATGAGATTCCTTCCAGCCGGCCGCGTCTCGCATGATGCGGCCATTCAGCGCCCCATGGCGGAAAAATCCGCCAAATTTCGGGCAGGTTTTACCGGATGAAGAGCCTGAGTGCAATTCACCCGGTAAACCGATCGATTACGGCTTGAAGCCGAGCTCCCGCAGGGCAGCCGCGTCGCGCGCGGAGACGTCCGGATAGAGCGGATCGGAGCCGACATCGGTGGTGATTCGCCAGGAGCGGGCGCATTTGCGGCCCTCGGCGAGTTTCGGTACGACGCTGACTTTGGCGACGTCCGGCAGCCTGAACGCATCCTCCGGGCCATCGCCGCCGTCGACTTCGATTGCCGAGGTGATGCAGATCTCGGCGAAGTCCTGGCCGTTGAGCGCCTGGAGCAGATCCGGATCGGCGACATGGACGGCCGGCGCCGCCTCCAGCGAAGAGCCGATGCGCTTTTCCTTGCGCTCGATCTCGAGCGCGCCGGTCACCACCTTGCGGACTTCGCGGATCTTCCGCCATTTCTCGGCGAGCGCGTCGTTGCGCCATTCCGCCGGGACCGTTGGGAACTGTTCGAGATGCACGGAGACGGCTTGCGGGTTGCGCGAAAGCCAGGCCTCCTCCGCGGTGAAGGGCAGCATGGGTGCAAGCCAAGTCACCAGGCAATCGAAAAGGGTACGGATGACCTGCAGGGCCGCGCGGCGGCGCAGCGACGAAGGTGCGTCGCAGTAAAGCGCATCCTTGCGGATATCGAAATAGAAAGCCGAGAGTTCGACATTCGAGAAATCGATGAGCGCCCGGGCAATCCTCTTGAAGTCGAAGGCGTCGTAACCTTCGCGCACCAGCCGGTCGAGTTCGGCAAGGCGATGCAGCATCAGCCGTTCGAGCTCCGGCATGTCGGAAAGCGCTACGACCTCGCCCTTGTCGTGGGCGAGCGTGCCGAGCATCCAGCGGATCGTGTTGCGCAGCTTGCGGTATGCGTCGATGTTCGTCTGGATGATGGTCTTGCCGAGGCGCTGGTCTTCCCAATAGTCCGTCGTCATGACCCAGAGGCGCAGGATGTCGGCGCCGGCATCCTTCATCACCTCCTGGGGCGTGACGGTATTGCCCTTCGACTTCGACATCTTCTCGCCCTTCTCATCCATGGTGAAGCCATGGGTGATGACGGCGTTGTAGGGGGCGCGGCCGCGCGTCGCGCAGCTTTCGAGCAGCGAGGAATGGAACCAGCCGCGGTGCTGGTCGGACCCTTCGAGATAGACGTCGGCCGGCCATTTCAGGTCCGGACGGTCCTCGAGCGTGAAGGTGTGGGTCGACCCGGAATCGAACCATACGTCCAGGATGTCCGTGACCTGGTGCCAGCGGGCATGATCGTGGTCGTTGCCGAGGAAGCGCTCTTTCGCGCCTTCTGCGAACCACGCGTCCGCTCCTTCCTTCTCGAAGGCTACGAGGATGCGGGCATTGACCTCGTCGTCCACGAGGATTTCGCCCTCATCGTCGGCGAAGATCGCGATCGGCACACCCCAGGCGCGCTGGCGCGAAAGCACCCAGTCGGGGCGCTGCTCGATCATCGCCCGGAGACGGTTCTGGCCGGCGCCGGGCACGAAACGGGTTTCGTCGATCGCGTTCAACGCGCGCGATCGCAGCGTCGTGCCGTCGCCGAAATCCTTGTCCATGGTGACGAACCATTGCGGCGTGTTGCGGAAGATGACCGGCTTCTTCGACCGCCAGGAATGCGGATAGGAATGCTTCAACCGGCCGCGCGCGAAGAGCGCGTGGCGGCCGATCAGAGCCTTGATGACGCGCTCATTGGCGTCACCCTTCTTGCCCTTGTCGTCGATGACGCGGCCGGCGCCGCCTTCCGCATCCGGACCGAAACCGGGGGCGTCGGCGGTGAAATAGCCGGCATCGTCGACCGGGAACGGGATGGTGGACGAGATGCCGCGTTCCTCGAGGAGACGGACATTGTCCATCCAGGCCTCGAAGTCTTCGCGACCATGGCTCGGCGCCGTGTGGACGAAGCCGGTGCCGGCATCGTCGGTGACGTGCTCGCCATCGAGGAGCGGCACGCTGAAAGCGTAGCCTCCGCCCAGGCCATGGAGCGGATGGGCGCAGGTGATCGCCGCCAGTTCGCCCGCTTCGATATCGCGCACGAAATTGAACGTGACCTTCGCCTTGGCCGCCGACTCGTCCGCGAGCCGCTTGGCGAAGATCAGCTTCTCGCCCGGCTGCGGGCCGTAGTCGTTCTCGGCGGTCGCGACCTCATAGAGCCCATAGGCGTATCGCGACGAATAGGCGATCGCGCGGTTGCCGGGGATCGTCCAGGGGGTTGTCGTCCAGATGACGACAAAGGCGCCGGCAAGCGCTTCGGGCCCCTCGGTCACCGGGAACTTCACCCAGATCATGTCGCTTTCGACGTCGGCATATTCGACCTCGGCCTCGGCAAGTGCAGTCCGCTCGACGACGGACCACATGACCGGCTTCGAGCCGCGATAGAGCTGACCGGATCTGGCGATCTTCATCAGCTCGCCGGCGATGCGCGCTTCCGCGTGGAAGTTCATCGTGGTGTAGGGGTTTTCGAAGTCGCCCTCGATGCCGAGGCGCTTGAACTCCTCGGTCTGGATCCCGATCCAGCCGCTGGCGAATTCACGGCATTCCTTACGGAACTCGTTGACCGGTACCTCGTCCTTGTTCTTGCCTTTCTCCCGGTACTTCTCCTCGATCTTCCATTCGATCGGAAGACCGTGGCAGTCCCAGCCCGGCACGTAATTGGCGTCGAAACCGCGCATCTGGAACGAGCGGTTGATCACATCCTTGAGGATCTTGTTCAGCGCATGGCCGATATGGATGTTGCCGTTGGCATAGGGCGGGCCGTCGTGCAGGACGAACTTCTCGCGTCCGGCAGCGGACGCGCGGAGCTTTTTGTAAAGCTCCATCTTCTGCCAGCGGGCGACGGTCTCCGGCTCCTTCTGCGGCAGGCCGGCCCGCATCGGAAAGTCCGTTTGCGGCAGGTAGAGAGTGGAAGAATAGTCGATCTTTTCAGCGGTCTCGGTCATGGTTTTCGCATTCGTCTTTTCCGCGCGGGGCAGTCACGCAGGCGGAAGGGTTCGGTAATCTCGAAGATGAATGGGGGCGTTGAAACGCCGGAATCCCGGACCTTCCGGCGCAGACTAGAGCGCGCGGAAAGCCGGGCCAATAATTCGCTGATCGATGATCACTCGATGGAACCGGGTCATGTGGCCGGTTCTTTAAGGCGTTTTCCGCCTTTTGAAAAGGTCCGCCGGCCGCACATGCCCGAATTCTTTGACGCATCGGGTGGCACAGGGCCCTGGCGCCGCTCAGGCGAAATTGAGCCTGCGGTCGATCCCGCTCAGGGGCTGGACGCCCGCAAGCAGCGCGCGCGCCTCGCTCTCGTCCTTGCGCATCTGGACCATCAATGGCTCCAGACCGTCGAACTTGAGTTCGTCGCGCAATCGGCCGAAGAAGGATACGGCGCAGATCTCGCCGTAGAGATCCGCGGAGAAATCGAAAACGAAGGTCTCCAGCAGGGCTTCGCCGTCGCTGTCGACGGTCGGGCGACGGCCGAAGCTTGCGACACCGTCATGGAGCGACCCGTCCGCCCTGCGGAAACGCACCGCATAGATGCCGCTTTTAAGCTCCGCCTCTGGCGGCAGGCGCATGTTCGCGGTCGGATAGCCGAGCGTGCGGCCGAGCTTCTTGCCGTCGATGACTTCGGCTTCGACCGTATAGCGATAGCCAAGCAGCCCGGCCGCGTGCGGAACGTCGCCGTCGGCGAGCAGGGAGCGAATGAAACTCGAGGAAATCACGGCGGCGTTTTCGTCGCGGAAGGCATCCACGAGCGTCACGCCGAATCCCTCGCGCTCCCCGGCCGCCATCAGGAAGGCCGGCCCGCCTTCCCGCCCCTTGCCGAAATGGAAATCGAAACCGGTGACGACATGGGAGGCGTGCAGCCATTCGCGCAGGATGCTATGAATGAAGTCGGAGGCCGAAAGCTCCGAAAAGCTCCGGTCGAAGGGATATTCGATGACGGCCCCAAAGCCCATTCCCTCGAGGATGCGGGCTTTCAGCGGTGCCGGGGTGAGGCGGAATACCGGCGTGTCGGGCCGGAACACGGTACGCGGATGCGGCTCGAAGGTGAGCACGAACGCCGGAACGGCCCGCTTCACGGCCTCCTCCAGCGCGCGGTTCAGCACCGACTGATGGCCGCGGTGCACGCCGTCGAAATTGCCGATCGCGACCACACCGCCGCGAAGATGTTCGGGCAGCGGATCGCGGGTCTCGTTGCGGTGAAAAACGGTCATGCCGATCGTCCCGTCATGCCAGCCGCGGCATCCACCATTTCGGCTGGGCCCCATTCTGCCTCAGAAAGGCCATGAGCCTGGCTTCGTCGGTCCGGCTTTCGTGCATGTATTCCTGCGCATGGATGCCCGCGCTGATGTAGAGCAGGTCGAAGCCGGCATCCTGTGCGCCCTTGACGTCGGTCGGCATCCCGTCGCCGATGGCGATGACGCGCGAAAGATCGAAGGCACCCCTGGCGGCCTTGGCCTCCGCGAGAGCGGCGCGATAGATCGCGATATAGGGCTTGCCGGCAATGCGGGCCTCGCCGCCGAGCTCTTCATAGAGTTTGGCGATGGCACCGGCACAGGGGATGAGCCTATGTCCGCGCTCCACGACGAGATCGGGGTTGGCGCAGATGAACGGTATTTTCCGCTTGGCGAGCCCCGTCAGCGTCGCGCGGTAGTGCTCGGGCGTCTCGGTCTCGTCATCGTAGAAGCCGGCGCAGACGATCGTCTCGGCCTCGTCGGCGGATACGATCTCGGTGCCGAGCCCTTCAAGCAGCGGCAGATCCCGGTCCGCCCCGATAAAGAAGATGCGATTGTCGGCCGCCGCGATCAGCGCCTGCGTCACGTCCCCGGAAGTGACGATACGGTCATAGGCTTCGTCGGGGACGCCGAGGCCGCGGATCTGCACCGTGACGCCCGGATGCGGCCGGGGTGAATTGGTGATGAGAACGACGGTGAGCCCCTGGGCGCGCGCCTCGGCCAGCGCTTCGCAGGCGGATGCAAAGGCTTGAATGCCGTTGTGAAGCACACCCCAGACGTCGCAAAGGACAACGTCGTAGCGACCGGCGATTTCCCGAAAACTGTTGATCCTGACGGCCATGCTGGCTTCCTGCAAACTCGGCTTTCCGGCTGACATCGCAAGGAAGGGGCAAGAATACAAGCCTTACGCCGAGAAAAACGCGGCACTTCCCAAGGATTTTAAAGCAATTCCGGGAAGCGGCGCGTTGAAGCTCCGGTCGGTTTTGTCGGCGCGCATGGCGATGCGCTTGAATTCCTCGAGTGCCGACTGCGCGGCCTATTGCATGTTTCCTTTGGCAGGAAACGGATCCTGCAGTCTCGCCTCTTCCAGGGATGTGGTAATCAAACAAGCCGCGGCGGGAAGGCGGGCGCGGCTTCCACGGCTGTCCCTCCGTTCATGGCCTTTTCCCCTTTCCGCCATGCGATACCCAGTCGTGCTTTTCCTGCGTCGCATCACGCGCCCAGCGATAGAGCGCATCATAGATCGTCATCCCCGCCTCGAGCTGTTCGAGATCATCGGCATACATGCGCGATAGGCCGAGTGAAACGGCAAGCAGCCCCGCCGCCTCCGGTTCCAGTTCGCGCCTGTCCGTGTCGGCGCCGCGGACGATACGGGCGACGTGCTCCAGCGCGGGGAACGAGAGACCGAATTCCTTGACCATCGTGTCGAAGGTGCATTCCTCGCCGCGATGGCTCCAGAAGACGCCCTCGATGTCGAACGGCGTCGCACCGAAGCGCTCGCCGACCGCCTCGACCTCCGCCGGCGTGACATAAAGAAACCGGGCACGCGGGTCGACGAAGCGCCGGATCAGCCAGGGGCAGGCTATGCGGTCGATCTTCGGCCGCGATCGGGTCACCCAGACGGATCCCCCCGCAGGGTCTGAATTCGGAAGGCTTGCGACCGGAACGAGCGGCAGTCCCGCGGCCCGCCACGCTTCGATACCGCCGTCGAGTATCTCCGCAGCCGCGCCTGCATGACGCAGCCATGCGGCGGCACCCTCGCTGAGTTTGCCGCCGTGCTTGCAGAGCACGACAACCCAGCCGCCGCGGTATTCCTCGGCCCATTGCGGCACGTGAACATGGCCGCGATGGAAGGAGCCCGGCACGAGATGATGATCGGCTGCGAAGTCGTCGTCATCGCGCACATCGATGACGACGGGCGCCTTGGGAGTACCAACGAGACGAGCGAGTTTTTCGGATGAGATGGAGTTGAACGATGCCATGATACGACGTCCTTTAGATCGTTAGCGGACGCGAAATTCCGGCATGGCGCCTCGTGAGGCATTCGCTTACCCCATGGCACTCATCAAACAAAAGTGCGGCCGGTCTGTCAACGATCATGGCCGGCAAAAAATCTCGGAGCCTATCCTTGACTCATTTCACGGCCAGCCTTATCTCGGCTGGCGCTAGCACTCGCTTGATATGAGTGCTAACACCCATCTGGCGGGTCCATCCGTGACCCGCAGTGTCATTTGATCGAGGGATTAGACAATGGCAAGCACCAATTTCCGTCCGCTGCACGACCGCGTTGTCGTCCGCCGCGTCGAGTCTGAAGAAAAGACCAAGGGCGGCATCATCATTCCGGACACCGCTAAGGAAAAGCCGCAGGAAGGCGAAATCGTGGCTGTCGGTTCGGGTGCCCGTGACGAAAGCGGCA
>Ga0209281_1001055_pt1:0-15000 | contig 20721 bp, 14 predicted proteins | sample MedtruBG_FD_187514 | JGI IMG/M metagenome (GOLD analysis project Ga0209281, IMG submission 187514) | Root nodule microbial communities of legume samples collected from California, USA - Medicago truncatula BG (SPAdes) (version 2) | ecosystem: Host-associated > Plants > Roots > Nodule... | reverse complement strand
TATAACCCAATTGAGACATTGTAGAATAGGCCAAATTTTTCTTAATATCTTTTTGAGCAATAGCGAAAGTAGCTCCTAATACTACTGTTATTATACCTATCAAAGCTATTACACTCATTATGGGGGGTATAACTATGAAAAGAGGAAGAAGTCGAGCTACAAGAAAAATTCCTGCTGCTACCATAGTAGCAGCATGGATAAGAGCGGAAATAGGAGTAGGACCTTCCATAGCATCTGGTAACCATACATGAAGAGGGAATTGGGCAGATTTCGCAACTGATCCGCAAAATAACAAGAGGGCGCACAAAGTAACAAAAAAAAGATTCACCTCATTCTTATAAATTAAGTTGTTGAATATTTGAAATAAATCCCGAAATTCCAAACTACCCGTTATCCAATAAAAACCTAAAATTCCTAATAATAAACCAAAATCCCCCACACGATTAGTTACAAACGCTTTTTGACAAGCATTTGCCGCAATAGGACGTGTGAACCAAAAACCTATTAATAGATAAGAACACATTCCAACCAATTCCCAAAAAATATAAACTTGTATCAAATTTGAACTAGTAACTAACCCTAACATTGAAGTATTAAAAAAACTCAAATAAGTAAAAAATCTCAAATAGCCTTGATCATGAGACATGTAACTATCACTATAAATTAGAACCAGAATCCCAACAGTAGTGATTAATATTGACATTATAGAAGTAAGTGAATCAATTAAGTAGCCAAACTCTAAAGAAAGATCATTATTTATAGTCCAAGACCATACATATTGATAGATAGAACTATTCTCGATTTGATGAATAGATAGATTGATCGAAAAAATCATAACTATCGTTAACAATAAAATACTAGGAAAAGCCCAAATACGGCGAATATTTTTTGTTGCCGTAGGAAAAAGTAGAAGTCCTACCCCTATTAAAATAGGAACTGGAAGTGGGATGAAAGGTATGATCCATGAATATTGATGTATATATTCCATACAAAAAAAATAAAGAATAAAAAATATTTTGATTCTTGATGAATTTTGTTTCTTATTCATTTGTTTTATCTCTTTTGTAAAGGGGTTCGGTTAATAAAAAGTGGATAAATAAATCGAATTTTATATTCTTAATTGTTCTGAATCTTTGCACAATCGTTCCAATATTGGAAAGTACAAAGTCAAAATCGGCCAATAACCAAATTCCTAGTGAAAATAAAACTAAATCTTATTATTTTAAGTAATTATAAGTAATCTAAATAACTATGTTAGTCATTTTTATATATATTAAGAAAAATGACTATTAATAAATAATATAAATTAATAAATAATATAAATAATGAAATTAAATAATAATAAATAAAATCAAAATTTTGATCTATAGAGTGAGAGTGGGGATAAATCATTTCACCAAAACGAAGAAAATTTGTTTATTTTGATATAAATTATAAAAACAATATAAAATAATACTTTTTTTATTATCGAGAAACATTAGTTTCTTTTTGAAGTAATTGATTCTTTATACATTACAATAAAAAGAGATCCATAGATATAGATCTATTATCTATGAAATATTTGGAAAAGATTTATAATATTCAATGTTTTTACTTTAGATAGAAAAAAAGAAAGAGGGAATTAAGATAAATAAGACATACGGCTAATTAGAAAATAATTCGTTTTCATTTACAGAACAAATGTCTTTCACATCGAACTATAGTAATAAAAAAACTATCCTAATTGTATGGCAGTTCCAAAAAAGCGCACTTCTATATCAAAAAAAAATATTCGTAAAAATTTTTGGAAAAAAAAGGGATATTGGACAGCATTGAAAGCCTTTTCATTAGGTCAATCCATTTTGACAGGTAAATCAAAAAGTTTTATTGATAAAAAAGTTCAATTAAAAAAAAAAGTTGGATTTGGATTAAATAAAAAAGTTCAATTAAAAAAAAAAGTTCAATTAAATAAAAAAGTTGGATTGGAATAATATAAATTAGCTCGCTTCAAAGAGTATTAAAGAATACTCATTTTATACTAATACTAGTATAGAATATAGAACATATATTTAGATTCTATATATATATATTCTAAATATATAGAATCTAATTTTTTCATTTAGTGTTAAATTTGAAAATGAACACTGGAAATGAAAAAATAATAATAGAACATTTTGATTTCGATATGAATTTCTATTATTATTTTTTCATATTTTTTATATTCAAATAAATACAAAATTCAAATAAATACAAAATTCAAATAAATACAAAATTTAAATTTACTTAATTATTATCAATTTATACTAAATGTTTAATAAAGAAATGTACTAAATAAATAGTGGACTTTAAGCGATTCTTTCAATCTCGACGATTGACTAAAGAGTTGGTTATTATGATTTCGAGTAAGCCGCTATGGTGAAATTGGTAGACACGCTGCTCTTAGGAAGCAGTGCTAGAGCATCTCGGTTCGAGTCCGAGTAGCGGCATGGCATCCTATCCTATATTTTTAAATTTTTAAAATAGGAAAAGAAGAAGTCCTATAATGAATTCAATTCCCTATTTCTATTCCTAGTATTCATACCTTTTTTATTTTCATTATAGATATTTATTTTCATTATAGATATGATATTTTCAACTTTAGAGCATATATTAACTCATATATCGTTTTCCGTCATATCAATTGTTATTTCAATTCATTTGATAACCTTATTAGTCAATGAAATCGTAGGATTATATGATTTGTCCAAAAAAGCCATGATAATAACTTTTTTCTGTGTAACGGGATTGTTAATTACTCGTTGGTTTTTTTCGGGCCATTTACCATTTAGTGATTTATATGAATCACTAATCTTTCTTTCATGGGGTTTTTCCATTTTTCATATGGTTCCGTGTTTTAAAAAAGAGAAAAACCTTTTAAGTACAATAATCGCACCAAGTGTTATTTTTACCCAAGGCTTTGCGACTTCGGGTCTTTTAACCAAAATGGATCAATCTGTAATATTAGTACCCGCTCTACAATCCCATTGGCTAATGATGCACGTAAGTATGATGATATTTGGCTATGCAGCTCTTTTATGTGGATCATTATTATCAGTAGCTATTTTAGTCATTACGTTTCAAGAAGCCATCCAAATTCTTGGTAAAAGCAAGAATTTGGATTTTTTAAATAAATCGGTTGATTTTGTCGAAATAAAATACATGAATATGAATGAAAGAAACAATGTTTTACGAAAAACATCTTTTTCTTCTTCTCTAAATTATTATAGGTCTCAATTTATTCAACAATTGGATCGTTGGGGTTATCGTATTATTAGTCTGGGTTTTCTGTTTTTAACGATAGGTATTCTTTCAGGGGCAGTATGGGCTAATGAGGCATGGGGGTCCTATTGGAATTGGGATCCAAAGGAAACTTGGGCCTTTATTACTTGGACCATATTCGCGATTTATTTACATACTAGAAAAAATAAAAAATTTGAAGGTGTAAATTCTTCAATAGTGGCCTCTATCGGATTTCTTATAATTTGGATATGTTATTTGGGGATCAATCTATTAGGAATAGGACTACATAGTTATGGTTCATTTACATCTAATTAAATTTCAATGAGTAAAGAACCTGAGAAATAATAATATGGAAAGCATATAAATATATACTTTCCATAAATGGTGGCGAACCCTTTCAATCAAGTAATGTAATGATTCAAGGGGTTCTCACAAACAACAAACATATTGGATTATCATTTCAATTTTTTGAAGTGAATCTAACAGAAAAATATTCTTTTTCATAAGGTTTTTTTCTCTTTTTGATTCATTTATTCATGAAAATGCTCTATCAAAAATGAGCGAGAATAGCTTCAACCTTGTCAACCGAGAATGAAAAAATGAAATCCGGATAAATACCAATACCTATTACGGGTATAAGGATAGAAATCGAAATAAATAATTCTCTCGGCCCAGAATCAAAAAAATAAGAGTTTGGTGTATTAAAAAACTTGTATCCATAGAACATCTGCCGTAAGATAGATAATAAATAAATAGGAGTTAATATCATTCCAATTCCGGTTACAAAAGTAATTAGTATTTTCATCATGAAAAGATATTTTTGACTAGTAATTATTCCAAAAAAAACGATCAATTCGGCAACAAAACCGCTCATGCCCGGTAATGCAAGAGAAGCCATCGATAAGATAGTGAAAATCGTGAATATTTTTGGCATTGGGATAGCCATTCCGCCCATTTCGTCAAGATAAAGAAGACGTAGTCTATCATAACTAGTTCCTGCCAAGAAAAAAAGCGCAGCGCCAATAAATCCATGAGATATTATTTGTAAAATGGCCCCGTTGAGCCCAGTATCACTTATAGAACCAATTCCTAGAATTATGAAACCCATATGAGATACCGAAGAATAAGCTATTCTTTTTTTTAAATTACGTTGACCAAAAGATGTTGAAGCGGCATAGATTATTTGAATAGAACCTAATATCATTAACCAGGGGCAAAATATTGAATGAGCGTGGGAAAATAATTCCATGTTAATTCGAACCAAGCCATATGCTCCCATTTTTAATAAGATTCCGGCTAAAAGCATACAAGTGCTGTAATGTGCCTCTCCGTGGGTATCTGGTAACCATGTATGTAAGGGTATAATCGGTGACTTGACAGCAAAAGCAATAAGAAATGCCATATATAATATTATTTCTAGCGCCACGGGATACGATTGATTAGTTAATCTTTCAAAATTTAATGTTGGTTCATTAGAACCATATAAACCGATACCCAGAATTCCCATTAATAAAAAAACAGAACCTCCTGCAGTGTATAAAATAAACTTTGTAGCTGAATACAAACGTTTCTTTCCCCCCCACATGGCTAAAAGTAGATAAACGGGAATTAATTCCAATTCCCACATGATGAAAAAAAGTAAAATGTCTCGAGAAGAAAATGGTCCGATTTGACCGCTATACATTGCTAACATCAGGAAATAGAATAATTGGTATTCTCGAGTAACCGGCTGAGCCGCTAAAGTGGCTAAAGTAGTTATAAATCCCGTCAGTAAAATAGGGCCTATAGAGAGTCCATCTATTCCCAATCTCCAGTCAAAATCAAAAAAATTGATCCATTTATAATTCTCCGTCAGTTGAATTAGTGGATCATCCAATTGGAAATGATAACAAAATGCATAGGTTGTTAGAAGGAGATCGATTAAGCATATACAAATGCTATACCACCTAATTACCTTATTTCCCCTATGAGGGAATAAGAAAATTAAGGAACCTGCGGCTATTGGGAAAACTACAACTATTGTTAACCAAGGAAAATAATTCGTCATAAAAATAAGATACACTTGGGCCAGAAAAGCCCGTGCTCAAAAAAAAAATACAAAATCTTTTTTTGAGCACGGGTTTTTGCCAGTAAAAAAACGTATTCGTGTGGTGTTTTTTGAAACGTATCAATAAGCTAGACCCATACTTCGAGTTGTTTCAGGCCCTAAATAAACTCGAACACTTAAGAAATCCGTCGGACAAGCGGACTCACACCTCTTACAACCAACACAGTCCTCTGTTCTTGGGGCAGAAGCTATTTGCTTAGCTTTACATCCATCCCAAGGTATCATTTCTAATACATCTGTGGGACAAGCTCGGACACATTGAGTACATCCTATACATGTATCATAAATCTTTACTGAATGTGACATTGTATCTATAGTAATTTTTGAACATAAAAAATGAAAATTATCGATCTAGTAAACTCGTAAATGAATCATATATTTATATACCAGATGAATCAATGATTTGTTATAATATTGTTAATCAAAAAAGATGTCTAGATAAATTTAGAAGAAGGATATAGAAGAGGACCAAGATACTTTGATTTCTTATGATTTAGGCAATGCAAACATGATCATAAGTTGTGTAGAATACATATTAATTTGAATTGAATTTTTTTTATTAATTATGATTAATGATTAATTAATGCTATTTATTCAACAAATTCGATTGATTGATACGGGTTGATTTTCTGTTACGAGCAATTGCGGAAACAATAGCCAGTCCGATAGCTGCTTCAGCGGCTGCAATAGCTATAACAAAAATTGAAAAAATATTTCCTTTTAATTGGCGATTATCAAAAAAATCAGAAAAAGTTACGAGATTTATATTAACTGCATTCAGTATAAGTTCAAGACACATAAGGGCTCTAACCATATTTCGGCTCGTGATCAATCCATAGATACCAATAGAAAATAAATAGGCACTCAAAACAAGTACATGTTCGAGTATCATTGACCAACTCCTTATTAATTTTGATTCATTTCAATATGAACAACAATTCAACAGATTCAATTGACTAAAGAATATACCAAGTCTGGAACAAAAGAATATATCGGCAATAAAAAAAATAACAGTTTAGACATAACATAGAATTGAAAAAAAAAAAAAAAATCTTGATTTATATTACTAATTCTATAAAGATTTCTTACTGTCGAGCTACGACAATTGCACCTATCAAAGCAACTAAAAGAATTATTGAAATGAGTTCAAATGGAAGAAAAAAATCGGTTGATAAATGAATTCCAATTTGTTGACTAGTACTTATCAAATCTTGCTCAATAATCTGATTTGGTCTGGTAGTCCAAATAATTCCGTACCATGAAATATCTGGAATAATAGTTATTAGTGAAACAAAAATACTTGTACAAACGATCAAAGTAATTCCATCCCCAACAGTCCAAAGATTAAAATCTTGGTAATATTCGGAACTATTCATGAACATCACAGCAAATATTATTAAAATGTTAATAGCTCCCACGTAAATAAGTAGCTGTGATGCAGCTACAAAATGGGAGTTTGATAAAATATATAATAAGGATATACAAACAAGAACCAGTCCCAACGAAAAAGCAGAAAAAATAGGGTTGGTAAGTAATACTACTCCTAGACTTCCTAATAGAATACCCGATCCCAGAAAGACTAAAAGAAAATCGTGTAGCGTTTCAGGCAAATCCATTATATGTAAAAAAAAAGACAAAGAAATCGAAATTTCATGACCGTATTGATATGACCAGGAAAAAAAAATTTATATACTTAATTTTTTTTTTGCATTGAAAAAAATCCTAAGGAGTTTGAATTGATTGATATATAGTTACAGTTAGATAATCAATGTCATTCCAGTCTTTATATTAAAGAGTAGTTTGAAACTATATTAAAACCAAAATAGAAAAGTAGATATAACATAAATTATTAATTTTCATTTTTTTTATATTATATTTTGATTATTCTCTTATATATTCTTCTCTTATATATTCTATAGAATCTATATATTCTATACTATTCTAATTTTCTTTTTTATTTATTTTATTCTTAATAAAATAAATTAGAAAAAATTATCTTTTTTTATTTGAATTGTTCGAATTGTATAATCATCAATTACTGACATTGGTAAACGGCCCAAAGCAATTTGATTATAGTTCAATTCGTGACGATCATAAGTTGAAAGTTCATATTCTTCAGTCATTGATAAACAATTTGTTGGGCAATACTCAATACAGTTACCACAAAAAATACAGATTCCGAAATCAATACTGTAATTTAGCAATCGTTTCTTTCGAATATCAGTTTCCAGTTTCCAATCAACAACGGGTAAATCTATAGGACATACACGAACACATACTTCACAAGCAATGCATTTATCAAATTCAAAATGGATTCGACCGCGGAAACGTTCCGATGTGATTAATTTTTCATAAGGATATTGAATAGTTACAGGTAAACGATTTGCGTGAGATAAGATAATCATGAAACTTTGACCAATGTACCTTGCAGCTCGGACTGTTTGTTGACCATAATTCATGAACCCAGTTACCATAAGGAACATATCGTAAATATTTATGAATATTTTTGTTTTATTTCTTTCTCTTATTTGAGACAAGTTATGAATATAGAAAATAAATCTTTTACAGTGAAAACAATTGAGACGAAGTTGTTAATAATAGATTACCGAGAGAAATAGGTAAAAGAAATTTCCATCCAAGATTTAATAATTGATCCATTCTTAGCCTAGGCAAAGACCATCTTGTTATGATAGAAACGAATAAGAAAAAATAAGTTTTAGCTAATGTAATAAAGAGATCAATTGTAGTTCCAAAAACTCCATATGTTTTATTGATTTCAAAAAACTCAGAAACAAATATGTACGGAATAGAGATATTTGAACCGCCGAAGTAAAGAACTGTTACAAATAATGAAGAAATGAAAAGGTTTAAATAGGAAGCAACGTAAAATAAACCAAATCGAATACCCGAATATTCTGTTTGATAACCCGCTACTAATTCTTCTTCTGCTTCTGGTAAATCAAAAGGTAATCTTTCACATTCTGCTAGTGAAGAAATTAGAAAAACAATGAAACCGATAGGTTGACGCCACAAATTCCATCCCCAAAAACCATATTTTGATTGCGCATCAACTATATCAACTGTACTTAAACTGTTAGATAATCCTAGTCGGTGATAACATTACTGTTCCCATCTCTATTACAGAACCGTACATGAGATTTTCACCTCATACGGCTCCTGGAAAGCCTTAAGTAAATCTAAGGACCGGGACGATTATTTATCTCGTGATATATCCATAAGATATAGAACATTTAAATCTATCGAACGGTTCTGAATTAGACCAATTCAATTCTGTCTGTTCTAGAAATAACTAAATAAGAAAGATAAATCCATTTTAATAAAAGATACAATAAGGCACTTCTGAATTGATCTCATCCCTTAAAAATCGAAATTTGAATTTCTTGAGTAATAACTGAATTCTTCAATAAAATACTCTTTTAGAATTCTCCATAACCCTCCGCATTTTGAATTACGAAAAAGAATTACACATTCGTTTCTTAATTATCATGTGAATTTGATCTCCATGAATATCGATATAAGAAATCATAAACAAAAAAGAGATCCGCTTTTCGTTTATGATTTCTTCTTCTTTTTTCGTTCCTATTCTTCTTTTTTGTGCTATGAAAAAGGGACTTCAAAAATTTTAAAGGATTTTTTCGTTCCTGATAGTAATTTATTTAATTAGTGGATGGAAGGATACTCTGGATCGGAGTTATGGGGAGTACTTCTTGATTTTTTCTACCAAATTAAAGCCCCAATTAGTATTCTTTTTCTATTATGCGTAAATTGTGTTTTGGATAATTTACAAAATCTGTGTTACTAATCCTTTGTGTATCTTGGTGTTTCTAACCATCCACTCCTTTTTTTTTATTAACCCCTTATTAAATTAAAATTAATACATCTATGAAATTAATACATCTATGATCATACAAATGATAACTAAAACTCAATAAGGTTGGTCTTTTGAGCCCGCTTCAAAACAGGATGAAAAATATTATCCAATCTTGGGTTAAATGTCCTCTTCTCTTTCTAATTGATTTTATTTGACTTCATTCTTATACATAGAAAATGAGACTCAATATTTTTACTGCCATTTAAAATCATCATACTATCTGTTAACTATAAGTAATAGAGTATTCTGAAATTTGATTTAATATAAGCTGTTTTATTTCACTCATATAACTATCTAATTTAGTTCTTCAATCCAAATTGTGAAAAATCAAATGAAGATAATGAAGGTTTCTATTTAATTTATTCGACTCCTTTCCTATATAGTACTATTAAAGAGAGGAGCATAGCAATAGCATCGAATAGCTTTTTGGGTTTCAACGAATCGCACGTAGAGATATTGATAAGACACATAGAGTTAATGGTATTTCATAACTAATCGATTGAGCAGCAGCTCGTAGACCACCCAAAAAGGAATATTTATTATTTGACCCATATCCTGACATAAGAAGTCCAATGGGAGCAATACTCGAAATAGCAATCCATAAAAAAACACCGATATTGAAATCAGATAAAACAAAGTTATAGCCAAAGGGAATTACTGAATAACTTATTAGAATTGATATCACTGATATGGATGGTCCGATACTGAATAAACGAATATCTCCCCTGGATGGAATAAGATTCTCTTTGAATAGTAGTTTTGTTCCGTCTGCTAGAGCTTGAAGAATTCCAAAAGGACCAGCGTATTCGGGTCCAATACGCTGTTGTATCCCTGCAGATATTTCTCTTTCTAACCATACAATTGCTAGTACACTTATTGTGATTCCCAATACAAGAATCAAAATAGGTACAAGTATCCATAGAATTCCATAGACCTCTTTGAAAGATTCCAATCCGGAAAAAGAATTTATATCTTGGACTTCCGTTGTATCAATTATCATTTCAACGATCAACTTCTCCCATAATGATATCTATGCTACCTAGTATTGTCATAATATCAGCCAATTTCATTCTTTTAACTAATTGAGGAAGAATTTGCAAATTGATAAAACCTGGTGGACGAATTTTCCATCTCCAAGGAAAACCATTCTGATCTCCTATTAGAAAAATTCCTAATTCCCCCTTGGGGGCCTCAACTCTCACATAAAGTTCTTGTTTCGGCAATTCAAAAGTCGGAGACGATTTTTTACCAATGAATCGATATTCAAAATCATTCCATTCTGGCTCCTTTTCTCTATCAAAGGAGCGAATTTCTAAATTTTCATATGGACCACCTGGAATTCCTTCCAAAGCCTGTTGAATAATTTTAATGGATTCCATCATTTCACCAATTCGAACTAAATAACGAGCTAATGAATCTCCTTCTTTTTGCCATTGAACTTCCCAATCAAATTCCTCGTAACACTCATAATTATCGACTTTACGTAGATCCCATTGTATTCCGGAAGCCCGAAGCATCGGTCCTGATAACCCCCAATTTATAACTTCCTCTCTACTAACAACACCTACGCCTTCAACTCGTTCTAAAAAAATTGGATTTCGCGTAATCAGTTTTTGATATTCAATAACCCTTGTTAAAAAATAATTGCAGAAATCAAAACATTTATCTATCCAACCATAAGGTAGATCAGCCGCTACTCCTCCAATACGAAAATAATTATGCATCATTCTCATACCTGTCGCAGCTTCAAATAGATCATATATTAATTCTCTTTCTCTAAAAATATAGAAAAAGGGGGTTTGTGCACCAATATCTGCCATAAAAGGTCCCAGCCATAGTAGATGAGAAGCTATACGACTTAATTCCAACATAATTACTCGTATATAGCTGGCTCTTTTAGGTACTTGAATATTTCCCAATTGTTCCGGTCCATTTACAGTTATTGCTTCTGTGAACATAGTAGCTAAATAATCCCAACGTGTTACATAAGGCAGATATTGTATAATTGTTCGATTTTCCGCAATTTTTTCCATACCTCTGTGTAAATAACCCAATATTGGTTCACAATCAATAACATCTTCACCATCCAGAGTAACAATAAGTCGAAGAACACCATGCATTGATGGGTGTTGAGGCCCCATATTGACTATCATGAGGTCTTTTCTTGTAGCTGGCACATTCATAGGTTTTTCCTCGATTCATTCTTCCATGAATTGTTAAAAAAAAAAGTTCATCAAAATTCAGGATCTAATAAATCGAATAATTGAAAATGATTCTTGAAATTAACGAATTTGTGAATCCCGAATACCCAACTGATTTATTAATTTTTTATAACGTATTTTATTTTTCTTTGACAAATAAGACAGTAGTCGTTGCCGTTTTCCTAGAATTATATGTAAACCCCTTTGAGATAAATAGTCTTTTGGGTGTAATTCCAAATGTGAAGTAAGTCTTAGTATCTTAGTATGGAAATTGAATACTTGAAATTCAACTGATCCGGGGTTTTCTTCTTCTTTTTTTTTTTGTGAAATAACAGGTATAAATGAATTTTTTATCATAACTTTTCTCTCCCCCTCGTTTTTGGTAGATATTTTTATTGATCAGTAATAGTAATGACACTAATTTTTAATTTTGTATATAAAATTATCTTAATTTACTTAACAATTCTTAATTTATTTTTTTTTAATCAATTATATTATTTTATATTATTATATTATTATTTTATATTATTATTTTATATTATAAAGGAATGTAATTCAAATAGTTTATATTATAAAGGAATGTAATTCAAATAGATAAAAAAAAATACTAAATTTATTAATTCAATAAATAAAAAATTCTTAAGACCCTTTTTTTGATTTATTTTTCTATTTATTTCTATCTAATGGATACATCATTGAATTCGTATCAATCCCACAATGCGCGTGCGCATTTATTTTTTTAATTAAATTTATATTTTATTTATATATATATAAATATATATATATATAAATATTTTTATTTATTTATATATATATATATTCACATATCTCATATGTTACAAAAAATATAATGTAGATTCTAAATTAATCTTTCAATCGAGGATACATATGTAGCCTTAATAGACTGAAACGGCTTCCATTATGGGTATTAAACCAATAGCGGTTTATACAAGCTAAATCTTCTAATCGATAATTTGGCCAAAGAAATAATTTAAAATTCATTAGTTTTTTTGTTTCGCTATCAAGATCTTTATTTTTAGCCAAAACTTGAGAAACATTTTTTATTTTATTATCATTGTCATTTATCGTTTTTCTATGCACAGTATTTCTATTCCTAGGAGTCAAACAAGTTAGAATTCTCAATTCTCTACGGCGTCTAGTGGACAAAAGATTTTCAGGAACAAAGAAATCATAAAGATTTTTATCTTTATTTTGTGTTATCTTTTGATCAACACGACTTTTACTTTTTTTTCCCCACCTCCAAATTTTTCGCCTCTTACTCTTATCAATCAACGGTAGTCTTATGGTTTGATATAGAAGAGATTGTTCTTGGTTTTTTCTAGACAGGCGAATAGGTTGAATAAAAAAGGTTAGACGTTCCTTCAAGTCCTCAGTGTCCCTACACTCTGTATAAGAATTATCCTTCGTAAGTGAATCAATCATCATTTCTATATCTAGCTCTAGCTTTTTAATCGACATTATTACAATTTTTTTATAATTTTTCATTCTAAGCAGGAGACAAAATAAGCGCATATGGTCCATTCCTATTTCTTCGTCGGAAATAGGACAGTGCAAATAAAAACCAAAATATTTTGATAGTAAGAAATCCCGTTCTCCCCTTAGATCGGTCCTGTATTTAGAACCTGATCCCTTATATCCCTTAGAATAGTATGAGCGAGATTTACGACCTACATCTACTGGACTCACGTATTCTTCCGTTTTTAACTCTAATTCACCTTGTCCATAAAGCTGCAAAACAAAGAATTTTATTGGTAAGATCCAAGGATTCCTCTTATATGCATCATAAAATGTGCTTAATTTTGAAAAGAACCAAAATTTACTATCAATTCTCTTATTAGGTATAGAAGTCTTTTTCCTTTTTACATTCATTCCCACCAAATTGAAATACTTTCTATCCTTATTTTTTTCCATATCTAGAATATCAAATTCTTCTAGATAATTTTGGAGAGAGATCTCGATATCGCCTTTTATATCTATATCCAAAAATTCATTTCTACATCCATAAATATAGGATTTTTTCTTATCCGCAAAATGAAGATATTGATAGGAGAAAAGATCATATCTATATTGTTTTTTAATTTTTTTTTTAAATTCTAATAAATCTGCTTGTTTTTTTTTTATTTTTTTTTCTACTAAGTTTCCTTCTTGTTCTTGTTTTTTCGAAAGAATTAATGGATCATATGAATAATATTCAACGAAATCTTTATTTTGAGCCACACGATGTTCATTGACTCTATTCCTCCAGTTTTGTGATTCTAATCTCGACCATCTGTGCTCAGGTAAATCATATTGATAAAGAACCTTGAACCAATTTGTCCATTGATTCATTACCGAATCGGGACGTTTCTTATGTCTTAATTTGGAATTATATCTTCCTTGTATTCTAAAAAAATAATCCTTTATTTCATTCTTAAGAAAAAAAGATCTTCCAGGAGATTCAAAAATAGAGCTTAACTTAAATTTATATCCATTACTAAGTTGGATTTGTGATAATTTATAAAATACATATGCTTGTGACAAATAAGATACATCCCAAGAATTCTGTGAATTCATATTCCTAATATTCCTAGATTTCTCTATTGCTTGTAACAAACGATCCAAAGAAATTTCCTTTTCAACTGTTTCTTGAATTTTTTTTTTTATGTATTTTTTTTCATTTAGTATTTTTGATTTAAGAAAATCAAGAAAACGTTGTCGATGGATCCTAGCAATACTACCGAGACTCCTATCAATACTACTGATACATAAAAGGATATCTATGTATACCTCTTCTATGAAAATTTTGAAAAAAGTATAGGATTTACGTATTAATCGAACAAATCTTCTTTGTAAGATTTTCAAAATATTTTTTTGTAATTCTAATCTTTTAGCATCAAAAGTAGTTTTGTTCGAATTCAAATTGATCTCTGAAGTTATAATCCCCTCTTTTTTTTCTTCTGTCATTGTTTCCATTTCTTCTGTCATTGTGTCCATTTCTTCTAGCATTGTTTCTATTTCTTTTATAATTGTCTCTCTTTTAACATTAAGATATTTTATCCTTTTTTCTGTGAATGAAGACTTTGTCCAATTAATAGATTCCATTTTAACGGGTGATTCCTCAATCACCTCAATCTTTGAATTATTCTTACTGATTGTTGAAGTTTTTTTGCTTTCACTCAGTTCATCTATTGTTTCATCTATTGTTTCATCTATTGTTTTGAACCTAAATAGAATACTAAATAGAATCCTTTTAAGAATCCTTTTGATGTTCCAGTTTTCCATTTTTTTTAACATAGTTCGAAACCTATTTTTTCTTTCATTAAATAATTTTAGAACTATAAAAAAACGCTTTTTCAAATCTTTTTTCAATTGTTTGCTTATTGTTCTTAAAATGGGATCCAAAAATGAAAGTGCGTTTATTGGGTAACCCTCATCAAGGTACGATTCTACTAGTGTTCCATAACCTGTTAAAAACCATAAGTTTTTGTTTTCAGTATATTTTTTTTTCTGTGGATCTTTTTTTTTTTTTTTTTTTTTTTTTT
>Ga0209281_1001054_pt1 | contig 20739 bp, 19 predicted proteins | sample MedtruBG_FD_187514 | JGI IMG/M metagenome (GOLD analysis project Ga0209281, IMG submission 187514) | Root nodule microbial communities of legume samples collected from California, USA - Medicago truncatula BG (SPAdes) (version 2) | ecosystem: Host-associated > Plants > Roots > Nodule | place... | reverse complement strand
GTATAACCAGGTTAATTCGTAGAGGATTCAAGATGGCTACTGGAAAAATTGTCCAGGTAATCGGCGCCGTGGTTGACGTCGAATTCCCTCAGGATGCCGTACCGCGCGTGTACGATGCTCTTGAGGTTAAGAATGGTAATGAGAGCCTGGTGCTGGAAGTTCAGCAGCAGCTCGGTGGTGGTATCGTACGTACTATCGCCATGGGTTCTTCTGACGGTCTGCGTCGTGGTCTGGAAGTTAAAGACCTCGAGCACCCAATCGAAGTACCTGTAGGTAAAGCAACACTGGGTCGTATCATGAACGTATTGGGTCAACCCATCGACATGAAAGGCGACATCGGTGAAGAAGACCGTTGGGCTATCCACCGTGCAGCACCTTCCTATGAAGAGCTGTCAAGCTCTCAGGAACTGCTGGAAACCGGCATCAAGGTTATCGACCTGATGTGTCCGTTCGCTAAGGGCGGTAAAGTCGGTCTGTTCGGTGGTGCGGGCGTGGGTAAAACCGTAAACATGATGGAGCTGATCCGTAACATCGCGATCGAACACTCCGGTTATTCCGTGTTTGCAGGTGTGGGCGAACGTACTCGTGAGGGTAACGACTTCTACCACGAAATGACCGACTCCAACGTTCTGGATAAAGTTTCCCTGGTTTACGGCCAGATGAACGAGCCACCAGGAAACCGTCTGCGCGTTGCGCTGACCGGTCTGACTATGGCTGAGAAGTTCCGTGACGAAGGTCGTGACGTTCTGCTGTTCGTTGATAACATCTATCGTTATACCCTGGCCGGTACAGAAGTATCTGCACTGCTGGGTCGTATGCCATCAGCGGTAGGCTACCAGCCGACCCTGGCGGAAGAGATGGGTGTTCTTCAGGAACGTATCACCTCTACCAAAACCGGTTCTATCACCTCCGTTCAGGCGGTATACGTACCTGCGGATGACTTGACTGACCCATCACCAGCCACCACCTTTGCGCACTTAGATGCAACCGTGGTACTGAGCCGTCAGATCGCGTCTCTGGGTATCTACCCGGCCGTTGACCCGCTGGACTCCACCAGCCGTCAGCTGGATCCACTGGTTGTTGGTCAGGAACACTACGACACCGCGCGTGGCGTACAGTCCCTGCTGCAGCGTTACCAGGAACTGAAAGACATCATCGCCATCCTGGGTATGGATGAACTGTCTGAAGAAGACAAACTGGTGGTAGCACGTGCGCGTAAGATCCAGCGCTTCCTGTCCCAGCCGTTCTTCGTTGCGGAAGTATTCACCGGTTCTCCGGGTAAATACGTTTCCCTGAAAGACACCATCCGTGGCTTTAAAGGCATCATGGAAGGCGAATACGATCACCTGCCGGAGCAGGCGTTCTACATGGTTGGTTCCATCGACGAAGCCGTGGAAAAAGCCAAAAAACTTTAACGCCTTAATCGGAGGGTGATATGGCAATGACTTACCACCTGGACGTCGTCAGCGCAGAGCAACAAATGTTCTCTGGTCTGGTCGAAAAAATCCAGGTAACGGGTAGTGAAGGTGAACTGGGTATTTTCCCGGGTCACGCACCGCTGCTCACCGCCATTAAGCCTGGTATGATCCGCATCGTTAAACAGTTCGGTCATGAAGAGTTTATCTACCTGTCCGGCGGCATTCTTGAAGTGCAGCCTGGCAGCGTGACCGTTCTCGCTGATACTGCTATTCGTGGTCAGGATCTCGACGAAGCGCGAGCTCTGGAAGCGAAGCGCAAAGCAGAAGAGCACATTAAGAGCTCTCATGGCGACGTGGATTACGCTCAGGCATCAGCAGAGCTGGCCAAAGCGATCGCGAAACTGCGCGTTATCGAGTTGACTAAAAAAGCGATGTAACACCGGCTTGAAAAGTACAAAAGCCAGTCTGGTTCAGACTGGCTTTTTTTATGGCTGCGTTTCAATAAAGCTGAAACTAAAATGGTGTTTTAATATTTTGTGATAAGCGTCACAAAAATGTTGATCGGTGAATTCCTGAGGTGTAGACTTGTTTTTGTGATGCAGATCACACATTAAAAGTCAGGAAAATGAGGAAACCATTATGAAACTGATCAATAAAGTCATCGCTCTTTTCAGCAACATGAACGTCTCTTTCGGTACGTTCAACCACTAATACGCTGAATGCCGAGTGGCGCGTGCGCTTACCGTTGTGTGATAAGCGAAGCGCCATCGGGCAGCGTCTCTCCTTCAGGATTCACGCTGCGTCCTCCCTCAATAAAATAATTCGTCTCATCAATATTTCCCACCACGGCATCGTTATACTGCCCGGGTTGCGTACGCACGGACTTATTCCCCGTAAAAATCCCCTGAGTAGAAGGATCCCCATACGGGCTTGGGCGGAAGATAAAGTTAAAGCGTTGATTGTCGATCGCCACGTTGTGAGACACCACCAGCGCGCCAGGATTGAAGTTGTCGGTGAAACCGTCCAGATGATTGCCGATCGCTTTGCTGTTGCGGATTTCATGCGCGACAGGCTGACCTTCGCCACCGAGCTTGAAACCGTTACTGGTATTATTGCGGGCAACTGAATTCTCAATCACCACCACGCCGTTCGCGCCATCCTCAATTTTATTAAACAGATCGAAACCATCGTCAATATTGTCGTGAGCGTTGCAGTTCTCCAGACGATTTCCTTCCCCGACGCGCATCTTCACGGCAAAGCCATCGGCATTAATCTTGCCGGGATCCTCGTTGCCATAGGATTCAGAATTGATCACCCGGTTATAGCTGGCCCACAGTGGGCGACCCACGTTATCCGGCGAGGAGATTTGAATGCCGGTATCGTCGTTACGGTAAGCTTTGACGTTTTCGATAAGGTTATGGCTGCCCTGAATGCGCAGGCTTTTCCCGGTGATCTCAATGCCTTTGATATGCCAGTAGCTCGCATCCATCTGCAATCCGTGAATCACGACCTTTCCGTCTGCCTGCAAGGACGTCACCTTTTCCGCGCTTCCGCTGGCGGAAACCGGGATTTCACTGCGCGGATAATTGCCGGCGGCCAGAATAATCTTCCCACCCGGTGAAACACGGCCAATGGCGGTGGCTAAATCCACCGGCGATGCAGGCGTTCCCTGGCCCTCTGCTTTTGCATCAGGTGCAACGTGAATCGTCTCACCGTTAACGCCGTTCACCTTTGCAACGGAGAACGTCTGGCGCACCGCTTCCCCGTTTGCAGGGGTAAACAGCAGGCTGAAATCATTATTCTCCCCAAGGGTGGTAGCCACGGTATACATCGTTCCCGCTTTCACAGGTTTATCACTCCCGATCACCACTTCATTTTGGCGCAGGCTAAATACGCCATCGACATTCGCGCGGGCCTGAACCTGGTACGCGGCAGTGGTGCTTTGCGTGGCAGAGGCGAGCTGGACAACAGCAGGTAGCGCTTTTGGCTGCCAGGGTTCGGATACGACGGTATTCGCCGCTGACGTGGTCAGTGTCGCATCGGAGACGGTGATTTTGGCATTACGTGAGGCGAAGAAACCGACATAGTAAGATTCAGGCTTCTGCACGGCGATCAGTTCGGCTCGCGGCACGCTTTTACTCACCCAGGCATCACTCCCAGCGGGGGCCCATGCGGTGACAAACCCGTCGTTGGTGCGCGCCAGCTTTAAACGAAACGCCGGTGTCTGGCGGATATCCACCTCTTCCTGGTAGCTCTGCTTTTTGATCGCCGCGCCCGCATTACCCCACGGATGGGTGATACCCTCCCGGGTAATGGTCTGAAGCTTAATGCGATGATGATCCTTTTTATCCTGCGTCATGATGGCGTTCATCACCTGATTCGATGCCGCAGGAAACTCTTCGTAGCCCTCTTTTAGCGGTTGCTGACGCGGGTTACCGATGACGTCACGCACTAACAGCCCGGCGCCCTCCTGGGCGGCAGGTTTTGCGCCATTTTCCGGGCCAAACTGATCGACGGTGACCGTGGCTTCCAAGACAAAATTTTGGCTGGTGGGGAGCTCGGTATAAAAGAAGGTTAACCCGTCGTGTGAATTGGCAATTTTCCCCCCGCGGCTTTCCAGGGTGATGGGTTTGGACAGATCGGCTGTGTCCTGTGGTGTCAGCGCTTTTCCATCAATGTAAACATCATTGACGCCGACTTTTTCCGGCAGCACGTTAGAGGAAAAATTGAGATCGGTTGATTGCCCAAACGCTATCGCTTTCCAGACAGGTTGCTCTGCTGCCATTGCGGAAAAGGCGCTGTACATCATTAAGGCCAGAGGTATCTTATAATTCATTTTATTCTCCTGAGTAATAATTGAGCGCCATTATCATCAAGATGAAACAGTGTTTCTTTTTCTAAAGTCACATTATTGAATAATTAAAACGATGTTTTGTTTTGAAGGGATCTTCTTTCAGGAGGCGAAAAAATGGCTAACCTGTTGTCCAGGCTGGCGACTTCTCGCCAGAAGGCTATTTTCCGGAAGAAAAGTGATCTACTCTGCCCTCAAAAGCATCCTCAGGGAGCCAGGAATGGCCGATGTTGAACGTTTTACAGACAGCCCATTTTATGGCGCAAAATATGTAGAATTTTCAACGTCAAAGGGTTCTACTTCTCACTTAAATTACAGTCAGGACGCGTATGTTGAATAATACAATGAGCGTGGTCATCCTTGCCGCCGGCAAAGGTACCCGTATGTATTCCGATCTTCCAAAGGTATTGCACACCCTGGCAGGAAAGCCGATGGTGAAGCATGTCATTGATGCCGCTAATGATTTAGGGGCTCGTCAGGTTCATCTGGTTTATGGTCACGGTGGCGATCTGCTTAAAGAGACGCTCCGTCATGACAACCTGAACTGGGTGCTTCAGGCAGAACAACTCGGCACAGGCCATGCCATGCAGCAGGCTGCGCCGTTTTTTAACGACGATGAAGACATCTTAATGTTGTATGGCGATGTTCCGCTTATCGCTGTCGATACATTGATTCGCCTGCGTGACGCGAAACCGCAGGGCGGCATTGGGCTGCTGACGGTTAAACTTGATGACCCAACCGGTTATGGCCGTATCACCCGTGAGAACGGAAAAGTGACCGGCATTGTTGAGCACAAAGATGCTTCTGAAGCGCAGCGTGAGATTCAGGAGATCAATACCGGGATTCTGATCGCCAATGGCGCAGACCTGAAGCGCTGGTTGGCGAAACTGAACAACAATAACGCGCAGGGCGAATACTACATCACCGATATCATCGCGATGGCCTATCAGGAAGGCCATGAGATTGTTGCGGTCCATCCTGAACGTCTGAGCGAAGTGGAAGGGGTAAATAACCGTCTGCAGCTTTCTCGTCTTGAGCGCGTTTATCAGGCTGAGCAGGCAGAAAAACTGCTGTTGGCGGGCGTTATGCTGCGCGATCCCGCACGTTTCGATCTGCGCGGAACCCTGACGCACGGGCGTGACGTTGAAATTGATACTAACGTTATCCTGGAAGGTCAGGTTCAGCTTGGTCACCGCGTCAAAATCGGTGCGGGCTGTGTGATTAAAAACAGCATCATCGGTGATGACTGTGAAATCAGCCCCTACAGCGTCGTGGAAGATGCCCGTCTCGACGCCGCATGTACCATTGGCCCGTTTGCGCGTTTGCGCCCGGGTGCTGAGCTGCTGGAAGGCGCACACGTTGGCAATTTCGTGGAAATGAAAAAAGCGCGTCTGGGTAAAGGCTCGAAAGCCGGTCATCTGACCTATCTGGGCGATGCTGAAATTGGTGATAACGTCAACATTGGTGCAGGGACGATCACCTGTAACTATGACGGCGCGAATAAGTTTAAAACCATCATCGGTGATGATGTATTTGTCGGCTCCGATTCGCAGCTGGTGGCGCCAGTCACGATTGGCCGTGGTGTGACCATTGCCGCCGGGACAACCGTGACGCGTGATGTGGCGGATAACGAGCTGGTGCTCAGCCGTGTGCCACAGGTGCACAAGCAGGGCTGGCAACGTCCGGTGAAGAAGAAGTAACAGCATTTTCGGGATGAGGGGATAACATAATCCCCCACCCACCAGCAGTACTTATAACGATAACCCCACTCTCTACAAGGCTCGGGGCACCCGTAAAACGGGTAAATACAGGTCAGCGACAACGCATGGCATAACGCCATAATCAGGAAATTAAACTATGTGTGGAATTGTTGGCGCAGTTGCGCAGCGTGATATTGCTGAAATCCTTATCGAAGGTTTACGTCGTCTTGAATACCGTGGTTACGACTCAGCCGGTCTGGCTGTCGTGGACGCAGAAGGTCATATGACCCGCCTGCGTCGTCTCGGTAAAGTGCAAATGCTGGCCCAGGCTGCGGAAGATCATCCGCTGCACGGTGGGACGGGTATTGCGCACACCCGCTGGGCGACACACGGTGAACCCTCAGAAGGTAATGCGCACCCGCATGTGTCTGAACACATTGTGGTGGTACATAACGGCATTATCGAAAACCACGAACCGCTACGCGAAGAGCTGAAAGCGCGCGGCTATACCTTCGTCTCTGAAACCGACACCGAAGTGATTGCTCACCTGGTGCACTGGGAGCTGGAAAAAGGCGGCACACTGCGTGAAGCGGTACTGCGTGCTATTCCTCAGCTGCGTGGCGCATACGGTACGGTGATCATGGATTCACGCGATCCGGGTACGCTGCTGGCCGCACGTTCCGGTAGCCCAATGGTTATCGGTCTGGGTATGGGCGAGAACTTTATCGCGTCTGACCAACTGGCGCTGCTGCCGGTCACCCGTCGCTTTATCTTCCTGGAAGAGGGCGATATCGCTGAAGTGACGCGCCGCAGCGTGACGGTCTTCGATACCAAGGGCGAACAGGTGAAACGCCAGGAGATCGAATCCAGTCTGCAGTATGACGCTGGCGATAAAGGCGCTTACCGTCACTACATGCAAAAAGAGATTTACGAACAGCCAAACGCGATTAAAAACACCCTGATCGGACGTATCAATCACGGTGAAGTGGATTTGAGCGAGCTGGGCGCAAATGCTAACGAGATGCTCGCCAACGTTGAGCACATTCAGATCGTCGCCTGCGGGACTTCCTACAACTCCGGTATGGTTTCTCGCTACTGGTTCGAAGCGCTGGCTGGCGTGCCGTGCGATGTCGAGATTGCCTCTGAGTTCCGCTATCGCAAATCCGCTGTGCGTCGCAACAGCCTGATGATCACCCTTTCGCAGTCTGGCGAAACGGCGGATACCCTGGCTGCCCTGCGTCTTTCTAAAGAGCTGGGTTATCTGGGCTCGCTGGCAATTTGTAACGTGCCGGGCTCGTCGCTGGTACGTGAATCTGACCTGGCGCTGATGACCAAAGCAGGCACCGAGATCGGCGTGGCGTCGACCAAAGCGTTTACGACTCAGCTGACCGTTCTGCTGATGCTGGTGGCGAAACTGGCACGACTGAAAGGGCAGGATGCGTCCATTGAGCAGGATATCGTTCACGGGCTGCAGGCACTGCCAAGCCGCATCGAACAGATGTTGTCTCAGGACAAACGCATTGAAGCGCTGGCTGAAGATTTCTCTGATAAACACCATGCTCTGTTCCTGGGGCGTGGCGATCAGTATCCGATTGCGCTGGAAGGCGCGCTGAAGTTAAAAGAGATCTCTTACATTCATGCCGAAGCCTATGCGGCAGGTGAGCTAAAACACGGCCCGCTGGCGCTGATTGACGCGGACATGCCGGTCATCGTTGTGGCACCAAACAACGAACTGCTGGAAAAACTGAAATCCAATATCGAAGAAGTCCGTGCCCGCGGTGGGGTGCTGTACGTCTTTGCCGATAAGGATGCGGGTTTTGTAGGCAGCGACAACATGCACATCATTGAGATGCCGCATGTCGAAGAGGTGATTGCACCGATCTTCTATACCGTTCCGCTGCAACTGCTGGCCTACCACGTCGCGCTGATCAAAGGCACCGATGTTGACCAGCCGCGTAATCTGGCGAAGTCTGTTACCGTAGAATAATCCCTTCAGGCTCCACCTCCGGGTGGAGCTTTTTTCGCCTTCCTGGTTTGTTTTTAATCAATTCCTCTTCATTTTTATATATGACAATCTGTCATCTTCAGCTACTTTTTTCAGTGTCACACAAATAAAATTTTAGTGTAAACAACCTGTCACGTAGTGATTTAAATCACTGTTATTAAAGGATATATTTGCTTTATTTTAAGTGAAATTTTCTGTGTCATAAAACTGTCATAATTCGTACATTTATCTGTCACCTGATTGTCCTATTTTGCTCAGCGTAGCCACTAAACAATGATTTACGAAATCCTTGCAGGAGACATTATGAAAGTTATGCGTACCACTGTCGCAACTGTTGTCGCCGCGACCTTATCGATGAGCGCTTTCTCTGTATTCGCAGCAGCAAGCCTGACTGGCGCTGGCGCAACCTTCCCTGCGCCGGTGTATGCCAAATGGGCTGATACTTACCAGAAAGAGACCGGCAACAAGGTTAACTATCAGGGTATCGGCTCCTCCGGTGGCGTAAAACAAATCACCGCGAACACCGTTGATTTCGGCGCATCAGATGCTCCACTGTCTGATGACAAACTGGTGCAGGAAGGCCTGTTCCAGTTCCCGACCGTCATTGGTGGTGTTGTGCTGGCCGTTAACATTCCAGGCCTGAAATCAGGCGAACTGGTTCTGGACGGTAAAACCCTGGGTGACATCTACCTCGGCAAAATCAAAAAATGGGATGACGAAGCCATCACCAAACTGAACCCGGGTGTGAAACTGCCTTCGCAGAATATCGCCGTGGTTCGTCGTGCTGACGGTTCCGGTACCTCATTCGTCTTCACCAGCTACCTGGCGAAAGTGAACGAAGAGTGGAAATCGAAAGTCGGGTCTGGCTCTACCGTAAACTGGCCGACCGGTCTGGGCGGTAAAGGTAACGACGGTATCGCCGCGTTCGTACAGCGTCTGCCTGGCTCAATCGGCTACGTAGAATACGCTTACGCTAAGCAGAACAACCTGGCTTACACCAAACTGGTCTCTGCCGATGGCAAACCGGTTAGCCCGACGGAAGAAAACTTCGCTAACGCCGCAAAAGGCGCTGACTGGAGCAAATCTTTCGCTCAGGATCTGACAAACCAGAAAGGTGACGAGGCATGGCCAATCACGTCGACCACCTTCATCCTGGTGCATAAAGATCAGAAGAAACCTGAACAAGGTGCTGAAGTTCTGAAGTTCTTTGACTGGGCTTACAAAAACGGCGGCAAACAGGCTAACGACCTGGATTACGCAAGCCTGCCGGACAGCGTGGTTGAGCAGATTCGTGCTGCATGGAAAACCAACGTCAAAGACAGCAGCGGTAAAGCGCTGTACTAACAGAATTTTTTTAACGAAGATGGCGGGTGGCGTGACAGCCAACCCGCCCTACGGTTAACCCTGTAGGCCCGGAAAGCGTCAGCGCCACCGGGCATATTCGTAAGACGTTTTTAACAGAAGAGTAATTTATGGCTGCAACCAAGCCTGCTTTTAACCCTCCGGGTAAAAATGGTGACAAAATTTTCAGCGCGCTGGTAAAACTGGCTGCGCTGATTGTGCTATTGCTGCTGGGCGGCATTATCGTGTCACTGGTTTTCTCCTCCTGGCCGAGCATCCAGAAATTCGGTTTTTCCTTCCTCTGGACCAAAGAGTGGGATGCGCCGAATGATATCTACGGCGCGCTGGTGCCGATTTACGGCACGCTGGTAACCTCATTCATCGCCCTGTTGATTGCGGTTCCGGTCAGCTTTGGTATCGCCCTGTTCCTGACGGAACTGGCGCCAGGCTGGTTAAGGCGTCCACTGGGTATCGCCATTGAACTGCTGGCTGCGATCCCGAGTATCGTCTACGGCATGTGGGGCCTGTTTATCTTTGCGCCGCTGTTTGCCACCTACTTCCAGGAGCCGGTGGGCAATGTCCTGTCGACAATTCCGTTTGTGGGCGCGCTGTTCTCTGGTCCGGCGTTCGGTATCGGTATTCTGGCTGCGGGCGTGATCCTCGCCATTATGATTATTCCGTACATTGCGGCGGTCATGCGCGATGTCTTCGAACAAACTCCGGTGATGATGAAAGAGTCGGCCTACGGCATCGGCTGCACCACCTGGGAAGTGATTTGGCGCATCGTCCTGCCGTTCACCAAAAATGGGGTAATTGGCGGCGTGATGCTGGGTCTGGGTCGTGCGCTGGGTGAAACCATGGCGGTGACCTTTATCATCGGTAACACCTACCAGCTCGACAGCGTTTCGCTCTATATGCCGGGTAATAGCATTACCTCTGCGCTGGCCAACGAATTCGCCGAAGCGGAATCCGGGCTGCACGTGGCCGCATTGATGGAGCTGGGTCTGATTCTGTTTGTGATCACCTTTATCGTGCTGGCGATTTCAAAAGTGATGGTAATGCGTCTGGCGAAAAATGAGGGGGCACGCTAATGGCGACTCTCGAAATGCAAAGTACCGCTGCGCTGGCGGAATCCCGCCGCAAAATGCAGTCCCGTCGCCGCCTGAAAAACCGCATCGCCCTGACGCTCTCTATGGGAACGATGGCATTTGGTCTGTTCTGGCTGGTCTGGATCCTGTTTTCTACCGTGGTACGCGGGATTGACGGGATGTCACTGGCGCTGTTCACCGAGATGACGCCGCCGCCGAATACCGCAGGCGGGGGTCTGGCGAACGCCCTGGCGGGCAGCGGCCTGCTGATCCTGTGGGCGACCGTATTTGGGACGCCGCTTGGCATCATGGCCGGTATCTATCTGGCGGAGTACGGGCGTAAATCCTGGCTGGCAGAAGTGATTCGTTTCATTAACGACATTCTGCTTTCCGCCCCGTCGATCGTGGTTGGTCTGTTTGTTTACACCGTGGTCGTGGCGCAAATGGAACACTTCTCCGGTTGGGCGGGCGTGATTGCACTGGCGCTGTTGCAGGTGCCGATTGTGATTCGTACCACCGAGAACATGCTGAAACTGGTACCGGACAGCCTGCGTGAAGCGGCTTACGCGCTGGGTACGCCGAAGTGGAAAATGATCTCCGCGATTACGCTGAAGGCGTCCATTTCCGGGATCATGACCGGTATCCTGCTGGCGGTGGCGCGTATTGCGGGTGAGACGGCTCCGCTGCTGTTTACCTCCCTCTCCAATCAGTTCTGGAGCACGGATATGATGCAGCCGATCGCCAACCTGCCGGTGACCATCTTTAAATTCGCGATGAGTCCTTTCGCGGAATGGCAGCAGCTGGCCTGGGCCGGGGTGCTGATTATCACCCTTTGTGTACTGTTGCTGAACATTCTGGCGCGCGTCATTTTCGCGAAGAAGAAACACGGTTAATTTTTTACGGCGCGGCACAACGCGGCGCCGAATGAGGAAATGAGTCAATGAGTATGGTTGATACTGCACCGGGTAAGATTCAGGTTCGTGATTTGAACTTCTACTACGGTAAATTCCATGCGCTGAAGAACATTAATCTGGATATTGCCAAAAACCAGGTTACGGCGTTTATCGGTCCGTCAGGTTGTGGGAAATCCACGCTCCTGCGCACCTTTAACAAAATGTACTCGCTCTACCCTGAGCAGCGTGCGGAAGGTGAAATCCTGCTGGATGGTGACAATATTCTCACCAATACCCAGGATATCGCGTTACTGCGTGCCAAGGTCGGTATGGTATTCCAGAAGCCGACGCCGTTCCCGATGTCCATCTATGACAATATCGCTTTTGGTGTGCGCCTGTTTGAAAAACTGTCGCGCGCCGATATGGACGAACGCGTGCAGTGGGCTTTGACCAAGGCAGCACTCTGGAACGAAACCAAAGATAAACTGCACCAGAGCGGATACTCTCTCTCTGGCGGTCAGCAGCAACGTCTGTGTATCGCTCGTGGTATCGCTATTCGCCCGGAAGTGTTGCTGCTGGATGAGCCGTGTTCCGCGCTGGATCCGATCTCAACCGGCCGCATTGAGGAGCTGATCACCGAGCTGAAGCAGGATTACACGGTGGTGATCGTTACGCACAACATGCAACAGGCTGCGCGTTGCTCCGATCACACGGCGTTTATGTATCTGGGCGAGTTGATTGAGTTCAGCGATACGGATGCGCTGTTCACCCGGCCCGCTAAAAAACAAACTGAAGACTACATTACCGGTCGTTACGGCTGAGTCAGGAGCTCGTTGTGGATAACCTTAATCTTAATAAACACATTTCCGGCCAGTTCAACGCTGAACTGGAGAGCATCCGTACCCAGGTAATGACCATGGGCGGCATGGTGGAGCAACAGCTTTCCGATGCGATTACCGCGATGCATAACCAGGACAGCGAGCTGGCCCAGCGTGTGGTGGAAGGCGATAAAAACGTCAACATGATGGAAGTCGCCATCGACGAGGCCTGCGTGCGCATTATTGCGAAACGCCAGCCGACCGCCAGCGACCTGCGTCTGGTGATGGCGATTATCAAAACGATCGCCGAGCTCGAACGTATTGGTGATGTGGCAGACAAAATTTGCCGCACGGCGCTGGAGAAGTTTTCCCACCAGCACCAGCCGCTGCTGGTGAGCCTGGAGTCGCTGGGACGCCACACCGTGCAAATGCTGCATGATGTGCTGGACGCTTTTGCGCGTATGGATCTGGACGAAGCGGTGCGTATCTATCGGGAAGACAAAAAGGTCGACCAGGAATATGAAGGCATTGTGCGTCAGCTGATGACCTACATGATGGAAGATCCGCGCACCATTCCTAGCGTGCTGACGGCGCTGTTCTGCGCACGCTCCATCGAGCGTATCGGCGACCGCTGTCAGAATATTTGCGAATACATCTTCTACTTCGTGAAGGGGCAGGATTTCCGTCACGTCGGCGGTGATGAGCTGGATAAGCTGCTGGCGGGTAAAGATCCGAAAGAGTGATTTTTACTCTCACCCTAACCCTCTCCCTAAGGGAGAGGGAACAAGTTGGTTTTCTCCCTCTCCTTTTGGGAGAGGGTCGGTGAGGGGTAAAACTTAGCGAGTAATATCCCAACCACGCGCCTTCCACAGCGCCGGCAGTTGCGCCAGATCGGTGAAAGTGGTCACTTTTGGATGATCGATCGGCTTGTTGTGCGGATCGGCGCAGAAGTAAAACACCTCCATCCCCGCATCAATCCCCGACTGGGCCCCCGCCGAGGAATCATCCACCAGGATGCAATTCTCGACGTTCACCTTCATGGCGTTGGCCGCATGGAACATCAGGGCCGGATCGGGTTTCCAGCGTTGGATATCGTAGCCGCTGAACAGTTTTTCCGGGAAATGGTGCAGCATCTTAAGCTTACCCAGAGAGTGCTGCATTTTGCTGACCGGGCCATTTGAGACTACACACATCGGGATCGTCATGCTGTCCAGCAGCGCATTAGCACCCGCAATCACCTCCAGTTCTGAGTCGAAAAGGCGTGCGACCTCGGCGCGGTACACAGGCTCAAGATCGGCTTTCGCCAGATCGACCCCATGCTCTTCGTTAATGATGTCGATGATCTCGTAGAGTTTAACGCCCTTAAAGCGTTTAAAAATCTCCTCAAGATCGAGCGTAATGCCAAATTCCTGGAACATGGCGACATACGCGCGGGAACAAATGACCTCACTGTCGACCAGCGTACCGTCGCAGTCGAAAAATACCGCTTCAATTCCGGACATGCCTTTCCCTTTTTTACCAGTTTAACGTTTACGTGCTGCTGAATGACCATACGCAATCGTTGCCGTATAAGCAAAATCAATGAAAAAAGTCGCTCGCAACCGCCACTATTGTCGCATTTTGGTATAGGATAGCGACGAATTTTCCCTCCTTGTTCGGAAATTGATGATGAGTCAACAACACACTACCCAGACGTCTGGTCAGGGTTTGCTTGAGCGCGTGTTTAAACTGCGCGAGCATGGCACCACGGCACGCACCGAAGTGATTGCCGGTTTCACTACCTTCCTGACGATGGTGTATATCGTTTTTGTTAACCCGCAAATTCTGGGCGTTGCTGGCATGGATACCAGCGCCGTCTTTGTGACGACCTGCCTGATCGCTGCGCTTGGCAGCATTTTGATGGGGGTTTTCGCAAACCTGCCGGTTGCGCTGGCGCCGGCCATGGGTCTGAATGCTTTCTTCGCGTTCGTGGTGGTTCAGGCAATGGGCCTGCCGTGGCAAGTCGGCATGGGTGCCATCTTCTGGGGCGCCGTGGGTCTGCTGCTGCTGACTATCTTCCGCGTACGCTACTGGATGATTGCCAATATCCCGGTAAGCCTGCGCGTGGGCATTACCAGCGGTATTGGTCTGTTTATCGGCATGATGGGTCTGAAAAACGCCGGTGTGATTGTGGCGAACCCGGATACGCTGGTGAGCATTGGTCATCTGACGTCACATAACGTGCTGCTGGGCGTGCTGGGCTTCTTTATCATCGCGATTCTGGCTTCCCGCAACATTCACGCGGCGGTGCTGGTGTCCATCGTGGTGACCACCCTGTTGGGCTGGATGCTGGGCGATGTGCAATACAAAGGGTTCGTCTCTGCGCCGCCAAGTGTCTCCACCGTTATCGGTCACGTCGATCTGGCTGGGTCGTTTAATCTCGGTCTGGCAGGCGTCATCTTCTCCTTTATGCTGGTGAACCTGTTCGACTCCTCCGGAACGCTGATTGGTGTGACGGACAAAGCGGGCCTGGCAGATGAAAAAGGGAAGTTCCCTCGCATGAAGCAGGCGCTGTTTGTGGATAGCGTCTCCTCCGTTGCGGGCTCTTTCATCGGTACGTCCTCTGTTACCGCTTACATTGAGTCCTCTTCTGGCGTCTCCGTCGGCGGTCGTACCGGTTTAACGGCAGTGGTCGTCGGGATCTTGTTCCTGCTGGTGATTTTCCTCTCTCCGCTGGCCGGCATGGTTCCGCCTTATGCGGCAGCCGGTGCGTTGATTTACGTTGGCGTGCTGATGACCTCCAGCCTGGCGCGCGTGAAGTGGGATGATTTAACTGAAGCGGTACCGGCGTTTATCACTGCCGTGATGATGCCGTTTAGTTTCTCAATCACCGAAGGTATCGCCCTGGGCTTTATCTCCTACTGCGTGATGAAGATTGGCACCGGACGTTTCCGCGATCTCAGCCCTTGCGTGATCGTGGTTGCCCTGCTGTTTGTGCTGAAGATTGTGTTTATTGACGCCAAATAAGCAAAAAGCCCTTTTCGAAGAAAAGGGCTTTTGTGTTTGCACCCTCTCCCCGTGGGAGAGGGTGAAGGCATCAGGCCGCGCTTACGCCTTCACCCGCTTAATATAATCACCAAAGGCAGTCAGCTGACCGCTCAGGTGATCCAACGTGCTTTGATCAACCACTTCTCCCGTCTGGGTATCGACTTTATTCTGAATCACGCCGCCCATAAATTCGGGTTTGTTCATGACCATCGCATCCAGGAACACCAGGATCTGACGCAGGTGATACTGGCAGCGTGCCCCGCCAATAGCGCCCATAGAGCTGGTCTGAATCAGCACAGGTTTCCCTGCCAGCGGTTGCTCTGACAGGCGTGAGAGCCAGTCAATCGCATTTTTCAAACCGCCGGGTACGGAATAGTTATATTCGGGGGTGACAATCACCACGCCGTCCGCCTGGCGGATCTGCTCAGCCAGTGCGTTGACGCTTTGCGGGAATCCCTCTTCCTGTTGGATATCGGCGTCATACAACGGGATCTCACCGATGGACGGCAGTGCGGAGATCTCCATGCCAGCAGGGGCGATGCCAGGCAGCGTACGCGCCACCATGCCGTTAAATGAACCTTTACGCAGGCTCCCCAGTAACGTAACAACTTTCAACGTCTCAGACATGATTACTCCTGTTTCATCATGATGGCCCTGAATGGGTCAGTTAAAGGTAAATGCTTTTTCAATGGGTAAACTGGTTAAGCGGATGAGCCGTGCTTCAGGTTCATTGGCGCGTTCCGGCACATCCGCAAGACTATGCCAACCGTGGCGGCTGTCAAATTCCCAAATCTTCAGGCGCTCAATTGCCGGGGACACCGCAATTGCCCAGATCAGCACATCTTCTGCATCGCTGAGGGCCTCTATGCGCGACGCTTTGGTTGTCCGCAACCGTCCCGAGCCGGGCAGCAATTGCAGCAGGCTGGCGTCGTCTGAGGCGCAACCGCAGAGCTTACGTATACTCTGGCGCAGGGTGATCAGCTGTGCTTTGGCTTCGTCAGGATCGTTTTGATTCCTGACCCACAGCGCCTCATTGCTGGATAAAGGATAGGCGTCATGGGCATGAGGGCCGCTGTGGAAGCCGCGGGTCGCGCGCTGGAGTTCCATATCCAGTCCGCAATCGCCTTCGGTCGTCAGCGCGACACCCACGATATTCCCCGTATAAGCCACGGAGAACCGCGGTAATTCAGGATCGGCAAAGACAGGTCGGCCTTCCGCCTGAAGAATGATTTCCGGTAGTTCGAGTGTGCCGTAAAGCATAAACAGCAGCTCCGCGAGCAGTGCTCGCGACGCTAAAAAGCGTGTGCGTCGGTGTTCCGGTAGCTTATCCGCCTCGTTATAACAGGCTGAGGAAAGCCTGGCTGACACAAGTCGTCCTTCTGTCAGTGTTCCTCGTGCAAAATGCGTTGCCATTTTTCGCTCCGTGATAATGGTCTAAGCCAGGTTAAACGGTTACATCATTATCGCTTAACTCTCACTCTCTTTTAATCGGTAAATGATGGGATGAGAAGCGAAGGGACCGAACTTTACATTCGCAGGGGCAAAAGATGCATTTTTAACGCAAGGAATCACCGTATAACGACTTAATGGTGTCCTTAAGCCAAATGAGTTTTGGGTTATGGCTGTTACGCTTATGCCAGATGAGCGTAAAGGGAACGGTGAGTTTCTCGGCAAGAGACTCATCCACCGGGATCGGGCGTACGACCAGCTTACGCTGGTGGAGTTGATTGTAGTGGCGGCAGTACCAGGGGGCAGTAGCAATATAGTTGTGGTGTGGCTGCGCGGCCATAAACATCGACTGCTCAAAGCCGGGGAGGCTCATGGCGATATTACGCTCACGCCCCAGCTCTTTGAGCACTTCGTCCAGTGCCCAGGTGTCGCTACGCTCCCAAAAAATACTGATGTGCGGGTAGCGCAGGAACGTATCGAGATTCCACTCCTCCTGAAGCGCCGGGTGGTCTTCACGCAGATAGACGCAGGGACGATCGCTGAATAAAATCTCATGGTCGATAAACCACGGCATCAGCTTTAATAGCTCGCGGGAGCGAGGATGCGTTTCACGGCCGGTAAAACCCAGATCCACCTCACCCCGCGTAATGGCATCCAGAGAATCATAATCCCAGTGACGCATGCGCACCGTCGCCTGCGGATAACGTTGATTGACCTGTTCCAGCAGGGCGTTAAACCGGATCAGCATAAGCGGCGTTTCCGCCGCCAGTTCGAACTTGATGCTTCCCGGCGAGTCGTGATGAAACTTATCGAGGATCTGATTACCTATCTGCATCCAGTCGGTCAGGTCCTGCTCAAGACTGACGGTGAGCGGGGTAGGAAGCAGCCCCAGCGGCGTTTTCACGAAGAGCGGATCTTCAAACCAGTCCCGCAGCTTGGCCAGCGACTTGCTGACCGCAGACGGCGTCACGTTCATCCGCTTCGCCGCTTTGGTGACGCTGCGCTCCTGCAACAAGAGCTGCAGACAAAGCAGCAGGTTAAGATCAAGACTGCTGAGAGATTTCTTCATAGTTTGCTGCGGGTTGGACCACCATCAGTAGCAGAATACAGAGCATGCTACAGCCAATCAGAATCCCGATCAGCATATTCAGGGCGTTTAAACCGATAATCGCGGCCAGCCAAATCCACACCGACGACCCACAAACCTGCGCAATGCCCAGTACCGAGCTTGCCACGCCAGCACGCAGTGAGAACGGACCCAGCGCCTGACTCATTGCCACGCCAAACCCGACAGAAAATCCTGCACAGATCAGCGTAATTCCCACCAGCATCATGGCGTGTTCGCTTGCGGTCGCCAGAATCACGCCCGCAGCAAGGAACAGCACCTGCGACGTCAGCATCAGGGTGCGCTGTTTAAACACGTTCAGGGCAAACGGCGTGGAAAAAGAGACCGCCATACTCACCATCGCAGTTAATGCCATCACCGTTGAATATTGCCCGCGATCGAACCCCATCGTTTCCATCAGCAAGACCGGGGAAACGTTTACATAGGTCAGAATCACCGCCACGCTGAGGGTCGTGACCAGCAGGCGACTGATGAAAAAGCGGTTAAGCAATTTCTCACTGGGCTGGAACGTGGCCGTTGTGCCCGCGTGATGTGCGCCAGGATGCGTCTCTTTGAGCACCGTTATCGAGAGGATAAAGACCAGCATGCCCATTGCGGCCATCGTCCAGAACAGGCTCTGCCAGGGCAGCTTTAACATGATCAGATAGCCAATGACGGGCGCGAGCACCGGAATGATGCAGGTTATGCCGTTCAGCATAGAGAGCACTTTTGCACGGCGCTGTGCGCTTAAGGTGTCGCGTAAAATGGCAAACGCCACCACATAGCAGCCGCCCGCACCGATACCCTGAATAAAGCGTCCGGTTAAAAACAGCGTGCTGTTATCGGCCAAAGAGCACAGTACAGAGGCGAGGGCGAAAATCACCGCCCCGGTGATGGCCACCGGCTGTCGCCCTGCTTTGTCGGCGATCTTGCCGGCAAAGACCATCGATGACGCCATCCCTGCCAGGTAAGCGGAAAACGCGATATGGAGTTGCGCTTCGCTGGCCCCCAGATCGCGTGCGATATGCGGTAACCCCACCAGATACATATCAATACCCGATGGATAAAGCAGAACTAAAGCAAAGCTACAAAACAGAAAACGCGCCATAAATCCCCCATGTCAGGCAGGCGCAAAGCATAGGGGGTGGAGCATAAAGAAGCGAGTTGCCATTTGGACAATAGTGATTTCCTGAGAGGAAATCACTTATTCAGGCAGATTACTTACCAATACAGAAGCTTGAGAAGATCCGTCCCAGCAGGTCGTCCGAGGTAAACTCGCCGGTGATTTCGCTTAAGCTTTGTTGTGCTAACCGTAGCTCTTCAGCCAGCAGTTCACCTGCCCATGCGCCGAGCAGTTGCGCTTTACCCTGGTCGAGATGATTTGCCGCCTCTTCCAGTGCCTGTAAGTGGCGACGACGCGCGAGGAAGCCGCCTTCCATACTGGTTTCAAAGCCCATGCTTTGTTTGAGATGGTTACGCAGCGCTTCAACACCTTCGCCGGTACGGGCCGACAGGCGAATCAGTGAGTGACCGTTCACCTCGCTCAGACCCTGCGTTTCGCCTGTGACATCCGCCTTGTTACGCACAACCGTAATCGGCAGTTTTGCCGGCAGACGGGCAATAAAGTCGGGCCAGATATCCGCCGGGTCAACGGCATCGGTCGTGGTGCCGTCCACCATAAACAGCACGCGGTCGGCTTGCTCAATTTCCTGCCAGGCGCGTTCGATGCCGATGCGTTCTACTTCATCGCTCGCATCACGCAGGCCAGCGGTATCAATGATGTGCAGCGGCATACCGTCGATATGGATGTGCTCGCGTAGCACGTCGCGGGTGGTCCCGGCGATGTCAGTGACGATCGCGGCTTCACGGCCCGCCAGGGCGTTAAGCAAACTCGACTTCCCGGCGTTTGGACGACCAGCGATGACCACCTTCATCCCTTCGCGCAGCAGGCTACCCTGGCGCGCTTCGGCACGCACCGCATCGAGATCGGTCATCACATTGTTGAGCTGGGCTTCGATTTTGCCATCGGAGAGGAAATCGATCTCCTCATCCGGGAAATCAATCGCGGCTTCGACGTAGATTCGCAGGTGAGTAAGTGCTTCCACTAAATGATTCACGCGTGCAGAAAACGCCCCCTGAAGCGAGTTCAGCGCAGAGCGGGCCGCCTGCTCGGAGCTGGCGTCGATCAGATCGGCAATCGCCTCGGCTTGTGCCAGATCGAGCTTATCGTTCAGGAAGGCACGTTCAGAGAACTCGCCCGGCTTCGCGATACGCAGGCCAGGCAGCGTCAGAATGCGTTTTAACAGCAGGTCGAGGATAACCGGGCCGCCGTGGCCCTGCAGCTCCAGCACGTCTTCTCCGGTAAAGGAGTTCGGGCCGGGGAACCAGAGGGCAATGCCCTGATCCAGCGGCGTGCCGTCAGTGTCTTTAAACGGCAGATAATCAGCGTAGCGCGGCTTTGGCAGTTTACCCAGCACCGCTTCGGCGACCTCGCGGGCCTTCAGGCCGGAGATACGCAGAATGCCTACACCACCGCGTCCCGGTGGGGTTGCCTGGGCGACGATAGTGTCGTTATGGCTCATGGTTGGTCTCTTTGTAAATGTGAAAAAGGCGGTCTAATGACCGCCTTCTCTGGCATTAACTCTACCGTGAATACTCGAAATAATTCAAGTTGCAGGAAGGCGGCAAGTTTGTGCGCCCCAGGAGCTTACAGAAGTAAGTGACTGGGGCAATCAAACGCAGCCAACGCGCCTGCGGCTTGAAGAATGAAGAGTATCAGGACTTTTTCTTTTCGCGGCTATGCAGGCCACGTTTTTCCAGACCACGGTAAATCAGCTGCTGCTGGATGATGGTCACCAGGTTGCTGACGATATAGTACAGCACCAGACCTGACGGGAACCACAGGAAGAACACGGTGAAGATGACCGGCATAAAGGTCATGATCTTCTGCTGCATCGGGTCGGTCACGGTGGTCGGCGACATCTTCTGGATGAAGAACATCGTCACGCCCATCAGGATCGGCAGGATGTAGTACGGGTCCTGTG
>Ga0209281_1001052_pt1 | contig 20798 bp, 17 predicted proteins | sample MedtruBG_FD_187514 | JGI IMG/M metagenome (GOLD analysis project Ga0209281, IMG submission 187514) | Root nodule microbial communities of legume samples collected from California, USA - Medicago truncatula BG (SPAdes) (version 2) | ecosystem: Host-associated > Plants > Roots > Nodule | place... | reverse complement strand
TTAAACAAGGTCGCTTAATTAATCCCAAATTTTTCAACCGTTCGTGTTTTAAAACGGTTTATTTACTATACCCTTTTTTTCTAAAAATGTTTTTTGAAAATTTACTTGACTATTATTAGCTGGTCTTAATATTTTAAAGTATATTATTCCAAAACTACCAACTGATTATGTAAAAAAAACAGTAGATAGTTTTGTTTTTACACAAAACTATCTACTGTCCCGAAAACAATTATAAATTGCTAATTTAAGGCTTTTTATAATACCTATAGGATTCTTCTTCTGAGATAAAATATGACTTCTTAAACTACAGGATAACTCTTAAGTAATGTAAGCTTTCCTTGAATTTTATAATCACCTAATGTTGCAGGTATTAAATAACTATCCCCCATTTTAATTTTTTCTGAATATCCTTTTCCCTCTATTATGCCTTCACCATCTACGCATGTTAAAATATCAAATTTTTCTTCATTGCTTCTATCTATTAATGAATTTTCTATGATTAATTTTTCTATTCCAAAATATTCATTTTTACATAACAAACTTTTTTTATAACCATCAAATGCTACTTCTTCACCTTTAAGATTTTCACATTGAAGATCAAAATTTGTTACATCTAATGCTTTTTCCACATGTATTTCTCTTGGTCTTCCGTAATCATATACCCTATAAGTTACATCACTATTTTGTTGAATTTCTGCTATTATAACACCTTCGCATATTGCATGAATCATACCGCTGTTTATTAAAAAACAATCTCCTTTTTTAACTTCTATCTTATTTAAGTACTTTTCAACTTCACCAGACTTTATTGCTGCTTCAAATTGTTCCTTTGTGCAATTTTTAGTTCCTACAATTAAAGTTGCATCTGGTTTTGCATCTACAACATACCAAGCTTCTGTTTTACCATAATCACCTTCATATTTAGCTGCATATTCATCTCCAGGATGAACTTGCACGGAAAGTTTTTCTCTTGAATTGATAAGTTTTACAAGTAGAGGTAATTTCTCTATAGATACTTTACTTCCCACAAGAGAATGTTCATATTGTTTTATTAAATCATCAAATCTAATCCCTTTATGTTCTCCGTTTTCTACAATTCCAGTTCCATTGGGATGACACGCTATATCCCAACTTTCTCCAATCTCGCCCTCTGGAAGATTATCTCTAAACTTTTTTAGATCCCTTCCACCCCAAATTTTTTCATAATATAAATTTTCAAATTTTATTGGATACATTCTTATTCCTACTCCCTTATTACTATATTAAAGATATAACTTTATGTTATGCAAAGTTATATCTTTAATATATATCTTTCTATATTGATTGTCTATATTTTTAACAAAAAGCATATTTTATTTTTAGTATAAATGTCTTTGTTATGCTTCTCTAAGAGTAATTTTCTTATCTTTTCTTTCTTCAAGAAATACTCTAGCTCTAAATTTAATCGATCTTTCCACTTTCAAAATCATATATTTTATATACATAAATAAATGGTACAAACTTAATATTTGTACCATTATAATTGCAATACTCTAAAATAAAGGTAGGCCAAATATTTCTACTCAATCTATCTTTATAATATTGACTATTTACCTAATAGATATTAAGCGTATATTACCACATATTATTCTTTACCAAATTTCCCCAATCAGTATAGTTACCAAAAGAATTTGTCATATCTAGCCATGAATTGCTTGAGTCATTTCCTGACCATGACCATGGAATAAATCCAATGCCATTTGTTTTGCAGTAATTCATTAAATGAATCGCATCTACAGTACAGCCAAGATTATTATTACCACTATTATAATTATAACCAAATTCTCCAACTATAATAGGGATACCATTACTCTTACAACCGCTTAAAAATGAATCTACTGTTGAAGTACTATTCCATGAACCATACATGTGTATACTAAAAATAACATTTTTATTAGAGTTAGAATTATATACAGCTTTAGCATAATTTGATATATCATTGCTATCTTGACCCCAACCACCTGAATCAATTATAATCGTGCCAGTATAACCAGCGGTGCGAATTTTACTAATAGCACTTATATAACCATCTCTCCAAACAATGCTATTAGATGGCCCCCATTCATTAGCAATATTTAGCCAAGCTTTAGGGTGATTTTTCATAACAGTTAGTACACTACTACTTACCCAATAATTTACGCAAGTGTTTAAAGTGCTCGTAGTAGTTCCACCCGTTGCATCATGAAGTTCAACTATTGGCTTTAACTCTAATTTATCACATTTTGTAAGAAATTGATCTAATCTTGTAGCTGAACCACTGGTATCCCATACAAGACGGACAGTATTAAATTTCTCACTTTTAATTTTATCAAGAGCCTCATAAGATTGACTATCATACCAAATAGCTGGCACATTCACACCTCTTATCCATGAAGAATCTTCTGCTGCATAAGCTGAAAATTGAAAAGTAAAGCTTAAAGAAAATAAAAATAATAAACATAAAGAGAATTTAAAATTAACTAATTTTTTCATTGTTATACCTCCATAATATTTTTTAATATAAATATATTTTAACTTCTATTCTTCAATCCAGACACCATTTTTGTCTACCCAATATCCATCAACATATTCATTGGCAGCCATTGCTCCATTTTCTCTAAAATAATACCAATTTCCATTAGTATCTTGTAGCCACCCTGTCTTCATTGCTCCATTAGATTGCAAATAATACCAATTATTATTCTTATCTAATAACCAACCTGTTTTCATTGCTCCATTGTTCTGTAAATAATACCAAGTTCCATTAATATCTTTTATCCACTCTGTCTCCATTGTTGAATTTTGATTAAAATAGTACCACTTGCCATTAATTTCTTTCCAGGTATTGGATACTTTTATCCCTCGTTCATCCGTATAATGCCAAACACCATTTTCTTGAACCCAATTATTCTTAACTATACTTGTTTGTGAAGCACTACCATCATTTGATGTTGCCGAACTATTTGTGCTTGAATTATTACTGAAATTATTACTACTACTTCCCTTTGAGTTGTTATTATTGTTATTACTGTTTGAGTTACTATTATCACTACCAGAATTTTGATTGTCATTTGGTTTTTCAGCAGTATTTATTGCCTTAATATCATCAAAATACATTGTTGAATCAACTGTCCATGATTTACTATGTTCATCTGGTACAATTGTATTACACCAAATTCCCATCTTTCCTATCTTAGATAAATCAATTGAGCCTCCATTCTTGCCTATAAAATCACTAAACTTTAAGGTTACAAGTTTACCTTCTTTTGTTGCTGCCAATTCTGGTATCTTTACTTCAAAATCTTCCCCATTAAATGTAACTTGTATAACTAGTTTCTGTCCATATCCATCTGGCTTGCACCAAAATTGTAATGCATCACAATCTGACCAATCTGCATCTACAGTTTTTACAATACCTGCCCATCCTTCTGATGTCTTTTCTGTTGAAATTTTATAATTAAATGCTAATCCATATTCCCCATTATTATGAATATCATTAACTAAATTTGGTGTAATACTGCAACCTGGTCCTGCATTAGTAGACCAAGAATTTTGCAATAATGTGTCTTCGCCCATATATGATTCAAAATCATCTACCACCTTTGAATTTATTTCTGCTTCCTTTATATTAAATATTGCCTTTATAGTATCTAATTTTGTATCACCTGAATATAATTCAATTACCCCAATTGTTTGTCCCATCTTATCAAGAACAGCTTGTGTAATTTCTGCTGAATATACTCCATCAGTTGATGTTGCATCAAGAGTTTCAATGCTTTGTCCAGCCTTGTTCTTTAAAACAAATTTAATATTTTCTCCATAGCCCTTTAAACTTGCTGTTATTTTAGCTGCCCCTAAAATACGACTATTTGAAGCCGGACTTGTTATAAATCCATAAGAATAAGTTGAAGAATCTTTACTCGTATTAACTTTCGAATAATCTCCTACACCATTAGCAAACACTGACTCTTCTTCATTATAATAATCTATAAAATCATTAATCATTTCATGACCCTTTGTATCACTTACCATATATGGACAATAAAAGCCGCTTGTCTCACCAAAATTTGCCCAAACCATATAATATGGCATATTTGAAGCTGATATTATATTAGATACTTCACTAAACCATTTTTTATCTATATTTCCTGATACAGCTAATGCATCATTACTAACACGTATTCCTGTTTCAGATACTGCTGAAAGTTTTCCATTTTCATCAGCAATACCTTGGACTAACTCAATTGTATCCTTAAAGCTCTTCATCCATGGATCTGTAGTCACATCTTCTGTAGGGCTGTCATCATACATATCAAATGCTAAAATATCTACAAATTGATTTCCTGGATAACGTGATAAATAATCGTCTTTACTATCAAATGGTCCATTTGGTGAGTATATATATAAGAAGTTATGAACGTTCTTAGTATCTTTTAAATATTCAACTGTATAACGATACATGTTCTTGTAACCTTCCTCGTCACAAAATGCTTTCCCCCACCAAAACCAGCTTCCATTATTTTCATGGAAAGGTCTAAATAATACCGGAACTCCGGCATCCTCTAATTTGTGTGCATACTTTGCAATCATATCTAAATATCCAACATATACATCATTTAAATCCCCACCTGGCATTATTCTTGAAACAATATTACCAGTGGTAACACCTGGCGTATATCCTGAATAATCATAATTTCCATTGGAATCTTTTCCTTTTTCTTTAACCACTTCAAAATTTGGCATATGAGCCGATAAAGTTACCATTCCACCTTCATTTGATGCATCTATTCCCAAATTGGCTGCCTTTGTTATTAAGTCATTTACACCATTAGCTTTATCCTGATCATCTAATTGTAATTCAGCACCTGTTAATGAAAGTGCATCAATTCCACAAATTGCAGAAATAGATCCTGTCACATCTTTTGTATCTGAATTAGTATTTCCTGTATCCTTGCTTCCTGCTTTATGATGAGTATCATTTTGATGTCCATATAAAACGTATTCAGATTTACCTATTCCCTTTAAATATGCATATAGATCTGCAGCTTTTTGGGTTGCATCTTCATCAACTAATTTAATTGCTGTTGGTATATCAGATAAGTCTTCTGGATTAACACTAACTTGAGCTGTAGTTGTGGCAGTTTTTTCAACATATTTATCTGCTGCTTGCTCTTGAATAAATTTAATATTATCTACATATATACTACCTTTGTAGTCAGTGCTTGATCCAATTATTCCAATAGTAATTGAATTTGCTTTAACATCTTGAGGTGCAAATTTAAGAGTTACTTGTGCTTTCTTTAATCCATTACCTATATCTGTTGCACTAGCTAAATCAATTGAACCATAGGTATTTAAACTATTAGTAATGAATAATTTTGTTTGAAATCCTCCTGTAGTCATTTTACTTGGGTCATATATGAAGTCATAAGTTAGGATATTATATCCATCAAATGAAGTTTCCTGATCTAAAGTTTTAGTTATTTTAAATTCACTCCATGATACAGTTGAATACTTTGAATAATCAACATCAAGCTTTGCTGAACCAGTTCCAATTGTTGAATCATAACTAACAACGTTTTCAACAGGTCCATTGTAAGCATAAGAACCACCAAATTGCCATCCATCAAGAACCTTTGCTGAATCATCAAAGTTCCATCCTAATCCTTTTTCGTTTTCTACCGCTGCATTTACAGTAATAGGAGCTTGTACCATCGTTGCCGCCATTGCAATTGTCATAAAATAAGCAGCCAAATTTTTATTCTTTTTTGATTTCATACACTATTCCCCTTTTCATCTTAATTTAACGATTAATTAACCTTTGTTAATATTTTTAAAAAAATTTTAAGTTATTACTATAAATAACAAATAGATTTCTTTATTATAGTCGGTTAAACGTTATCAATTTTAAATAAAAAAATCTACTTTTTTATTATTTTAGCTTATAAATAAACACTTTTACCTTAACGGTTAATTAAAACAATTATATTATACGATGTATTGGACAATATTTCAATACGTTATAAATAATACTTAATAAAATAAATGATAAGTTTATAATATCACTTCATAAACTTATCACTCTATATTAATCTAATATGCAATTAACTTAGTTCTACTTAGATATATCATTGATTATTTTCTTTCTTAAATTTAATAGAGCGCAGATAAAAAATACATCTAACTTATGATACCAAAATTCCTAATATTGTTATTTCTTTCGATGTATTTTCTTTAATTACGTTTATTTCTATTTTATATTCTTTAGTTTCATCACTTAATTCTAATATTTCTGTTGCTGAATAATCTCCCCAGCCGTCCTTAAAATAAGTATCTAAGAACACTTTTTCCTCGTCATTTACATTCACACTAATTTTACCTGCATTTTCTGCTATACTCTTTTTATATAACAAAATAATATTTTTCGCTTCTACTTCTACTATTAATTTCCCACATTCATTAGCTTCACCATTAAAAGTCCATCCATTTTGAAACACTTGAAATCCTTCATCATAATTTTTAAAACCAATGCTTTCTTTAGGTGAAATTTTAAGATTATTTAAAATAGTTCCATTTATATATCTATCTTCAAATACACATGGTGTTTTTAAAGTATTATCTCTAATATTTATTTCTTCACCTTTTTTATAATCATTTTCATATACACTATTAATGAAGTTTATTAATAACTGTGATATTATATAATGTCCGTCATCATTTGGATGAACTTCATCTGTTAATAAATCTGCGTATTGGATTTCTTTATTTTCTACTTCAACCTTAATTGCATCTCTGAAACTTATCATAGGAACATTATATCTTTCCCCTACTGCTATTTCTTGATCTTGTACATTAAATCCAGTGTCCATAGTCATAAATATTTCTACAACTGCCGGCTTACTTTTACTGCTTAATAATTTCCTAATTTCACTTTCATATGCAACTTTGCAAGAATAGTCTTCATTATCATTTACAGCAGCATCAACAAAAACTATATCTGGATTTTCACTTATAATTTGTTTTTCAACTCTATGAACTCCTATCAAAGATCCTGTAGCTCCTACCCCTGCATTTATGTGTTTTACATTTACATTATTAAATTTTTCTTTAAACCAATTATAAGTTAATTCAACATAACACTTTTCATAGACTGTGGAATTACAACCTTGAGTTATAGATCCACCTAAAAACGCTATTGTTATATCTTCACCCTTTTCAGCTTTTTCAATTAACTTTAATATTCTACTTACATCACCTTTATTAACTAAAGATTTTTTAAACATTTCCTCTGTTATTTTAAGTCCCATTTATCTTTCTTCCTCCTTACAATATCTTTAATATAAACTACTAGTTAAAACGTAACTTAATCACTCTAATTTATAATTTGAATAATTACTATAATATAAGTATAATGATTTCTATAAATATAAACTTGCACTATTTCAGCAACTAATAACATTATTTTGATATTAAACAAATTACAGATGTTATTTTTTAATCCCCCATCTAACATTTATTATAATGAGTTTATAATAAAATATATTGAGAGGTATTCAATATGGATAAAAATATTTTAAAAGAAACTGCACATTATGGAGATTCAATGTTTCCAATTTATAGTTACGATATTAATATCGGTAATAAAACAAACATGCTTAATTGTCATTGGCATGATGAAATTGAATTTGTTTTAATTATTTCAGGAAGTGCTGTATTTCAAATAGAAAGTTCTTCTTATGAAGTTAATCCAGGTGAAATAATCATTATTGACAGTGGTGAACTTCATTCTGCTTATAAATCAATCAATGATAATAATTGTATTTGTAAATCTTTAGTATTTAATGCTGAAATATTAAGCAGCAAAAGTAGTGATGCAATTCAAATAAAATTCATAAATCCACTTATAAATAATCACTTAATTCTGCCACACCATTTAATTTGTAATAATGATGATGAAATAGCTGTAAGAACATTTTTAACAGATTTAATAACAACCTTAGATTCTAAAGAAAATAATTTTGAACTAATGGCTAAGTCATATTTGTATATGATATTTTCTAAAGTAATGCTTATGGTTACTTATAAGGATACTCGTGAACTAATCAATAATAATAGCACTAATAAAATAGATAATATTAAGCATATACTTGATTATATTCATATTAACTATAATAAACCTCTTACAATAAAAGAACTTTCATCAGAACTTAACATGAGTGAAGGTCACTTTTGCAGAATCTTTAAATCCATTACCTTTAAAACTCCTGTAGACTACCTTAATTACTATAGAACAACAAAAGCTCAGGATTTACTTTTAAGTAGTGATAAAAAAGTTTTAGAGATTTGCATGGATGTTGGCTTTAATAATCTTAGCTACTTTATAAATATTTTCAAAAAGAATATCGGATATACCCCTTCAACCTTCAGAAAAAAATTTAAAGGCTGATTTCTTGTAGTTATGAGAAATCAGTTTTTATTATAAACTTATATTTTTAATGAAATTCTATCATTTTTATTATGATATTACTTTTATAACAAAAGATATGTTGTAATTCTTTACAATATTGTGTTATTATTTAATAGTATTATTATAAAATCATTTTTTAATTTTAGCGAATACAATTAATTTTATATTTTATAATAGTTCAATCCAATTAACCCAGGAGGAATATTGAATGAAATTAAAATTTAAAATATTAAAATTTAAACAAATACGAACTCAATTTAGAAATTATACTATAAGAAAAAAATTGTATAATTCTTTCATAATACTATCACTTATAGGGATGGTATCAGGTTTAATAGGTTTAATATTCATCCAAAAGACAACTGCCGACTATAACTACGCCTTAATTAATTATGGATTTTCTCAAGGCGACATAGGTAAACTTGGCATCGAAATTGAAAAATCAAATTCACTAGTAAGAGATACTTTATTTTTAACTGATACTAATGAACGAAATGATGCAAAAAAATCTCTTAATAGTTCTTTAGATAAAATCGATGAATTATTAACTATAATTTCAAATTCTACAACAACAGATACGGAAAAGGAAAATTTAGACACAATCAAGACTAATCTAGCAAAATATAAACAGGTTAGATCAACTGTAGTAATAAAAGGAATGGCCAATGATAGAGATGAAGGTTTAAAGATTTTTAGAACACAAGGTCTCTCTTTAATGAATGAAATTAGTGATGATATTTCATTGTTATTACAGACTAAAATAGATACTTGCAATCAACTATCTACTAGATTAACTATTTTAAAATTTGCTAGTATAATAACTGTTTTAATAACTATGATAGCTTCCATTCTTCTCAGTCTATTCTTAGCTAAATATATCACTAAGCAAATTAGTGATCCTATAGATAGTATGAAAAATGTAGCTGAGGAAATGGCAAGTGGAAATTTAGATGTTTCTATAAACATAACTTCAAATGATGAGATTGGTCAATTAGCATCTTCATTTTCACAAATGATTCTTACTTTAAAACACTATATTAATGAAATCTCCACTGTTTTAGGAGATATTTCTAAAGGCAATTTAAATATTTCCACTTCTGAAAATTATAAAGGTAATTTTATAGAAATAAAAACTTCATTAGATAATATATCGCAATCCTTAAGCGAAGTATTCTTAGAAATTAGAGATGCAACATTACAAGTAAGCAATGGTGCTGAGCAAGTATCTAGCACTTCACAAGTCTTATCTCAAGGTGCTGCTGACCAAGCTAATTCTATAGAAGAACTTTCTACGTCTATAGAAGAAATAAATAATCAGGTTCAGAATACTTCTGTAAATGCAGATAATACTAAATCCATTACTATGGATTTAGTTAAAAACATTGAAAATAGTAATAATCAAATGAATGAAATGCTACTTGCTATGAATAATATTGAAAAATCTTCTAAAGATATAAATAATATTCTTAAATCTATTAATGATATAGCTACTGAAACTAATCTGCTCGCATTAAATGCTGCAATAGAAGCAGCTAGAGCTGGGGAAGCTGGAAAGGGTTTTGCTGTTGTAGCTGATGAAGTTAGAAAATTATCTGATCAAAGTGCAGATGCAGCCAAACAAACTACACTGCTTGTTAAAGATTCTATAAATGCTGTTGATAAAGGCCGGGAATTAGCTAATAATACTGCTAAAACATTATTAGAATTAGTTAATAGTGTAAATAATGTTACTAATTTAATATCTGATATTACCACTACTTCTAGAGAACAAGCTGAATCTATCAGCCAATTACATGGTGGTATATTACAGATATCGGATGTTGTTCAGTCAAATTCAGCAATAGCTGAAGAAAGTGCAGCCTCTAGCGAAGAATTAACAGCCCAATCAGAAACTTTAAATATAATGATAGACAAGTTTAAGCTTAAAATTTAATTTTCTGTATAAAAATAGTAGATAGTCTCCCTTGGAAGAAAACTATCTACTGTTTATATAATATATAACAATTACTAAATACCCCTTTAAGCAAGATAATTTATAAAAGCACTATAAATTATCTTGTTTATTTTTGTTTAAGTCTTTAACAGTGTCCCTTATAATAATTTTTCCACTTATAATTCTTCTTGCTGGTTTATAATCAACTTTATGTATCTTTTTAAGTATTACTTCAACAGCAGTTTCAGCCATTATCTTCATATCTACTTCAAATGTTGTAATAGCTAAATCAGATCTTTCTGATATTAAATAATTATCAAATCCTATAACAGAAATATCTTCCGGAACATGATAACCTTTATCTTGTAATTTTTTAATAACAAGATGTGCTACAGAGTCACAATTACATGCAAAAGCAGTTGGCATTTTCTTTGGTAATTCAAATTCCAATTCTTTTTTTCCAATTTCTCTATCTGATATATATCTATTAGGCGAATATTCAATATTGTTTTCAAGCAAAGCCTTTGAAAATCCTAAAAAACGGTCCTGAATACTACTAGTAGCATGAGGATTTCCAACAAACACAATATCTTTATGGCCCATTTCAATCAAATAATCAGTTAATAAATACATACCATAATAATTATCTGATGTAACCGTGTCATAATTGCTATGTTTATCATATGAATCTAATAGTACTAGAGGAACATCATCAAGATTGCTAAGATATTCAACGTATCCTCTTTTTAGTTCTCCCATTACTATAATTCCATCTACCTTGCTATCTTGTATCATTCTTGGAATTGATTTATTTTCTTCATCTTCTTTACTTATAATCTCCATAATTCCATAATATGATTTTTTAGTTAGTGCATTTAATACGTTTTGATATAAATCCCAATAAAAAGAATGATACATTTCAACAAATCTTTCTGGAATCAATACACCTATATTATAAGTATACCCATCCCTCAACGAACGTGCTATTGAATTTTGGCGATATCCCATTTCTGCTGCTACCTTTTTTATCTTAGCACGCAGTTCGTCACTTACTCCGTCCTTATCTGATAAAGCTTTCGAGACCGTTACCTTACTTACATTTAAAACTTCAGCAATATCAGCAAGTTTAATCGCTTTTGCCATATTATTTATGCTCCTTTCCATCTATATTAAATTATCATAATTATTCATATACACAGTATTCATGATAACATAATATATTACTATCAATATATTAAACTTTGTAATTTTAGTATATAAAATTACAAAACAGCTTTATATTAGAAAATTTATAATTATTTCATATTATATTAAGTTTCATTGCCAATATTTCTTAAATCGACATATTCAAAATTATAAAACAACTTATTTTCATCTAATTTATAGCCATATATTCGTTTTAAACTTATATACAGTGATTATATAACAAAAAGCTGTATTTCGCTATCAATTATATAACTCAATAAGAGTCGAAGCATTAGCTAAAATACAGCTTTAAAATTTTAACTTTTATATTCTATAACTTAATATATCTTTATATTAACATATAATTTTATACTATAGTCTTCCTTCCTCACCGTCTATGGATCCAAGTTCATTGTGTTCTTTTATAAATTTCACAGTTTCATCTATAGTAGTATATGCTAATCCTACATAAGTATCAGCAGCACCGTAATAAATTGTGATTCTTCCTGTTTCAGCATCAGTTAATGCTGCACATGGGAATATAACATTGGCTACAAATCCACGTTCTTCATACCATTCTTCTGGTGTTAACATTATACTACCTGCTCTATACAATACTTTTGACGGACAATCTTTATCTAAGATTGCTGCACTCATAGAATAAACCAAACCATTACAAGTTCCCGTTACACCATGATAGAACATTAACCATCCTTCGTCTGTTTCTATCGGTGCAGGCCCACAACCAATTTTTGTTGATTGCCACCAGCCATCGCCACCTTTTTGCATTACAATTCTATGTTCACCCCAATATTTCAAATCAGGACTCTTACTTAAGAAAATATCTCCAAATGGTGTATGTCCATTATCACTAGGACGAGAAAGCATAATATATTTTCCATCAATTTTTTTAGGGAATAATACTCCATTACGATTAAATGGAAGAAATGGATTTTCTAATCTTGTAAATATCTTAAAATCAGTTGTTTTTGCTATTCCAATTGCCGCTCCATCAAAATCTCCACACCAAATAATATAATATGTATCCTCAATTTTTAATAATCTTGGATCATATGCATAAAGTGGTTGATATGGCTTACCATCTTCATCTACAAATTGAATTTTTTCTTTATCGAATTCCCAATTAATAGCATCTCTACTATGTCCTAAATAAATATGTGGTCTTCCGTTAATTGTTTCTCCACGAAATACACCTATAAATGCATCTCCATAAGGCATTACTGCACTATTAAAAATTCTCGCTACTCCTTCTACAGGATTTCTTCCTATAATAGGATTTTCAGTATGTCTCCATATTGGTCCATTAAAATTTGCTGGTTTCTCCTGCCATGGAATGTTTGATAAATTTCCTTCTAAAATTTTACTCATATTAATATCACCTTTCTAATAGGAATTATTACTTTTATATCATTGTTCTTTAAAATACTCCGAACTACATAATTTCATAGTATTCCTTGCTATATATTTTATTACTTTTATTACTTTAACTATATTATTGTTAAATCTATTCTTTTACAGATCCTGATACCAATCCACTATAGATACGTTTTTGCAACGAAATAAATACAATCAATGTCGGAATCATAATTACTATTATTCCAGCAGATATTATTTCCCAGTGTGCCCCATATGGACCTTTAAATTTAAACAATGTTGTTGATAATGTTAACAAATCTGCTTTTGGTGTATATAAGAACGGAGTGTAGAAGTCGTTATAAACACCAACACCTTTTGTAATCAATACTGTTACAATAGCCGGCGAAAGCAACGGCAGAATAATCTTATAGAATATTTGAAAATAATTTGCACCATCAATAATAGCAGATTCATCTAATGAAACCGAAATATTTTCTAAAAACTGCAAGAAAATATAAATAGTCATTATATCTGTACCACAATATAATATTATTGGTGCTAATCTAGTATTAAACAAACCTAATCCTGCTACTATTTGGAATGTTGCAACTTGTGTCGCAATACCTGGAATCATTACCGCAACTAAAAACATTCCATTTACAAATTTACTGAATTTTGTTTTAAATCTGCTGAAAATATACGCTGCCATAGAACCAGTTAAAACAGATCCTAATAACGAAAACACCAAAATAATAACTGTATTCTTAAAACCATTAATCATATTACCTTTTTGGAATACTTCTTTAAAGTTATCAAAATTCAAAAAAGAACTTGGCAATGATAAAACATTAGTTGTAGTATATTCAGTTCCAGTCTTAAATGCTGTAAAAAACACAGTCAATAGCGGAATAACGAATACTAATAGTAAAAATAGTAAAAATGCGTATTTAATTGTTTCAAATAAAATCTCTTTGAAACTAAGTTTTCTTTTACTCATTATTTCATCATCCTTTCCTGTTCATAACATAATTTTGTATACTAGTAACTATAATACATATAAGCAATAATACCATTGCCATTGCAGATGCAAGACCAACTCTATGATTTTGGAATGCATATTGTACAGTTTGAATTATGAAGGTCATAGTTCCATTACCACCATTAGTCATAATATATGGTGTTTCAAATGCAGATAATGCCCCTGTAATAGATAGGAATAATTGCAATCCTAAAATAGTTGAAATCCCCGGAAGGATTATGTGTCTAAGTTGTTGGAATTTGTTTGCTCCATCCACTCTTGCTGCTTCTAAGACATCTGATGAAATGGAAGCCATTGCTGCCGAAAACATAACTATGTTATATCCGACATATCTCCAAACTGATACAAATGCAAGACTTATATTATTAGTACTTGTATCTTGTAACCAAAGTTTTGTAAGTCCACCTAGACCGACCATATTTAGAACAGTATCTAATGTACTACCTGGTTGGAAAAAGAATATAAATACGAATCCTATTGCTACACTATTAACTAACGAAGGGAAAAAATATACGCCTTTAAATATACCAGATGCTTTACATCCAAAAGAAACTAAATATGCAACTATAACAGCCAACCCAATTTGAACAAAAGTCGCAATAAAATAATAAATACTTACAAACAACGGTTGCCAATATTTAATATCACTAAACATAGTTTGATAATTCTTTAAGCCTATAAAATTCTTAGTTTTACTTATACCATCCCAGTCTGTAAAACTATATCCAAACATTGAAATTGCTGGTATATAAGTAAATACTGTTAATAATATTACTGGTATTATTAAAAATATAATAGAAATTACAATTTTCTGTTTTTTATACGGTAAGGAAGAGAAGTTTAATTTTTTCTTTATATTTTTAGTTGATATATCACTAGAATTTCCTGCGACATTTTCATTAGTTTTTGTCATTGTAACACTCCTTTACTCTTAAATTGAAAAAGCGATACCTCCTATCTTAAAATCAGATATCGCCTTTCTCTTTTCAATCTACTACATTAAAATATTATTTACCAATAGACTCTACTCCAGAAGTCCAACTCTTATTTAATGAAGCCATATACTCTTCAAAAGTTTGTTTACCGTTACCTAATCCAATTTCAATTATAGTTTTAACCCATTTACTGTCATTAATATTAATTAATGATTCTTTTTGTACTTTATCCAAATCAGTTGCACTTTGTGTAGTACCCATCTTAGCTTGTACTAGTTCTAAGTTAGATACTCCTGATAAATAATCTGGTAATTTTGCACCAACAATAGAAGAAATCATATTAGAATCATTTGGATATTTTTCTACGAAATATTTTACAAATTCTTTTGCAATATCTTTGTTTTTACTATTCTTATTTACACCCATCATATAATCTGAAGCAATTTGTACATATTGTTTACCATCATGTAATACAGGAGCTCCCATAAATTTGATATTCTCAGGTGTTTTAGATTTAGCTTTAATTTGACCTACTGCCCATGATCCTAAACTCATTATTCCAACTTTGCCATCTGCTAAATCTTGTTTTGATTTTTCCCAATCAGATGTCATTGGATCTTTTTCAACATATTTATTAGCTACTGAATCGTATAAGATCTTTAATGATGTATAAGTAGGAGAACCTGGGGCAAATGCTTCTTTGCTATAAACCATCTTATTCATATAATCTATATCACCAGAAATTTCAATTTGTTGTGCATTACTCCAGTTAGTCAAAGCCCAATCATCATGATAGTTAGTATATAAAGGAACTACATCAGGTTCCTTTTCTTTTATAGCTTTTAATGTAGCTTGAAATTCCTCTGGAGATGTTGGTGTTTTTGTAATCCCAGCATCCTTAAAAACCTTTTCATTATATATATAGCCATTAGCATTTGCACCAGTTGATAAACCATAAATTGTTCCATCTACATTTGCATTATCAAGAAAACCATATTTACCTTTAAGTTCATCATTAGTTCCCATTGGTTCATAAAAATCTTTATATTGGTTTTTAGTAATATTAGCAGGCATCATTAAAACGTCACCATAATCTTCCGTACCCATTCTAGTACTTAAAGTATTTTGATAATCATTTACCGATTCAAAATTAACTGTAACTCCAGTATGTGATGATTCAAATTCTTTCTTGTATTCCTTAAATTTTTCATCCATATCAGTTCTGTGAGTTAATATAGTAAGAGTTTTTCCTTTATCTCCAGTGCTTCCAGTGTTAGAGTTTCCACCACAACCAGTTAAAGATCCAACTGTTAATACTCCAGCAAGTAATAATGCTAATTTTTTACATACTTTCATTTTTACATACCCCTTTTCTTTTAAGTTAACGTTTAACCACTTTTAGTATATATCGTAAATTATTCATTGTCAATGATTCTAAATATATTTTAATTGTATTTTTATCTTTCATTTAAAAAGCATAATTTTAAACCCCCTTAGCCTTTGTGATTTCAAGCATTATCATCTCGTATTATGTGTTTTTTTATACCTGACCAAGCACAAAAACTACTTATAAAACTAATGCATGAAAATGTGAATAATAAAATAATCGGTAAAGTAAACGGAATAAATAAAATGCTTCCTTCAAATATTGCTACACATAATAAAAGTGTCAGAAAAGAATACTTTATATAAGCAATGCCTAATAAAAATGCATTTTTAAAAATTGTAGTTAATGGTAATTCTACCTTTACAATCATAGGATATACATATATACATGAAATCCCCAATAAAGCAATAATCACAACTGTGAAAGAAATCATCAAATTATAAATCACACCATCTGACTGCATATAAAATCTCATTACCCACCACAGAACAAACATAACTGCAACAGCTAAAATTCCACTTATAAAAGAATATCTCCAATTCTTCTTAAATGATTGTCTAAAATCATAAAACAAATCAGAAGGCTCATCTTTTACCATTTTAATCGTTACAGCAGTCATAGCACCAATAGCCGGACCAATTGTAATAATAGGAATACAACTAAGTACAAAAAATATATTTAATTTTACAAGCGATGTAAATTCTCTAGCAAATAAATCAAAAAATAAGTCAATCCCTTCTTTAGGTGGTGCATCTTTTTGCACACCAGGCCCTTCTTTGTTGTAATCTAAAAAAAACAATTTCATAATACATCTCCATAATCAAACTACTCACCTAATAAATCAGGTGGATTTGAGGTATAAACATCTCAAATCGAACGTCAATGACCTTTTAAAATTAATTTTAAAAAATAAAAAGCATGATTAAGACTCATCCTTTTTATATCTTTTTTATTACCAAATTATATAATCTCTTATAATGTCAAAAATTAATATTATCTAACTTAATTGCAAATAATTTTTTCTGTTTCTTTATCAAACAAATGAATCTTTTCAACATCAATTGCTAACTTAATTGATTCACCTGGCTCTGCAACAGTGCTTGCTGAAGTACGCACTGTAATTTTTTGTTCATTGCATTTAACATGCAAATATACTTCTGCACCCATTAATTCATTAATGACTACTTCAGTATTAATTACACTCTCTTTGTATTTTTCTAAAAATTCTTTTTCTATATGAATATGTTCTGGTCTAATACCAAGAACTATATTTTTTCCAACATATGACTCTAATAATTCTTTTCCACACTTATTTTTAGGAATTAAAATACTATCCCCCCTGAAGTTAACATAATAATCTTCATTTCTTTTTTCAATAGTGGATTCAATGAAATTCATTTGTGGTGATCCTATGAAACCAGCAACAAATAGATTACACGGTGAATTATATAACACTATAGGTGTATCGACTTGTTGTATGTATCCATCTTTCATAACAACTATACTATCACCCATAGTCATTGCTTCAGTTTGATCATGAGTAACGTATACAAAAGTAATATCCAATGTTTTATGAAGCTTTATTATTTCCCTTCTCATCTCTGCACGTAATTTTGCATCTAAATTCGAAAGCGGTTCATCTAAAAGAAAAACAGCTGGTTCACGAACCATTGCTCGTCCTAAAGCCACACGTTGTCTTTGCCCTCCTGAAAGTTCTTTGGGTTTACGATTTAATAAATGCTCAATATCTAAAATTTTAGCAACCTCTTTAGTTTTTTGATCTATCACTTTTTTATCTAATTTACGTAAATTCAACCCAAAACCTATATTTTTATATACAGTCATATGTGGATATAATGCATAGTTTTGAAAAACCATTGCAATATCTCTATCTTTAGGTGAAACTTCATTAACTAATCTGTCTCCAATATATAGTTCTCCACCAGTTATATCTTCTAGACCTGCTATCATTCTTAGAGTCGTAGATTTACCACATCCTGATGGTCCTACAAGAACAACAAACTCCTTATCCTTTATCTCTAAATTTAAGTCTTTTACAACGGTTACATTCCCCGGATAAGTTTTTACTATATTTTTAAGTGAAATACCAGCCATAATAAGCCTCCTTCATTTTTATGTTATTAACTAAATATACTTTTTCTTTTGTTACTTTTTAGGTTAACGTTAATCTTTTATTCATATATAGAATATCATTTTTTTCTAACACTTACAATATTAAATTATTTTTTAATGTTTAACTTTGAAAACACACATTGTTACAAATATGTTCTCACTAGTAATCAAACACTAATTGCAGATGTTAATTCATTTTTCTATTAAATATGATATAAAATTAAGCAACCAATAAAATAACTTTTAAGTAAATTGAAAAATGCATCTAAATTTTGTTCATTAATTCATTAAAAAGTATTTTAACTTATGTATGGGGTAAACTTGCATTATTTATGTTATCTTTTTGTAATATAGCAACTATATAAATTTATAAATAAGATTATTAGGAAAAATTATTTATTTGTTATTTTCAGAATATTATTTTTTCGAATGTTGATTTCCATATACATTATTAATGCTTAATATCTATAGATAAAATATTTTTTTTGATAGTTTTATTCTATATATTTTTTCTAATTTTCATGATATACTATTAAAAATTGTAATAACTAGGGGGCATATTAATGAAAAAAGTTTATATAATTAATGGCAATAAGCTTTATGTTGATGAAATATTAGGAAATAATATTAAAGTTACAACACCTAGCTATAATACTTATAGAGAATTAGATATGGGCTTAAGTGATAATGGTTGGTATGAAAAATGGATTGACTCATCTAATTTAGATTATATTGAAATTCAGTAAAATAATTACTTATGTTTTGGAAATAAAAAATAAAAAAACGAAGTATTTCTTCATTTATGAATAAATACTTCGTTTTTTTATAATATATTTATATTTTAATTTTTTCTTATATGAACCATCATTTATTAAAAACTTATTTTATTTAATATATAATTTTTAGTGATTTATTAACATTCAAGAATATTTAAACTAATATTAATTTTAACCATTTACAATAACTTTATTATATCTTGATTTTGCAAAAATGGCAGCTGATATACCAATCATAAAAATAATTATCATAAAATAGAATACATATATAATGTTTGAATATCTTAAAATCATCCCTGTTAAAGCTGGAACAATTGCTGATGCTATTCCACCTGCTGTCGAAACCATACCCATTGCTGCACCTTTATTTTTCCAGAAAAGCTCACCCATTGTAGTTTGAGACATTTGTAATACTCCAGCTGATGATAATCCTATTAAAATGAAACCTATTGTTGCAACTGTTTCTGTTCTTATTAATAATATTAACACAAGTGAAACCATTCCTATTATTGGATATACAACCAGAACTAGTACGGGCTTTATTGTTTTTTGTAAAAGTTTTGCTAGTATAAAAACTGAAATAAGAGCTCCTATACTATAATACGTTATTAATTTTAAAGAATTGATTTGACTCATTCCTAAAATCTTTTGACCATATGTAGGCATCCATATTTGAAATGCAGTAAATATTGCATTAGATGTAAATCCTATTATTATAAGTGCTAGACCTTCTTTTTTTAATACAGGTTCTATACTAAATTTTTTTTGACTTAATGCTTTTTCATCTGTAGATGCATCTATTTGATTTGCTTTAGGAAACTTTCTAGTAAACAAAAACAAACCATTAAAAAAATACATTATAGCAATTAAGAAAAATGTATCTCCATAAAACATATTTCTATTTACAAAAAATGCTATTATTATTGGCAACATTATACCACCCATTGCTATGAATGCCTTTATTATAACAGTTGCTGTTCCTGGGGTTTTGGGAAAACTTTCTATTAAGGATGGATAACTGGCAGAATCTACGAAAGCATGAGATAGTCCTGCAAATACTGACAATACCACTGCTATTGCATAATTAGGTGCAAACGGTATACCAATCAAAAAAATTATTTCACAAATTGGAGATAAACATAAAATTGGCTTTCTTCCATATTTATCTGATAATTTTCCACTAATATATACTGTTGCTGAACGTACTAAGCCTTCTATTGAAATTAAAAAAGTAATACCTGCTGCATCTGTATTAAATTGCTTTGTTACAAACTCCATGTTCGACGAAAGCAAAATAAGAACCATACCTAGCATAAAATAACTATTATATATTCCTAGTCCCGTTGTAAAGTATTTATTCTTAAACATAGTCACACTCCCCATAAAGATATATTTTAGTTCTACTACTATAAAATTTTATATATATAAGTTCTAATAAAGTTTCTACATTTTAGCACATAGCCTGTCTATTGTTTGTGTAGGAGCTTTATTTATTGTTTCAATGAAATTTTGTATAGCAACTCTAACACCAACCAAACTTTTAAAGAA
>Ga0209281_1001051_pt1 | contig 20858 bp, 19 predicted proteins | sample MedtruBG_FD_187514 | JGI IMG/M metagenome (GOLD analysis project Ga0209281, IMG submission 187514) | Root nodule microbial communities of legume samples collected from California, USA - Medicago truncatula BG (SPAdes) (version 2) | ecosystem: Host-associated > Plants > Roots > Nodule | place... | reverse complement strand
ATTGCGGGAGCGGCGCGCGGCTTGCGCGGCCGAGGGGCGTTCCCTGACGCATTCCGATCTGCAGGAGGCCATCATGGTGGGGGCGGTCGAGCGGGTCCGGCCGAAGATGATGACCGTCGTCGCCATCATGGCGGGGCGTGTGCCGATCCTTTGGAGCACCGGGTCCGGGTCGGAGGTCATGCAACGGATCGCCGTCCCGATGATCGGCGGAATGGTATCCTCGACGATCCTCACCCTGGTGGTCATTCCGGCCGTTTACGGCTTGGTGAAGGGCTGGCGGCCGTCCTCGTCGAGTGCACCGAAGAAAGTCAGTCAATTCAATGCCGCACAACCAATGTTCAAAGGAGAGCAACCATGAGAAGAAGAGAGTTTCTGTTTTCCGCGGCCGCGGCCGCGTCGGCTTGGACGATCGGGCCTGCCTTTGCGGCCGGCCGGGAAATGGTCGTCTACAAGGACCCAAATTGCGGTTGCTGCCATGCATGGGCCGAGGCGATGAAGGGAGCCGGCTTTGCGGTAGGCATAAAGGACGTCGACGATCTGTCTGCGGTAAAGCAGCGCTATGCGATACCGGATGAGATGCAAGGCTGCCATACGGCTGTCGTCGGCGGCTATTACGTGGAAGGCCATGTACCGCTGGATGCCGTGGAAAGGCTCCTCGCCGAGCGCCCGGACATTGCCGGCATCGCGGTCCCGGGCATGCCCGTCGGATCGTTGGGCATGGGGGACGACCCTCGCGCATCCTATGACGTGTTCGCGGTGAAGAGAGACGGCACCAGCGCGATCTATCAGTCCGTCAGACCCAAAGGCTAACTGGCGCAGGTGACGCAGGGCAGTGTCGAAACGGCGGGCATCTACCCGCCGTTCCACGACGTCATTGCGCCTAAGGGCGTTCAGCGCATGAAACACCAAACGCTCTAAGTCTTTGACGCTGCGCACTTATCCTCGAAGTGCTCTAGAGCGGGATGAGGAAAAGTGTGTGCGGTTTTCCGCCCGCATCCCGCGTCTCAACTTCTTGGAACCGATCACGTTCATGTTTTTAGGTCGACCCGACCTAAAAGCATCGTGATCTAGCGCTGATGGCCGCGACCGTCGGCACGCTGCGGTCGATTGCCGCCGCCGTTGCGTTCGCCTGACTGTTCGCTCCCACGGCGGCCGGCCTGCTGCGGTCCGGGCCGCCCATGGTGCTTCTGCGCCTTGTGATTGCGGTGGCCTTCCGGCCGTCCGTCCGCCGGTCCATGCCCGGCAGCACGCTGGTCGCGGCGCTCGTGCGAGCGCTCGTCGCGCAGCAGTTCATCGCCGGCGAATCCGCCGGCTGCCGCCTGGCGCTGCGGCCGATCGCGGCGGGGTCCGCCCTGGCGCTGCCCTGCGCCATTGCCGCGAGACTGGCCGTTACCACGAGGCTGACCGTTGCCGCGACCGCCACGTCCCTTGGAGGGGCGCGCCTGGTCGGCGGGCGCTTCGCCGCTGGCGACGGCGATCTGGATGCCCATCAGCTTTTCGATGTCCCGCAGCAGGCGGATTTCGTCCGGCGCACAGAATGCGATCGCGATGCCGTCGCGGCCGTTACGGGCCGTGCGGCCGATACGGTGCACATAGGCGTCGGGCACTTCCGGCAGGTCGTAGTTGTAGACGTGGGTGACGCCTGGAATGTCGATCCCGCGAGCGGCCACATCCGTCGCCACGAGCACGCGGATCTCACCGTCGCGGAATGCCTTCAGCGCGCGCTCCCGCTGGCCCTGGCTCTTGTTGCCATGGATCGAGGCGGCCTTGAAGCCGACATGGTCGAGATGCTTCATCAGCTTCTCGGCGCCATGCTTGGTGCGGCTGAAAATCAGCGACAGCCCATCGGGATTGGCAGTCAGCGTCTGCTTCAGGATCGTCGTCTTCAGGTCCTTGCCGGGGACGAAATGCACATATTGTTCGACCTTGTCGGCGGCCTTACCCGGAGGCGAGACTTCGACCTTGACCGGATCGGTCAGGTATTCGCCGGCAAGCTCGGCAATCAGCTTCGGCATGGTTGCGGAGAAGAGCAGCGTCTGACGATTCTTCGGCACCAGCTTGGAAATCTTGCGCAGGTCGTGGATGAAGCCGAGATCGAGCATCTGGTCAGCCTCGTCGAGAACGAGGTAGCGAGCCTGTGTCAGCGTCACCGCCTTGCGAGAAACAAGGTCGAGCAGGCGGCCGGGGGTCGCGACGAGAATGTCGACGCCACGGGCGAGCTGTTCGGTCTGCTTGTTGATCGAAACGCCACCGACGACGAGGCCGATCTTGAGCGGGCTCTTCTTTACGAAAAGCTTCAGGTTGGCCGCGATCTGGTTCACCAGTTCACGGGTAGGTGCGAGCACGAGAGCGCGAATGTTGCGCGGATCGGGACGTCTGCCATCGGCTACGAGCTTTTCGATCATCGGCAGGCCGAACGCAGCGGTCTTGCCGGTGCCCGTCTGCGCAAGACCGATGAGGTCATGGTCTTTCAGGACCAGCGGAATGGCTTGAGCCTGGATGGGCGTCGGCTTTTCGAAACCATTGGCGGAGAGTGTCGCCACGATGTGCTCGGAGAGGCCAAGCTCTTTGAAAGTGGACAATGCATATACCTTTCGGGGCGCCAAACGCTCTCGCCGGAACGGCAGGATGCGGTTCCGGTGTCATCTGGCGTCAAGAACCCCGCGTGAATTGGGAACTTGTGGGTTAATAGAAAATCGTCAGGCGCCTGTGCTGCCGCGGAGGGCGGCGATGTTTCGCGCTTTTCCTTCTTCACGGCTTCGAAGTGATGCCGAGGGCGCGCTCACGCGGCGGCCGGAAGGTGACGCAGGCCTTAGATCGTTGTTTTGCGCCGGAAAGTCAAGCCGCATCTTTTCGCAGCTGCGAAGGCAGCGCCGTCTATCGCGCCGGCAGGCGCAAAACATCGTCCCGGCCAAAGGGCATGACCACGCGCCGAGTTTCGCGGCGATAGCCGGCAAAGAAGCAGCGCGTCATGTATGTTCCCCTTGCAGAAGAAGGGCCTGAGCGTACAATCTGGCCGCTTGGCCTCGCCGATTGCCGGCCGCTGACGGGCTCGTGATGCGAGCAGGCCACGGCGACACGGAATGCGCAGATATTCGGCGGCAAGGAACCTGACGCGGCTTCAGCCGTTCTGTCCGTGAGCCTCGCCAACCTAATCTGCCATCGACACGGGGAGACAATAGTGCGGAACCGGATCTGGATACTGACAGCCGATGGAAACACGGCGCGCATCGTGAAGGACGTCAACCTGCTGAAGGATGGCAGGCAGCAGCCGGAGGAGGAGACATTCCAAATCGAGACCAAGCGTCGTCAGGACATCATGGCCGACAGGCCCGGACGCAGCCATTCGTCGGTCGGTCACGGCCGCTCGGCGATGGAGTATAGCAGCGACCCCGTACGGGAGGAGCAGCATCGCTTCGCCATGGAGATCGCCGGGAAGCTCGACCACTATGCTCACGACCATGCCTTCGAGAACCTCGTGATCTGCGCGGCGCCCAGGACGCTCGGCGACCTGAGGAAGCTGCTCTCGCACCAGGTCAAGGAAAAGACACTTGCCGAAATCGACCGCAATTGCGTCGCCGTCCCCACCGATCAGTTGATCGCGACGGTCAAGTCCGTGGTCTTTCCGGGATAAGCCCGCCCGGATCCGGGAAATCAGGATTTGTCGCCGCGCAGCATCTCCCGCTTGCCGGCAAAGCCGGGGCGGCGCTCGACCGTGAAGCCCGCGGCCGTCAGGTTGCGGCGGACGAAGCCGGCTGCGGCATACGTCGCGAAGCTGCCGCCTGAGACGGTCCTGTCGAACACCAGCCGCATCAGCTCTTCCGACCACATGTCCGGATTGCGCGAGGGGGCGAAACCGTCGAGATACCAGGCGTCGAAGTCCGGAGGCGACGCTGAAACGCCGTCGAGCGCCGCGCCGATCACGACGGTGAGCCGTACCTGCCCGGTAAAGGCGATGTCTACCTGGCCGGCCGGGTTCGTGGGCCAATTGGCAACGAGCGCCTGCCGCTCCTCGTCGATTTCCGGCCAATGCGCCAGCGCCCGGTCGATCTCGCCGGCTTGCATGGGAAAGCGCTCGAAGGAAACGAAATGGAGGCTCCCCGCCGCCGGCGACTGTTTCCATTGGCGCCAGGTTTCGCAGAAATTGAGCCCCGTGCCGAAGCCGAGTTCGCCGATCGTGAATGTGCCGCCCGCTTCCCAGCGTTCCGGCAGCCGGTTGCCGGCAAGAAAGACGTGGCCGCATTCGAGCCGTCCGTCGGTGCGGCAATAAAAGTGATCGCCAAATTCCTTCGAATAGGGCATATCGCCCTCGTGCCATTCGAGGTTTTGCCGCGAGGATGAAGGGCTCTGGCCGGGATCGGTTCCTGTCATGGTGAACCCGATAATTCTCCGGCCCGGGAAGGTCAATCGATGTGCGAAGTTTTGATCGTGGGCGGCGGCGTCATGGGGCTCTGGGCCGCCGTGATGGCTGCCCGCGCCGGCCTCACGACGCGGCTTCTCGAGCGCAGACTGATCGGTTCCGGCGCGAGCGGCGGTCTCCTCGGCGCGCTCATGCCGCATATGCCCGACCGCTGGAACGACAAGAAGCAGTTCCAGTTCGATGCCCTGGTGTCGCTCGAAGGCGAGATCGCCGCCCTTGAAACAGCCACCGGCCTCTCGGCAGGCTATCGTCGCTGCGGCCGTGTCATGCCCCTTGGCAAGCCGCATCTGCGTGAGATCGCCCTTGGTCGCGAGCAGGATGCGGCGCAGAATTGGCATACTCCGGCACGCCGGTTCCATTGGCATGTCCGCGACGCCGATGCAGGCGGTTGGCCGGCCGCCGATGCGGCGCCCTTCGGTGTCGTCCATGACACGCTGGCCGCCCGGCTGGCGCCGCGCAGCCTGCTTGAGATGCTGCGGGCCGCATTGGAGCAATTTCCGCATGTCCGGCTCGAGGAAGGGGCGGAAGTCGTCTCGCTCGATCCGGCGCGCGGCCGGATTTCACTCGCGGACGGGCGCGATTTGACCTGCGATCGCCTGATCCTCGCCGCGGGCGTCGAAAGCTTCTCCTTCATCGACGGTTTGACCGAGCCGCTGCGGGCACCGAGCGGCGGTGCGGTCAAAGGCCAGGCGGCGCTGCTTCGCGCCGATATCGATCCCGCTTTGCCCATCATCTTTGCCGACGGGCTCTATGTCGTCCCGCATGAAAGCGGCCAGGTGGCGGTCGGCAGCACGAGCGAGAACCGGTTCGAGGAACCCTATTCCACCGATGGCCAGCTCGATGCCCTGCTTGCCCGCGCAACGGCTCTTGCGCCCGCTTTGCGCGGCGCCCCGGTGGTCGAGCGCTGGGCGGGCCTGCGCCCCAGATCTACGGGGCGCGAACCCATGGTCGGCCGTCACCCCGATCACGAAAGGGTCTTCGTGTTGACGGGCGGATTCAAGGTGAGCTTTGGACTGGCGCATGCTCTGGCGCGATCCGCGGTCGACGAGATTGCCGGCCGTCCAGCCAGCGCGCTCCCCCAAACTTTCCAATGTGCGCACCATATCGCAGCATTGCGATAGGCGAGGCTGGCTTCACGACCCCGTTATGGCCTGCGTAATTCGTCAATCTGTCACGCAAATCACTTAACACGCCGCCATTGGATCTCGAACGGGATGCGGGCGGAGCGCACGTTTCCTTATTCCGCTTTCACGGACTTCCGGAGCTTGCGCCATGCGCTATGCGATCTGTTTCACCCCGCCGATGGGAGACCCGCTTTCTGCGGCAGCTGCCAGCTGGCTCGGCCGCAGCGTCTATTCCGGGGAGGCCGTGGAACTGCCGTCGATTGCCGGCCTTGCGGTTTCGGAGATGGCCTTTTACACGGCCGTTCCACGCCGCTTCGGCTTTCATGCAATGATCATGGCGCCCTTCCGCCTGAGGCCGGATATGGACGAAGCGCAATTGCTCAAGGCCATGATGCTTTTCACGAGCGGGGAGACGCCGTTCCAGATCGAGCGGCTGGAGGTTGCGCGCCTCAGCCAGTGCTGGGGGCTGATGCCAGAGGTGCCCAGCCAGTCGATGCATCTGCTCGCCGCCCGAGTCCTGCAGGCGCTCGACCGCTTTCGCGCTCCGCTGAGTGAGGACGATATCGAACGGGCGGACCCGGACAGGCTCACGGCTCCGCAATTCACCAACCTGCATCGCTGGGGCGATCCCCATGTGATGGACGAATATCGTTTCCACATGCCGCTGACCGGCCCTCTGAACGTCGATGTGGGGCGGCGGGTTGAGGCCCCCTTGCGCGGATTGTTCGAACCGCTGCTGACCGAGCCGCTCCTGATCGGCAGCCTCGCCCTGTTCATCGAGCACGAGCCCGGAGCGCCGATGCGCGTGCATTCGCAGCATCCGCTTGGAAAGATTTCCGCGCGCCCGCGGGCCAAGGCAGGACTTTCGGTCGGGCAGCGCCCCGGCACGGACACTCTTGCCACGCCGCCGGTCGCGGTGACCGCCTCGCTCCCCGGCAGGCCGTAACCTCGGAATCGCCATTTTTCTCATCTCGACAATCCGGTGCGGGATGCTACCGTTCCGGAAAAGTCGAAGGGTGAAATCATGTCCGAGAATTCCTATCCGCGCGACCTCGTCGGCTACGGGCGCAGGCCGCCTGAGGTGCGTTGGCCGGGCGACGCCAATATCGCCGTGCAGTTCGTGCTGAACTATGAGGAGGGCGGCGAAAGCTGCATTCTCGACGGCGATCCAGCGTCCGAGTGTCTGCTGTCGGAGATCGTCGGCGCTCAGCCATGGGCTGGACAGCGCAACCTCAATATGGAGTCGATCTACGAGTATGGCGCCCGCGCCGGCTTCTGGCGGTTGTGGCGGATGTTCACGAGCCGGGGCGTGACGCTGACGGTCTATGGCGTGACGCTCGCCATGGCACGCAATCCGGAAGCCGTCGCCGCCATGAAGGAGGCCGGTTGGGAGATCGCCAGCCACGGCCTGCGCTGGCTCGAATACAAGGACGTTCCGGAAGATATCGAGCGCCAGCACATCCGCGAGGTCGTGCGGCTGCACACCGAACTGACCGGCGAGCGCCCGCTCGGCATCTACCAGGGCAAGCCCTCGGCAAATACGCTCAAGCTCGTGTTGGAGGAGGGCGGTTTCCTCTATTCCTGCGATTCCTACGCGGACGAGCTTCCCTATTGGGTCCCCGGACCGACGCCCAGCAATCCGCATCTTATCATTCCCTATACGCTCGACGCCAACGACATGCGCTTTGCGACCAATCAGGGCTTCAATTCCGGCGACCAGTTCTTCACCTATCTCAAGGACACGTTCGACGTGCTCTATGCGGAGGGCAGGGAAGGCAGCCCGAAGATGATGAATATCGGCCTGCACTGCCGTCTGGTCGGGCGGCCCGGTCGCGCCGCGGCGCTTGCGCGGTTCATCGACTATGTGATGTCCCACGACAAGGTCTGGGTGCCGCACCGCATCGACATCGCGCGCCACTGGTACGAACACCACAAGCCCACCGGTACCCGCTGATGTCGGAGCGCGATGATTTCATCCGGCGCTTCGGCGGCATCTTCGAGCACTCGCCCTGGGTCGCGGAACGCGCCTATGATCGCGCGGCTTCTTCCGGATTGACCGCTGGCAACGTCCATTCGGCGCTCTGCAACGCGTTCCGCGCGGCTTCCCCGGCCGAACGGCTTCGGGTATTGCGGGCTCATCCTGATCTTGCAGGCAAGCTGGCGGTGGCGGGCGAGCTCACGGCCGATTCGAAAGCCGAGCAGGCGTCTGCCGGTCTCGACCGGCTCTCCCCCGAAGAGCATTCGCGCTTCACCGGGCTGAACACGACCTACACCAAGAAATTCGGCTTTCCCTTCATCATCGCGGTGAAGGGGCTGACGAAGGAAGACATCCTCGCCGCTTTCGAGAGGCGCATTGACAATTCCAAGGAAGAGGAATTTGAAACGGCCTGTGCCGAGGTGGAGCGGATCGCCCGCCTGCGGCTCCGATCCATGCTTCCGGGAGACGACAATGCCTGACACCATTCCTGATCTGTCCGTCTGTGCGGCCGAGACGCCACGTTTCGCGTCCGGGCCTTCGCGTGCCAACGCGCAGAGAGCCGGAACGGCAGGCTGATGTCGCATATGCTTTCGATCGAGCCTCTGACCAGGGAGGCTTTCGCGCCGTTCGGCAGCGTCATCGAGGCCGACCCGGCCTCGATGCGCTTCATCAATGGCGGCAATACCGAACGGTTTCACGCGCTCGCACGCGTCGATGCGGCGGGAGAGGGTGCCGGCGTCATCATCAACATCTTTCGCGGGCAGCCCCGGGTATTTCCCTATTCCGTGACGATGATGGAGCGCCATCCGCTCGGCAGCCAGAGCTTTTCGCCGCTCCGGGACCGGCCGTGGCTGGTTGTAGTCGCCGAGGATCAAGGCGACCGGCCGGGCCGGCCGAGGGTCTTCATTGCGGATGGCAGGCAGGGCGTCAACTACGGCCGCAATGTCTGGCATCATCCGCTGATGTCAGTGGGCGCCGTCAGCGAGTTCATCGTTGTCGACCGCGAGGGGCCGGGCAACAACCTGGAAGAGTTCCACTACGACGAGGCTTTCGTCATTCCCGATCCATCAAGCGAGGAATTGCGTTGAGCAAGACCTACTCACGGATTTGTAAAGAAATCCAGGACGCCAAAGAAAACGACATAAGTTATTGGAGCATGTATAAGCAGCCTAGCTCAGTTCGGAATCGATAACCTGTATAGTCTATATAATGTAGTATAATAACGTCAAAGATATAATAACCAGTAAAGCAGAAAGCAAAGGATACCAGGTCATCGGCTCATCTAGCTCCCGGTAACGGCAAGTCGCGAAGCTGCCACATTGATCGCTCTGCATCTGTAGGTTGTCAAATTATATTTATTTTTTTAGCAGTTGTGTCAACCTTTCAATGGAGGGTTTTCAAAGTTTCATGGAAACACTGAGCGCTCTAAGAATTTAAAAACTGCGCACTTCCGGACGGAAAGCCGTTACAAGGCTTTTCCTGGAAGTGCGCTATATGCGCGGGTCGTAAATCGTAAAGAGGCATGTCGGCCGCCAGCTCTGAAATCCATTTCTAGTCAAAGCGTTCAGCTTTTCATGGCGCGCACCCGGAGGCCGCAGCCGCGATAAAGGCGGCTAGGCGCCAGCGGAAGAAGTTCCGGAGCGCCGGGCCGGTCCGGGCGCACGGTGTTCCAGCCGAGTCAGGGCAAATGTCGTCACCGTGCCGGTAATATCGCTTTTCCGCGTTCGACAATGGTGTTCCTGTCAGCCTCGCGCAGGAACCCGGCGGAAACGAGCGCCGCTTTCTGCGGACAGCGCGGCCCGTGATGTAGGACAGGGGTTGCTTCTCGAAGGAAGAGAAGGCTAGCTTCCTCCACAATGACAGGACTTGCGAGAGGGAGATACATGAGCAAGTCAGGCCGCCTGACGACCCACGTTCTCGACACCGCGCTCGGCAGACCCGCCCACGGGCTGAAGATCGATCTCTACCGGCTCGAAGGCGATGCGCGGCACCTCATCCGTACGGTCCATACCAATAGCGACGGCCGTGTCGATGGACCGCTCATGGAGGGGGCCGGGTTCGCGACCGGGACCTACGAACTGGTCTTCCACGCCGGTGACTATTTTAGGTCCGCGGGCGTGAAGGTTCCGGATCCCGCCTTTCTCGAGCTCGTTCCCCTGCGCTTCGGCATTGCAGATGCCGACAGCCACTACCATGTGCCGCTGCTGCTCTCGCCTTACGGCTATTCCACTTATCGCGGCAGTTGAAAACGCGTCGGCGGAAAAGCACGCTGGCAGACATGACGGATGAAGACTAGGACCCCCGAAGCCTCTGCAAGTACTTAGAGTCTGTAGGCAACTCATGACTACGCATCGCTCCTGCGAGCAGGCTCCATGCGCTGCATCTCAAGTCAGGGTCATGCCGCCATCGACATGAAGCTCGACCCCATTGACAAAGCTTCCCGCATCGGAGGCGAGGAAAAGTGCGGCGCGCGCCAACTCTTCCGGCCGGCCAAGCCGGCCCGCGGGGATCAAGGAAGCCATGCGGTCTTCGAAAGCCGGCCGCTCGGCCTCCGATACGCCCAACTTGGCGAGGATTTCGGTCTCGACCGGTCCCGGGCTCAGGATGTTTACGCGAATCCTGCGCGACTTGAATTCGAGTGCCCAGTTTTTAGCAAAGGCGGCGGTTGCTGCCTTTGAACCGGCATAGACGGTGTGATCCGGAAGAATCTTAGTGGCCGCGAGCGAGCTTGTAACGATGATGCTTCCGCCGTCGCGAATCAGAGGGGCGATCGTCTGCACGCCGAAAAACACGCCGCGCGTATTGGTTGCGAAATGCCGGTCATAGTCTTCCGGGGTCACCTCCGCGGAGGGAGTGAGATTGATGACCGCAGCATTGGCCATGTAGATGTCGAGCCCGCCGAAGCGGCTCTTCACGGCGTCCGCCAGCCTGCGATGGTCGCCAAGGTCGGCCGCGTCGCCCACGAAGCCGATGGCCGACGGACCGATTTCTTGCACGGCGCGATCGACAACATCCCGTCGCCGTCCGGTAATGATGACCTTCGCCCCTTCTTCCGCGAACAGACGAGCAGTTGCCTTGCCGATCCCGCTATTACCGCCGGTGATGACGGCGACCTTGTCTTTGAGGTGGTGCATTGTTTATCTCCTTTCGACTAGAAACTAGATAAACGGCGCCGCCCGGGATAATTAGATCATGGGCGGGCACATGAGCTGTGCCGCGGAGGCGCAATTGCCGAACCTTCTCAACGAAATTTCCGGGTTGATGGCTTTTGTGCGGACGGTAGAGGCCGGATCGTTCAGCGCTGCGGCCCGCGACCTGGGAACAACACCGTCGGCGGTGTCGAAAGGTGTTGCACGCCTGGAAAAGAAAATCGGTACCCGGCTCTTCCTGCGATCCACGCGCGCCCTGATGCTTACCCAGGATGGTCAGTTGTTCTTCGACCGCGTTGCGCCGCTGTTGCGGGACTTGGGGGCAAGCGAAGAGGCGATCAGATCAGATATTGCACCCTCCGGCCGCTTGCGCATCAGCATGCCGAACGAAATGGCCCCCCTATTGCTGCCTCGTCTCTTCGGAAGTTTCGCAGCCGACTATCCGAACCTGCATATTGAAGTCGGACTGACAGACCGGTTTGTCGATCTGATCAGGGAGGACTACGATGTCGCGTTGCGCGTCGGGAATTCCGCTCCGGGGGATTATATGGTTCGTCACCTGGCTGACCTACCGATGACGATTGTCGGGTCTCCGGCCTTTCTGAAAACCTGGGGAAATCCTGCGACCGCCGAAGCGCTGGCAACTCTGCCCTTCGCGCGCTATGCGCTGGGCGGCATCACTCAGCCAATGCGTCTGCCGGACGGGAGGAGTTTCATACCCTCGGGGCGCGTCGATTGCGACTCAGGAACCGCACTCATTCAGGCTGCGCTCAGTGGGCTCGGAGCGGCCTATCTTTTGCGGTGTCTGGTAGCGAAATACCTGGAAGGAGGCAGGCTTGTTGCACTCGCGACAGGTTTTTCGTTCCCCAGCGCTCCATTTTGTGCCCTGCACGCCTTTGGAGGCACGGTGCCGTTGCGTGTAAAACTCGTCTGCGATTTTATCGCCCGAGAGGCAAAAGCCATCGCCTTTATCTGAGCAGCCGATGTCGGGTTGTCAAAATCCTGCTTCCGCCCTCTCGCGCACCGTCGGGGGCAAGGTTTCCCATACCCTGATCAGTTCGCCGATGGAACGGACCTCCATCTTACGCATTACGTTGGCACGGTGCAGCTTGACCGTGACCTCGCTGATGCCAAGGTCGAAGGCGATTTGCTTGTTGAGGCGTCCGCGCGTCACCACCTCGCGTAGGACTTCCCGTTCGCGCCGCGTCAGTGTCTTCAAACGTTCAACATTGCGCTTGACCACGATCGCTTCCGCTCGCTGGGTTTGATCCAACGCGATAGCGGCTATGACCGCATCGAGCAACGTCCGGTCCGACACGGGCTTGGTAAGGAAATCCACCGCGCCATCCTTCATCGCTTGAACCGTCATCGGGATATCGCCGCGACCGGTCAGGAAAATGATGGGCTTGCCAATGCCGCGCTCGGCCAGATGGTGCTGGAGATCGAGCCCGCTTTCTCCTGGCATGTGGACGTCAAGAATCAGGCAGCCCGGGCCATCCAATATGTCAACGGCGTTGAGCAGTTCCTGCGTCGAGGCGAAGCTGACGGGCTGGAAGCCCGCCGAGAGGATCAACTCGGACAAACCCTCGCGCACGGCTGCGTCGTCATCGACGACGACGACAATTGATTCGGCTGAACTTTTTTTGCGTTGTGATAACAGGGGGGCTGATGTTCCAGCCGACTGGCTAAGTCTCATGTCACCCTCTATCTCTCGATTTTCGCAACGCCTTGCAAACAGCGACCAGCAGGTCAGGAGCGTCGAAGGGTTTGCGGAAAAAGCCGTTAACGCTCTGGGCGCCACCCTGGTCAGCGATTTCGTGACGTCCTGTAGTCAGGAATACCGGCAACTCCGGACACGCACTCTTCACCCGGTCACGAAGTTCGAAGCCATTTATGCCGGGCATCCCGATGTCGGTTATGAGCAGGTCCAGATTCGATAGTCCGTGATCGAGCAGGCCGCTGGCCGAACCAAAGCAACAGGCGGTATATCCAGCGGATTCCAGAAGCTCTTCCAGCGAGTCAAGCAGCCTTGGATCGTCGTCGACAACCGCGATCATCGGTCTTGTTTTGTGCATGTCGGGAATGCCTCCTGCATCGTACGCTCCAGGAGTTCGCCGAGCGCCCCCTTGATGCTGCCGCGTCGTCGCAATGAAAGCACATACCCCCTTGTCATGTCGCCCCCTTCGCTACATTTGGTAAGGTGAAAACGAACCTCGCGCCGCGCGGTTCGTTTTTTTCCGCCCATAAACGTCCGCCGTGTGCTTCGACGATCGAGCGACTGATGGCGAGACCCATGCCCATTCCATTTTCCTTTGTCGTGAAGAAGGGCTCGAAAATGCGCTCGGGAAACGCGACCCCGTTTCCGTTGTCGCCTATCTCGATCCGCACTTCGTCGTCCACCTGATGCATGCGCACATCGACAGTTTTGTTGTCGTCAACGGCATCCATTGCCTCCATGCCGTTGCGAATGAGATTGACGAGGACCTGCTGTACCTGGATCCGGTCGACTGTAACCGGCGCAAGGTTAGTTTCCACGTCGATGTTGAGCCGGATGCGACGGCGCAAGGCTTCGGCGGCGACCAGACTACACGCTTCCGAGATAACGTCCGAAAGAACCAGAATGCCTCTATTCTCCACCGACTGCTTGAAGAGGGCTCGAATCCGGCTGACGACGTCCGCCGCTGACTTGGCGTCGCGGATGACACGTTCGGTCGTGATCTTGGCGCGTTCGATGTTGACGGGGTCTGCCGAAAGCCATCGGTAGCATGCGTGCGAATTGGCGACGATCGCCGCCAAGGGTTGGTTTACTTCATGTGCGATGGAAGCCGACAGCTCGGCAAGGCTCGCTGCCTGGCCGGCGCGCGCAAGCCGTTCCTGTGCCAGTCGCAATTCTTCCTGCATCCGAACCTCTCGGTCGACATCCAGACAAATAACATTCCATTGCACGATGGCGCCTTTCTCGTCGCGCATCGGCGCCGCGCGCGTCTCGATCCAGCGATATTCGCCATCGAAACGCCGCAGACGATGTTTTCTGCGATAAGGTTCTCCGCTTTCCAACGAACGCGCATACTGCTCCTTGACGCCCGCAAGGTCATCCGGATGGACGCCGGCATCGAGCGTTGCATCCAGTCGGGATTTCGCCCCGCCGTCGAGTTCTTCAAGCTCATAACCAAGGAAATCACGGAGCTGCTGGCTCCGATAGACCGGCTCGCCGTTTGGCGCAGCGCAATCGATCATGGCCGGCAGGGTTTCCACCAGTTGCCAGAGGAAGCGTTCCCTCTCGCGCAATGCCTCCTGTGCGCGCATCTCCTCTTCGATGTCGATTGAAGCAAAGTACCACTGTACGATTGGGCCGTCCGCACGCCGCAAAGGCTGAGCGCGCGCCTCAATCCAGCGATAGTTGCCGTCCTTCAGGCGCCGGCGAAACCGATTGACGAAGGGTTGGCCGGTCGCAAAGCCTTGCGTTGCCCGTGCAAACATTGTTGGAAAATCGTCGGGGTGAGCCACTTCCCGGGCCAGTGCATCGAAATCCTTGATCTCCGCCCCCGGCGCGCCAGCCTGATCCTGATATCGCTTGCTGACATAGGTCAGTTCGCCCGTCGGCGCGAAGCTTAGGGTGCTGAAGGGCACTGCCTCAATCATCTGCTCCAGCTGCTGCTTGCTGTTCCGCAGCGCTTCTTCCACGTGCATAATGTCGTCGATGTCGTGCGAGAGGCCGTACCACTGGAGGATACGTCCCTCCTCATCGCGCATCGGCTCAGCGCTACCCTCCACCCAGCGATAGACGCCGTCGGCGCGTCGCAGTCGATACTTCATGGAGAATCGTTCGCCGGTCGCAACGCTGTGAAACAACGCGTTGCTCATGCGCGTTTTGTCGTCCGGATGCACGACAGCGCCAATGATAGCAGCCAGAGGATGAACGCCTTCAACATTCGCGTTAACGACGTCCGGGCCCAGAAAATCGATCAGTCGCTGATTTAGAAAGTTCGGGACACCGTCGGGCGTCAACCGCCAGAGATAGCTGGGAACCATGTTCACGAGCTGCGAGAATTCCCGCTCGCGTGCGCGCAGAGCCTCTTCGGCCCGCTTCCGCTCTGTGATATCGATAAAGCCGACGAGGCTCTTGTCGGCAATGGCGCCGGGCTGGGCAATAGCGAAAACGACGTCCATGACGCTGCCGTCCATCCGCGCCACTCTGGTTTCTTCCTGGAAGACCTCTTCGCCGCGATAGCGTGCTTCGATGGAGCGGCGGATGGTGGCAAGGGCCGGCTGCCAGTAGCGGGTGATCGAGCCGCCCATTTCTTCCCGGCTATTTGCGCGGAACATGTCAATGACATGCTGGTTGACCTCTTCGACCTCCAGCGCTTCCAGCGCGTGGCTGAGGAATTCGGGGTTCTCGTCCATGTAAGTTTCGAGACTGACGACGCCCTGTGCCCGCATTTCTTTGAACATCGGGATAAGCTTGCCTGCATCTATCTGGGCAAGACCGATCGGCATATAGTGGAAGAGTTCGCGGTAGCGACGCTCGCTCTGCTTGAGCGCCTCTTGCATTCGGACCTCATCATCGATGTCGATGGAGATTGCAAACCATTGCAAGATGGTTCCGCTGTCATCCCGCAAAGGCTCGGCCCTGCCATCGACCCACCGATAGGCGCCGTCCGCACGCCGCATGCGATATTTTATGGAGTACGGTTCGCCCGTAGCCAGGGACCGGCGAACGGCTTGCAGCAAGCTATCGGCATCATCGGGATGGACGAGGGTCTGCACGGCCGTCACCAGCCGGCTTGCATTCGGCTTTTCCAACTGTTGCAGGTCAAGCCCGAAGAAATCAGTAAGACGCTTGTTGAAGAACGTCGGCTCGCCTTCGGGGGTCAGCCGCCGGATATGAACTGGGACCATGTTCACGATCTGAGAGAGTTCCCGCTCCCTCTCCCGCAAAGTAGCCACGCTTTGTTGCAGGTTCGACAATGCCAGTTGATACTGGCGGGATATGGCGGCGACGATGAGCGCTGAAAATGCCGAAATTGCCAAGAAAAGTTGTAGCATGAACTGCTTGTGGCGCTGGGTCTCGTCGTCGCCGGCAAACGGACTGGTTCCGGATATCGTGAATATCGCCGTGATCAGTGTGAGGAGGACCAGGACGACGACCGCACCCTTGACCTCGAATCGCACCGCGGCCCAAAGAAGTGGTGGCATGATGATGTATGCAAAGGGTAAGTAGCCGCTGAGCGAAAGGGCGGCGACTCCAAGAAAAATCAGCCCAAGAACGCAGGCTTCTGCCAATCGGGCGGCCGAAAGCTCGGTCTTGTCGCGCCAGTTCTGGATCACGATAAATGCCAGCGGTGCAACGATCAAGACACCAGTGGCGTCTCCAATCCACCAGAGCGGCCAGGCGCCGGTGAAGGTTTGCGATAATATGCCGAACCAGGCGAGTGTCGCACTTCCGACGGTGGCGCTCACCACCGGTGCAACTCCAGCACCCAGAACGACGAAAGCGAGAACCTCCCGCAAGGTTTCCAATCGAATCGATCGCTTTAAGGCCCAATTGACCAGCGAGGCACCGATCACTGCCTCTAGGGCATTGCCGACATATATCAGCATGGCGGCAGGGAACGGGCTGTGGAACCACAGGAAATTGCTTAGCACCTCGGCGAAACATCCCGCCAGAAGCCACCACGGCCAGCTCTGCCTTTGGACAAGAGCGAGCGTGGCAATGAAGAGCCCGCTAGGAGCCCAAAAGGAGATCCCGGTCCCAGGGACGATTGCCAGGGCGTGCGCAAAACCGCAGCCCAGGACGTAGGCTACGATAAAGAGAGCCAGATGCCGGGGGTGGGGACGATACGGCCAGATGAGCATCATCGGCTGCTCCGACAAAACAAATGAAACATAAGATCACCAGCGTTCGAGCGAATTAGCTTTGAGAGGGTGCTGGCGGTTGCGCGCGCACCCTAGTCTGGCGGCTGTGCGGCCGCAACTTGCGGCAATCCATGTTTGGGCGCTCCTTGAGAAATAGCGCCGAGCCTCAATGGGCCCGCGACGTTGATCACGAAGGCTATGGGAAAGGCCAAGCACCAGTTCGCCAGACGAGTGATGCCTCATCAGGGCGATGATTTTCAGCGATGGTCGAAATCGAATGCCGGCGAAGCAGCAGAGCGCTGCGCAAATGACGATCCCAATGATCATCGCCGGACATTTATCGCGCACGAGAATTCGACCGAGCGGCGACACCGGGCGATCGCCGCATGCGGATGCGTCAGCAGCAATAGCTCTACAGCGGCAGCAATCGTTCTGGCGCAGCCGCAGATCGCTTTCGATAGATCATTAGAGGACACACCGGCATTGAGTGTGTCGCGATCGACTTTCACCCCGCTTCCACCCAGGAAGCGCAAGCCATCCACGACATAGAACAGAGGAGCGTTCAAAGATGAACCAGATGAGCAGCAATACTCAGGAGGCAAGCATGAAACGGGAAAACGCCTCATATGTCGGCAGACCCGCACCCGAGGAGCTGGTGCCGTCACGCTACGCGGTGCAAATCGGCGAGATTGAAGTCCTGGTGATCAGCGATGGGGTGCTACCGCTTCCAACCGCGATGCTGGGCCATAACGCCGACCCGGCCGCCCGTGCCGCGTGGTTGGGCGACATGTTTCTGCCGCAGGACGCGTTCGACTGGGCGCTGAACGTCGTCGTGGTCCGTAGCGGCGAGCAGACCATTCTCATCGACGCTGGCCTGGGACTCGACCCCGACTTGAACTTACCCCGTGCTGGGCAGCTGATGAAGCGGCTGGCGGCCGCCGGCATCGACCTCGCATCCGTGACCGACGTGGTACTGACCCACATGCACATGGATCACGTTGGCGGACTGCTGGTCGACGGGGTGAAGGAGCAGCTGAATCCGGACCTGCGGATCCACGTTGCCGCTGCCGAGGTCAAATTCTGGGAGTCGCCCGATTTCACCCACGCGGTCATGCCGGAGGGGTTCCCGGACGCGCTTCGGGCGGCCGCCAAGCGGTTCGCCAAAGATTATCAGAACCACCTGCGGCTGTTCGAGGATGAGCGTGAGGTGGCGCCGGGCGTGGTCGTGTCTCGTACCGGCGGGCATACCCCGGGACACAGCGTGGTCCGCGTGGCTTCGGGCAACGACCGTCTGATGTTTGCCGGCGACGCCGTGTTCGCGGTCGGATTCGACCACCCCGACTGGCACAACGGTTTCGAACACGACCCCGAGGAGGCAGCTCGCGTCCGCGTCCGGCTTTTGCAGGAGCTGGCGGCGACCGGTGAACTGCTGGTGGCAACGCATATGCCGTTTCCTTCCGTCGGCCATGTCGCGGTCGATGGCGACACCTTTCGTTGGGTGCCGGTCTTCTGGGACTACTGACCGCTTGTGGAATTGAGGTCGAACCAGAACGTGCAACTTTGAAGGCCGTGTTCAGGACGGCCTTCAATCCCTGGCGTCAACGGGCTTTCTCAAATTCACCTATCGAGCGACGCGCACCGTATGGGCCCTCGCAAATGGAGCCTCTCATGAAAATCGTGATCATCGGCGGAACCGGCCTGATCGGTTCGAAGACTGCAGAGCGCTTGCGCAAGAAAGGGCATGAGGTCATTGCCGCTGCCCCGAAAACCGGCGTCAACACCCTCACCGGCGAGGGCTTGGCGGACGCACTGAAGAATACCGAGGTGGTTATCGACCTCGCGAACTCGCCCTCCTTCGAGGACAACGCCGTGCTCGAATTCTTTCAGAAAGCGGGCAGGAATCTGATGGCGGCGGAAATGACAGCCGGCGTAAAGCACCATGTCGCCCTCTCCATCGTCGGCGCAGATCGGCTGCCGGATAGCGGCTATCTTCGAGCCAAGATTGCTCAGGAAAAGATCATCCGGGCAGCCGGCATACCCTATACGATCGTGCGCTCCACACAGTTCATGGAGTTTCTCGGCGGTATCGCCCAGGCGGGCACGGTCAATGGCACTGCTCGCCTGTCGACGGGTTCGTTGCAGCCGATAGCGTCCGAAGACGTCGCCGATTTCGTGACGGACGCGGCCCTTGCCGCGCCGGCTGACGACATCATCGAAATCTGCGGGCCCGAGCGCGCTCGTCTTTGCGATTTTGCCGCGCGCTATCTCAAGGCGATCGGAGATTCCCGCACCGTCATCGCAGATCCGGATGCCCGGTATTTTGGGACAAAACTGGAAGAGGGTTCACTCGTCTCCGACAAGCACCCTCGCGTCGGCCGTATCGGTTTCGATGAGTGGTTTGCGACGACACCCAGAAAGTAACGATCGGCGCACGGGCGGTCTATTGGGCAGCCCGGTGCCCCCAGTCACGAAAGGATGGAAGACATGATCAAGACATTGCATTTTGCCGTCGTGTTGGCGGCTCTCCTATCAGGGACGGCGCTCGCACATGATTCGTCAGGTGGCGATGAGGGCGCGAAGGTTACGCTCGTCTATGAGCATGAATTGCCGAACGTTCCTGGCAAGAGCGTGAAGGGCGTTCTCGTCGAGTACGCTCCGGGCGGCTTTTCGGAGGGCCATACACATCCAGTATCCGCCTTCATTTACGCTACCGTTCTCGAGGGCGCCATCCGCAGCCAGGTCAATGACGGTCCCGTTACAGTTTACAGCGCTGGTGAAAGCTTTTCGGAATTGCCAGGCGATCGCCACGGAGTCAGCGAAAACACCAGCACTACCAAGCCGGCAAAGCTGCTCGCCGTCTTTGTGGTCGATACCGCTGAAACGGAACTGACCTTCCCGATCAAGGAATAGACTATCAGGCCGGGCCTCCAGTGTTGGCGCCCGGCCGCGTCTTTGATTCAACCACAATCGGGGATTTGTGCCATGTTTGGTGATGACAACTCGGTACCGCTTGTCCTGGTCAACGTTCTGGGGGTTGCCGGGATCGTCGTCTGGCACATCCAGGGCGGCACCCGACCGACGGGCCGTCTGATCGCCCAGATTCTGTTCTTCAGCGTCATGAGCGTGGTGCTTTACCTTGGGGGTATCGCTCCGTATCGGCCTGATGCCGTCCATTTGCAGGGCATTGGAGCGCTGCTTTCAAAATCGGCCAGAATCCTGTGGTGGGCCCATCTCGCCTGGGCCGTCATCGGTTTCATCCAGATCTACGTCAGGTTGAACCGAAGGCCGCGGGAAGCACACCTCATCCAGGATATGGCCATTGCCGCCATCTATCTTGGTGTGGCGCTTTCCGTTGTAGGTTTCGTCTTCGGCATGCCGGTCGGCACCTTGGTCACGACGTCGGGTGTCATCGCCGTTATCTTCGGCCTTGCGTTACAAAATACGCTCGGCGATGTCTTCTCCGGCATCGCGCTGACACTCGGCAGAGCCTATGCGATAGGGGACTGGATTGAGTTGACCGACGGAACCGAGGGCCGCGTCATCGAAACCAATTGGCGCTCCACCAACCTGTTGAGCGCTACGCACAATGTCGTCGTGCTGCCGAACAGCGTCTTGGCAAAGCAGGGCATGACAAATCTCAGCCGCCCCGACGAGACGCACCTGATCACGTTACGTGTGCGCGTCGCGGCAACGCAAAGGCCGCGCGTCGTCGAGGAAATCATGCGGTCTGCGCTGCAATCCAGTGTCCTGATCAATAAGAGCCCGCCGCCGGTCGCCGCCCTGAAAGCAATCGACGCCATCGCCATCGAAGTCGAGCTTCAATTCCGCGTAGACAACGTCGCAATTCGAACTCCTGCCAAGAATGAGATCGTCGACCTCCTTCATGACCGATGCGAAGCAAACGGGCTTTCGCTCGCTATACCGGCTGAAAGCCTTGCTTTCATGCCTCCACCGACCGACAGCCAATATCTGGCGACGCTCTCCTCCCGGCCGGTCCGGGTCACCGCCTCATAAGTTCGTAGCCACTGTGGATTCAGGCGCACTGGATGGACGTGAGGGATCGTTGAAATAGCTATCTCGCGTGCGACTCAGCTGTCTATCTGGATGCAGTGGCATATCGTGCATCAACGTCGCGTTATCCCGGAAACTGAAACTGATACCCGAATGGGAGCAGATCGGATTCAAGGCAGATTTCGGCGGGATATTAGCCATGTGGAAAGCGCCATCCTTCCCTAGATCACGATGTTTTTAGGTCGGGTCGACCCAAAAACATTGAACGTGATCGTTCCAAGAAGTTGCGGCGCGGGATGCGGGCGGAAGACCGCACACAC
>Ga0209281_1001048_pt1 | contig 20910 bp, 19 predicted proteins | sample MedtruBG_FD_187514 | JGI IMG/M metagenome (GOLD analysis project Ga0209281, IMG submission 187514) | Root nodule microbial communities of legume samples collected from California, USA - Medicago truncatula BG (SPAdes) (version 2) | ecosystem: Host-associated > Plants > Roots > Nodule | place... | reverse complement strand
AAGGTGCCGGCAGGCGGATGAGGGGCAAATCATCAAAGCGGCAGCCGGATCAACGCCGTGACCCCCGCAGGCAGATATTCGACTTTCACCGAGCTCCCGATGATCTTGTCCAGGCTGCGCTCGATCAGGATCGAGCCGAAACCGCGGCGACGCGGCTCGCGAATGGGCGGTCCGCCCACTTCGGTCCAGGTCAGATGCAGCACGGACTCGCCGTCCTCGACCACGCGGCGCGCGGTCAGCACGATCTTCCCCGTCGGCACCGAGAGCGCGCCGTATTTTACGGCGTTCGTCGCCAATTCGTGCAGCACCAGTCCAAGCCCGACGGCCTGGTCGGGACCCAGCAGGATCTCGTCCTTGTGCAGCTCGACCTGTTGGGAATAGTCGCTGACATAGGGCAGCAACTGTTTCGAAATTAGTTCCGAAAGGTGGATCGTGCCCCATTCGTAGTCGGAAAGGAGCCCGTGCGCCTCGGAAATCGCCTGAAGCCGGCCGGCAAAGGCGGTCATGAACTCGGCCGGGTCACTCGTTTGCCGGAGCGTCTGGCGGGCGAGCGACTGGAGCATTGCAAGCGTGTTCTTGACCCGGTGGTTGAGCTCCTTCAGCAACAGCCGCGTACGGTTTACCGACGCCTGCTGGTCCGAGACGTCGATCGTCATGCCGAGAAAGCTCAGGGGCGCGCCCTTGCTGTCCCGGTCGTGCACGCGGCCGCGGCCGAGAAGCCATCGCCCGTTCGTGCCGATGCGAAACATGCCGTCATATTCCTCGTTGGCAGCCATCGCCTGACGGAGCTTCGAGAAGGTCGGGATGCGATCCTCGGGATGAATGGCGGAGAAGATCGCCTTGGCGCCGACGGTGCGCTCCGGCGGAAGGCCGAACATGCGCATCATCGCGCCATTGCCGGAGACCGTACCCGCGCGAATGTCCCAGAGCCAGCTGCCGACATTGGCCGCGTCGAGCGCCATGGCGAGCCGCTGCTCCTCGCGGGAAAGCGCGGCCTCCTTGAGCGCACGGCGGCGCGCCTCGTCCTTCAGCTTGAACAGCGAGGCGGCGACACCTGCGATGCGCTGCAGCTCGCTTTGCCGTTTGGCCGAGACCTCGGACCGGGGCTCGACATCGAGAACCGCGACGGTTCCTATCGCCTGACCGTCCAGAACAATCGGCGCGCCCGCATAAAAGCGCACGAATGGCGGACTGCCGACCGCCCGGCGGTGGCGGAACGCCGGATGGCGGGAGGCATCAAGCACGAGGAAGGGGCCGCCATCGCCTGCCGCAATCGTATGAACGCAGAAGGACTCGCGAACGTGCGACCGCGTTTCCGTCGTTCCGATGCATGCCTTGAACCATTGCCATTCGCGATCGACCAGGCTGACGAGAGCGATAGGCGCGTCGAAAAGGCTCGCGGCAAGCCGCGCCAGCCCGTCGAAATCCTCGTCGGGGACCGACATGTCCGGCACGGCAGCCTGAAGGACACCGAGCCGCTCCGGCGCGTCGAGCACCTGCGCTACCGCTGGAAGCATCGCCTCTGTCTTTTCACGCATCCGGCCTGAACTCCAAACTCGCGCAGGCACCTGAAATTCGGCTCCGCTGAATGTTTCCTTCGACCGGAGCCGATCCAAGGATGAAAACATACAGCAAATTGGAGCAATATGGCGACCGCGCTCCGTCGATCGAACGCAGCCCTCGGAATGCCCGCTTCCGCTCCCGAGCCACCGCTATCCGGCACCGCTCTACTGCATATGTCCTTGAATCGTTACCGATTCAAGGACATGCAACAAATCGAGGTGCTACCGCGGCCCTTGCGCGTCCGATACGACCGCGCTGCAGGATCGAATCACGAAACGAAGGCACGCGAGGTGATGGGTGCGGAGGTCTCGTCAGGCCCGTAGTCGTTTTCTCCCCTGACCTGTAGAATTTCCTGCAGCCGCTGACGCGCCCTGTTGACGCGGCTCTTGATCGTTCCGAGCGCACAACCGCAGATCGTGGCGGCCTCCTCGTAGGAGAAGCCCGAGGCCCCCACAAGGATGATCGCTTCGCGTTGATCGGGCGGCAACTGTTCGAGCGCCCGGCGGAAATCCTGCAGATCGAGCGAGCCGTATTGTTCCGGGTGATGTGCAAGCGTTTCCGTCAAGTGGCCGTCGCTGTCCTGCACCTCGCGCCCACGCTTGCGCATCTGACTGTAAAGCTCGTTGCGCAGGATCGTGAAAAGCCAGGCCTTCATGTTGGTACCGATCTCGAAATGATCCTGCTTGGCCCAGGCCTTCATGATCGTGTCCTGCACGAGATCGTCCGCCCGGTCGTGCCGCCCGATCAGCGACATCGCAAAGGCGCGCAGGCTCGGCAGCGCGGCAAGCATCTCACGCTTGAACTCTTGGTTTTCGGATGACATCCGGCGCTTACTCCTTGCCCTGCAGAGCCGATTGCTGTTCCGCAGCTTCCAGCTTTTCCAGTAGATCGAGAAAGCGTGCCGGTATCGCTTCCTCCTGCACCGACTGGTAGAGGGCCTTCAGCTTCACCGCAATCTGCGCATTCGGATCGTCGGAGGACGGACTTTTACCGATCATCCGCCCTGCCCCTGTCGTATATCTCATTGTTGCAATTTCGCCCTTGAAAGTTCGCCTGCACCATAACGCCTCGGAAAAATGAAATGTTCCGAAGCGGAACCATTTTTTCGGAGAAACGTTTCCGCAACGATATTTCGCCATGGATCGAGGGAGTCCCTGAATGACATTGTCCACCCGTATTGCCCCATTTCTTCCTTATCTGCGCCGCTATTCACGTGCCCTGACCGGGTCGCAGACCTCTGGAGATGCCTATGTCGCGGCCGTGCTCGAGGCACTTATCGCGGACACGTCGATCTTTCCGGAAGCAAGCAGCGACAGGGTAGCGTTGTTCCGTCTCTTCACATCCATGTTCGGCTCGTCTTCCGTCCTCGTGCCGGAGCCGGTATCGCCCTTTGCCTGGGAACAGCGCGCATCCGTCAACCTCGCGGCGGTCTCGCCGCTCGCACGCCAGGCGTTCCTGCTCGTATCGGTCGAAGCGTTCACGCCACAGGAAGCCGCCGAAGTACTCGATGTAGACGCCGCCAAGCTGGCCGCACTTCTCGACCGCGCATCCCAGGAAATTTCCCGTCAGGTTGCAACCGAGATCATGATCATCGAGGACGAGCCGCTGATCGCGATCGACATCGAGCAAATGGTCGAAAGCCTCGGCCACAGCGTGACCGGGATCGCACGCACCAAGGACGAAGCGATCGCCCTCTACGAGACGACGAAGCCGAACATGGTGCTCGCAGACATTCAGCTCGCGGACGGCAGCTCGGGAATCGATGCCGTCAACGAAATCCTGAAGACGGCCGCCGTTCCGGTGATTTTCATCACCGCCTTCCCGGAGCGTCTCCTGACAGGTGAACGTCCCGAGCCCACGTTCCTCGTCACCAAGCCTTTCAATCCGGAAATGGTGAAGGCCCTGATCAGCCAGGCGCTGTTCTTCAACGAGACGACAAAGGCAGCCGCCTGAATTCGAAGCGCGCGATCCAGAGCCGATCGGCCCTGGATCGCCTCGCAAGCTTCCCCTATACCCTGCACCTGTCGCTTTCACCCTCATCCCTGTGCTTGTCACAGGAATGAGGTTCGATGGTAACCACCGTCAACAACCCAAACACGCTCGGCGATCATACCCCGAAGCAAAACAGCCAGTGCCGAGGGAAGGGCACTGGCTGAGCTTTGGCAACTCACTGAGGGGGGATGTGAGTTGGCAACCGGCGGTATGCCTCCGACGTCACATTGGGGGCGATGTGCGTCACCGTCCGGTTATCGCCATAATGCACGAGGCGAAAAAAGGTTCCGCGGATAATCGTCAAGATCTGCAGATGAAAATCTGCACCTTCCCGCATCTCAGTTCACTCCATCGCCTCCAGTTCTTCGCGATGGCGATAGAGCGCGAGGAAGCGCCGATAATCCCGGTCGTAGATGCGGCGCAGCGCCGGGTCGGGGAGCCGTTCCGTTCCAGCCGACGACATCGCCGGTCCGGCGCTGGCAAGGTCCGGATAGAGCTCGCCGGCGACGGCCGCCGTCATTGCCGTGCCGAGGAGAACGGCGTCGGGCGCCTGGGGTGCGACGACCCGGCAGCCGGTGACGTCGCAATAAAGCTCCATCAGCAGGGGGTTGCGCACATGCCCGCCGGTCACGTGCAGCGTGTCGAGTTCGTAGCCCGCTTCTTTCATCATCTCGAGGATGTGGCGAATCCCGAGCGCGATCGCGACGCAGGTCCGCCAATAGAGCCGGCACAGCGCATCGAAGGAGGAGTCGAGCGGCAGCCCGCTGATGACGCCGAGTGCATGCGGATCGGCAAGCGGCGACCGGTTGCCGTGGAAATCCGGGAGCACGTGAAGGCGCTGGGCAAAGTCGGCGCCATGAACCGCGCGCATTTCCTGCACGCGCTCGATGATCTTCGCATGCGTTTCGGTCGTCGGCGGTAGTCCGCCTCCGTGCAGCCGCACGATATGATCGAGCAGCGCTCCGGTCGCCGACTGACCGCCTTCGATGAGCCAGAGCCCGGGCAAGACCGCCTCGAAATAGGGCCCCCACATGCCGAAACCCGGCTTCATGTCCTTGGAAAAGGCGACGATGCAGCTCGAAGTTCCGCCGATCAGTGCCAGCTGGCGCTCCAGCTTCGCCGGCGCGTCCGCGAAGCCGCCGAGCACGCCGAGCGCCCCGGCATAGGCATCGATCAGCCCCGGCGCGACCTGGCATCCGGTGTCGAGCCCGAGCTCCTCCGCCGCGCTCGCGCTCAGGCGACCGACGGCGCGCTCCACCGGCAGCGTCTCTTCGGGCAATCCACCACGTTCGAGGAGGTCCTCAAGACCGATCTGCTCCAGGTAATCCTGCTGCCAGCCGCGTCTCTCGTGGGCGAGATAGTTCCATTTTGCCGTCAGCGTACAGCGCGAGCGGGCCGTACTTCCGGTCGACCGCCAGGACATGTAGTCCGCGAGGTCGAAGAAATACCCCGCCCGTTCCCATTGCTGCGGAAGGTTGCGCTTCAGCCACATCAGCTTCGGCATTTCCATTTCGGGCGACATCACCCGTCCGGAATGATCGAGAACGGGATGCTTGGTCGCCGTACAGAAATCGGCTTCCGCCAACGCCCGGTGGTCTAGCCAGACGATGGTGTCCCAGCGTGCCTCCCCCTGACGGTTGACCGAAAGCGGCGCGCCGTCGCGATCGCGCACGACGAGCGAACAGGTGGCGTCGAAGCCGATCGCCGCGATGCTCTCGGCCGGCACAGCGGCCTTCTCGCGCGCCGATCTGACGGCACCGCAGACCGCAGCCCAGATGTCCTCTGAATCGTGCTCGGCGTGGTTTTCCTCCGGACGGTTCATTGCAATCGTCCGATCGGCCCGCGCCAGGAGCTTACCTCGCCGATCGAAGACGCCGGCGCGGGCGCTGCCGGTTCCGATATCGACCGCCACGACATAATTGCGCATCAATGGATGCCCCCGTCCCGAAAAATGATGGATTTTCGCCGAGCGGGACGACGCGGCCGCAAAACCGCCCCGTCCTGCTCTCCCTATTGCCGGACAAACTGTATCAATTCGCCCATGTCGTCAAACAGCACGTCGGGTTCGAGGCTGGCGAGCGTCCGCCGGTGGCGGTCGTTTCGTGCGTGGCTGCCCCCCGCGAAGGCGAAGACGCGCATGCCGGCGGACTTTGCCGCCTCGATGCCGGCCGGGCTGTCCTCGATGACGATGCAATCGGACGGGTGATAGCCCATCTCCGCGCTTGCATGCAGGAAAAGGTCGGGCGCCGGCTTGCCGCGCGCCACCATGCTGGCGCTGAAGATGTTCGGCTCGAAGAGATCGATGAGCCCCGTCACGGTCAGCGAGAGGCGGATGCGCTCCGGCTGGCTCGACGAAGCCACGCAATGGGCGGTGCCCAGGCCTTCCACCGCCTCGCGTATGCGGGCGATCGGCCTCAGTTCCTCGCGAAACCGTGCATAGAGCCGGGTCCGCATGCCTTCGAGAAATACCTCGTCGGTCGCAAGTCCGTGTTCTTCGTGCAGGATCGTCGACATGGTCTTCAAGCTGCGGCCGAGGAAGCGCTCGCTCGCCTCCTCCGCCGTCATCGAAACGCCGGCAGCCGCGAGCGCGTCGACGAGGACCCCGAGCGAAATCGGTTCGCTGTCCACCAATACGCCGTCACAATCGAAAATCACCAGCCTGGAGGCGTGCCCCACCATCGTCATTCCCCGAGGTTTCCGTCCAGATAAAGCTGGAGCGTGGCACGCGTACCCTTTTCCCAAAGCACTTTCAACGCGTGAGCGAAACGGCGGCGGAAGAGATCGGATTGCGCGACATCGCCGAAGATGTCGGAAAGCGCAAGGAACGCCATTGGATCGTCCTTCGCTGCAACCGCGGCGGCATGCAGCCGGTCGGCGTTGGCGTCGTTGAAAACGATCTCCTTGCCGCTGTCCGACTTGCCGGCGAAATAGCGGCACCACAGCGCCGAAACGAGCGACAACCCGACGACGTCTTCGCCGCGGCGCAGGCGGTCGGCCGTCGACGGCAGGATGAATTTCGGCTGTCGGTTGGAGCCGTCCTGCGCCAGCCGCGCGACCGTGTCGCCGATCTTCGGATTGGAGAAACGCGTCTCGATGAGCTTGTAATAATCCTTCAGATCCGTGTCCGGAACGGGCGGTATCACCGGGATGATCTCGTCGTGCTCCAGCTTTGACAGGAAGGCGCGGATCAACGGCTCCTCCATCGCCTCATGAACGAAATGGATGTCGAGCAGTGCCGCCGGATAGGCGATCGCCGCATGGCCGCCGTTGAGGATACGGATCTTCATGTGCTCGTACGGCGCCACGTCGGGCACGAACTGAACGCCCACCTCTTCCAGCGCCGGGCGGCCTTGCGGGAAGCGGTCTTCCAGCACCCATTGCTTGAATTCCTCGCAAAAGACCGGCCAGGCATCGTCGATTCCGTATTGCGAGGCGACGATGCCGATCTCGCGGGCACCGGTCGCCGGCGTGATGCGATCGACCATGCCGTTCGGAAAGGCGACATTGGCATCGATCCAGTCCGCAAAGCCTGGATCGGAAAGGCGCGCCAGACCGGAAACGGCAGCGTGGGTGACCTCCCCGTTTCCAGGAATATTGTCGCAGGACATGATCGTGAACGGCGGAATACCCTTGGCGCGGCGTTCGGCGAGCCCTGCCAGGATGAGGCCGAAGACGGTTTTTGGAGCCGCCGGATCGCGCGCATCCTCGACGATCGCCGGATGCGCCGGGTCGAAGACGCCGGATGCCGGATCGATGAAATAGCCGCCTTCGGTGATCGTCAGGGAGACGATGCGGATGAGCGGGCTCGCGAGCTGCGCCACGATCGCGGGCGTGTCGCCGGGCTCGAGGTAGGCGATCATGGCGCCGGTGACATGCGCGCCCGTGCGGTTGTTGTCCTGCTCGACCACCGTCGTCAGGAAATCCTGCGCTTCGAGCTTGTCGCGCATGACCTTGTCCGATGGCAGGACACCCGCGCCGATGATCGCCCAATCGCGATCGCGTCCCAGGTTGAAAAGGTCATCGAGATAGACCGCCTGATGCGCGCGGTGGAAATTGCCGACGCCGAAGTGCACGATGCCGGCCCGAAGGTCATGCCGGCCGTAGTTCGGGACGCCGGCCGTGGCTTTGACCGCGTCGAGCGTGGCAAGGGAGAATTTGGTCGCCATCCTTTCAATCCTTTCGCGAACGAGCCTCAGCTCATCCAGTTGCCGCCATCGACGTTATAGGTCTGCGAGACGATGTAGTCGCTTTCCGCCGAGGCGAGGAAGATCGCCATGCCGGTCAGGTCCTCTGCGGTACCCATGCGCCCGAAGGGAACGGCCTCGCCCACCAAACGCTTCTTCTCGCCGCGCGGACGGTTCTCGTATCTGGCGAAAAGCGCGTCGACGCCGTCCCAGTGCTCACCGTCGACGACGCCGGGAGCGATGGCGTTGACGTTGATGCGGTGCTTGATGAGATCGAGACCGGCCGACTGGGTGAGGCTGATGACTGCAGCCTTCGTGGCGCAATAGATCGCCACCAGAGCTTCCCCGCGCCTGCCCGCCTGGCTCGCCATGTTGATGATCTTGCCGCCCCTGCCCTGCGCGATCATCTGCCTGGCGGCCGCCTGCAACGTGAAGAGCGTGCCGGCGACATTGATCGCGAACAGTTTTTCGTAGCTCTCGCGGGTGATCTCGACGATCGGCGCGAGGTCGAAGAGCGCGGCATTGTTGACGAGGATGTCTAGCCCGCCGGCATGTTCGACAGTCGCGGCGATCGCGGCGTCGATGGAGTCCTGCCGGGTCACATCCATTTGGACCGCATAGGCCGCAGGCCCGATCTCCGCCGCCGCCTGTCTCGCCCGCTCGATATCGATGTCGGCGATGGCGACCGTGGCGCCCTCGCGGACGTAGGCTTCGGCAAAAGCGCGGCCGATACCCCGCGCCGATCCGGTGATCAGCGCGCTCTTTCCTTCAAGACGTTTCATCGAATTGCCAGTCCCTTTTCATCGAACCTGTGGAGGCGCTCAGCATCGGGCGTCAGGTAGACCTGATCGCCATGGGTCACCGCGAAGTCGCCGCCGACGCGCGCCGTCAAAGTACCGATGCCGTCGGCGTTCACGTGCAGGAAGGTGTCCGAGCCGAGATGCTCGGCCACTCCCACCGTGCCCCGCCATGTGCCCTGATCCTTCGAAAGGGCAATATGCTCCGGGCGGATGCCGATCGTGTGGGCCTGATGGGCCGCGGCCGGCGCACCGGTGACGAAATTCATCTTCGGCGACCCGATGAAACCGGCGACGAAGAGATTGTCCGGCCTGCGGTAGAGGTCGAGGGGCGAGCCCACCTGCTCGATGCGGCCGCGGTTGAGCACGACGATCTTGTCGGCCATGGTCATGGCCTCCACCTGGTCGTGCGTCACGTAGACCATCGTCGTCTTCAGTTGCTGGTGAAGCTGGCTGATCTCCAGTCGCATGTTGACCCGCAGCGCGGCGTCGAGGTTAGACAGCGGCTCGTCGAAAAGGAAGGCTTCCGGCTGGCGAACGATCGCCCGGCCGATCGCGACGCGCTGGCGCTGGCCGCCGGAAAGCTGGCGGGGCTTGCGGTCGAGATAGTCGGTGAGGTTCAGGACGCGCGCCGCGTCCTCGACCTTCTTGTCGATCGAGGCCTTGTCCTCACCCGCCATCTTCAGCGGAAAGGCGATGTTGGAGCGCACGCTCATATGCGGATAGAGCGCGTAGGACTGGAACACCATCGAAAGCCCGCGCCTTGCCGGCGGCAGCTCGGTGGCGTTCCGGCCGTCGATGACGATCTCGCCATCGCTGACGTCCTCCAGTCCGGCGATCAGCCTCAGAAGCGTGGACTTGCCGCAGCCCGAGGGGCCGACGAAGACGACAAACTCGCCGTCGGTGATATCGAGGTCTATCGAGGGGATGACGGCGTGGGCGCCGAAGACCTTCGATACGTTCTTGAGAGTGATGCTTCCCATGGTCTTACCCTTATTTGAACCGCGTCGGCCTTATTTGACTGCGCCGAAAGTGAGGCCGCGCACGAGCTGTTTTTGCGAGAACCAGCCGAGAATGAGGATGGGTGCGATCGCCATCGTGGAGGCCGCAGACAGCTTGGCGTAGAAGAGACCCTCCGGGCTCGAATATGAGGCGATGAACGCGGTGAGCGGCGCGGCTTTCGCGGCGCTCAGATTCAAGGTCCAGAACGCTTCGTTCCAGGCAAGGATGATGTTGAGCAGCAGCGTCGAGGCGATGCCGGGGATCGCCATCGGCGTCAGCACATAGATGATCTCCTTGGTGAGCGAGGCGCCGTCCATGCGCGCCGCTTCGAGGATCTCGCCGGGGATTTCCTTGAAATAGGTGTAGAGCATCCAGATGATGATCGGCAGGTTGATCAGCGTCAGTACGATCACGAGCCCTGTGCGCGTGTCGAGCAGTCCCCAGTTGCGGAATATCAGATACATCGGCACCAGCACGCCGACCGGCGGCATCATCTTGGTGGAGAGCATCCACATCAGCACATCCTTGGTGCGCTTCGTCGGCGAGAACGCCATCGCCCAGGCCGACGGGATCGCGATCAACAGGCCGAGCAGGGTCGAGCCGAAGGAAACGACCACCGAATTCATGAAGTGCTTCAGGTAATCCGACCGGCTCTGCACCTCGGAATAGTTCTCGGTGGTCCAGTCGAAGAAGAGGAAGACCGGCGGAGAGGCGATCGCCTGGGCTTCCGTCTTGAAGCTCGTCAGGAAGGTCCAGAGGATCGGAAAGAAGATCAGGATTCCGATCGTCCAGGCCACCACGGTCGTGATGAGCTTGCGCCCGGTAGAGACGTTGCGTGCCATGGGTCTCAAGCCTCCAGCGTCTTGCCGATCATGCGCATCAGGAAGAATGCGACGATGTTGGCGAGGATGACCGCGATGATTCCGCCCGCCGAGGCGCCGCCCACATCGAACTGCAGAAGGGCTTGGGCGTAGACGAGGAATGTGAGATTCGTGCTCTGCGTACCCGGACCGCCATTGGTGGTGACGAGGATCTCGGCGAAGACCGACAGCAGGAAGATCGTCTGGATCAGGATGACCATCGTGATCGCCCGTGAGAGATGCGGCAGGACGAGATAGATGAAGCGGCTTACCGCGCCTGCGCCGTCCATCTGTGCGGCTTCCTTCTGCTCCTCGTCGAGCGACTGCAGCGCCGTCAGCAGGATGAGCGTGGCGAAAGGCAGCCATTGCCAGGCGACGATCAGAATGATCGAGAGAAGCGGCGCATTGGCAAGAAAATCGAAGGGCTGCAATCCGAGAAGCTTGGCAAGCCAGGCGAAAAGCCCGTTCACGGGATTCATGAACATGTTCTTCCACACCAGCGCCGCCACAGTCGGCATGATGAGGAAGGGCGCGATCACCAGGATGCGCACGATCCCCTGCCCGAACATCGGCTGGTCGAGAAGAAGCGCCAGCCCGATGCCGCCGACCACGGTGATGAAGAGCACGCCGAGAACGATGGCGAGCGTGTTGAATATCGCCTGGAAGAAGGCCGGGTCGGTGAGGAAATAGGTGTAATTCGTAAGCCCCGCGAACTCCTCCATTCCCGGCATCAGCAGGTTGTAGCGCAGCAGCGAGAAATAGATCGTCATGGCCAGCGGCACGATCATCCAGGCCAGGAGCAGGAGCACCGAGGGCGCGATCATCAGTCGCGCGGCGGAGCGGGTGTGCAAGGTCGCCATGGCGTCCCCCGTGTGAAGTCGACGCGGTTCTTCAAAACGGCAAGCGTATCGCCATCCGAACGCGCGCCATGAATTGGAAAAGTCAGAGCGGAACGCGGATCGAAGGCGGGTTTGCCCCTTTCCCCGTCCCGCTCTGGAGGTAGCCGGAGCGTTCACTGTTTCCAGCAGACGCTCCGGCTCCTTGGGAGCTCACTTGATGTAGCCGGCCTTGGTCATTTCGCGGGTCGACAGCTGCTGCGCGCTGGCAAGCGCCTGATCCACGCTCATCTGACCGGCCAGGGCCGCCGAGAACACCTGCCCGACCGCCGTGCCGAGGCCCTGGAATTCCGGGATCGCCACGAACTGGACGCCGACATAGGGCACCGGCTTCACCGCCGGGTTCTTGGGGTCGGCGGCATTGATCGAGTCCAGGGTCATCTTCGCGAAGGGCGCCGCCTTCTGGTACTCCGGATTCTCATAGAGCGAGGTGCGGGTACCGGGAGGAACGTTCGCCCAGCCTTCCTTCTCGGCAACGAGCTTCAGATAATCCTTGCCCGTCGCCCAGGCGATGAACTTCTGCGCCGACTCGGCCTTCTGCGATCCTGCCGGAATGGCGAGGTTCCAGGCCCAGAGCCAGTTGCCGCGCTTGCCGAGGCCGGTGTCTGGAGCGAGCGCGAAACCGACCTTGTCGGCGACGGTCGACTCCTTCGGATTGGTCACGAAGGAGGCGGCGACGGTCGCGTCGATCCACATGCCGCACTTGCCGGTCTGGAACAGCGACAGGTTCTCGTTGAAGCCGTTGGACGAGGCGCCGGGCGGGCCTGCGTCATTCATCAGCTTGACGTAGAAGTCGAGTGCGTTCTTCCATTCCGGCTGATCGAACTGCGGCTTCCAGTTCTCGTCGAACCAGCGGGCGCCGAAGGCGTTTGCGGTGGCCGTCAGGAAAGCCATGTTCTCGCCCCAGCCGGCCTTGCCGCGCAGGCAGATACCGTAGATCTCGTTGCCCTTGTCGGTGATCTTGCGGGCCGCATCGGCGATGAAATCCCAGGTCGGCGCATCGGGCATGGTAAGCCCGGCCTTCTCGAACAGGTCCTTGCGGTACATGACCATCGAGCTCTCGCCGTAGAACGGTGCTGCATAGAGCTTGCCGTCGATGGTCAGGCCGCTGCGGATCGCCGGCAGAAGGTCGTCGACGTCGTATTCGGGACCGAGGTCGTCGAGCGGCAGGAGCCAGCCCTGCTTCGCCCAGATCGGCACCTCATAGGTGCCGATCGTCATGATGTCGTACTGACCGCCCTTGGTCGCGATGTCGGTCGTGACGCGCTGGCGTAGCACGTTTTCCTCGAGAGTGACCCACTCAAGCTGGATGTCCGGATTTTTCGACGTGAAATCGTCCGTCAGCTTCTGCATCCGGATCATGTCGCCGTTGTTCACGGTGGCAATGGTCAGGGTCTCCGCTTGGGCCAGACCCGCCAGAGCAACTGCCGAGCACGTGCCCAGCAGGAAAGTTCTCAAATTCATCGACTTCCTCCCAGAAGAAATTGAGCATTTGCCTTGCTCGTGAGCAATTACTCACCGATTGAGCTGAAATGTCAATCCGCATTTGTCGCCGCGATGCGCGGGAGCGGCTAAGAAGATGTTTTAGCTTCGCATTTTTTACGGGGATTTCGGGAGAAGCGCGTCGATGCCGCGGTCCCGCGACCGGCTGCGCGATCTAGACCCGGAGCAGATAGTCGGCCGTAGCCTCATCGGTGACGAGACCGTTGATGATCCTGCCCTTGAGTGCGGCGCGCAGCGCCTCGTGTTTGCGCCTGCCCTTGGCGATGCCGATAACCGACGCGCGGTCACGCGGCGGCAGCGGAACCGAGGCGACGCGCTCATTGATGCTGTCGGGCAGGAGCACGCCTTCGTGGTCGAACATCCAACCGCAGATTTCGCCGGCAGCGCCCGCCGCCATCAGCCGTGCCATTTCATCGCGCGCCAGGAACCCGTCTTCGCAAAGCGGCGCGTCGGGCCCAAGTTCGCCGACGCCCACGAAGGCAGCGTCCGCCTCGGCGCCGAGTTCCAGGGCGATCTGCACCAGGCTCTGCTTGTGCAGGACTTCCCGCTCTTCCGGCGAGGAGACGAGAACCGGCAAGGGCATGGGAAAATGCCGCGCCTTGATCGTGTCCGCCATGCTGAAGATGACGTTGTAATAGGCGGCCGACCCGTCGAGCCGGATATTGCCGGTGAGCGAAACGATACGGTGCTGCGGGCATTCCATCGATGGCAGCTGGTCGATGGTCGCCTTCAGCGTCCGGCCCGTGCCGATCGCCAGCACCACGGGCTCGGCCGATTTCAGCCAGCGCTCGATTTCCGCCGCCCCGGCCTCGGCGATGCCCACGGTGGTCGAGTCGGAACCTGGATCGCTCGGGACGACGTCGACATGCTTGAGATCGTATTTCTCCTTGAGACGCGCCGCCATTTCGAGGCAGGCGGCGATCGGATGGTCCAGGCGCACCTTGATCAGCCGCTCGGCCATGGCAAGCGACACGAGGCGTTGTGCCGATTGCCGGGAAATTCCCATCACCGACGCAATCTCGTCCTGCGTACGGCCGGCGACATAATAGAGCCAGCCTGCGCGGGCTGCGTCGTCCAGCCTGTTGCTGCTTTCCGCCTTGCGTGCCATCGACTGCTCCCTTCCCCTTGATTTGCTGCCACTATTTTCCATGCGCTGTCAAACGGGGGGAGATGTGCGCCGCACCTTGCCGCCGGCAAGGTCCGGTTTTCCAGGCTTTTACGCCGGTTTGGAAGGAAATTTTACCGTTTGATAAAAAAATAAAGCATGTTACCGTTCCCTCATCCTGAGAAAACATTGGGAGCCAAAAATGGGAACGACGCAATCTGGGATTCTCGGCGGGCGGCTGCCGCTTGCCGAGTACGAAGCCAATTTCTCCGACCTTCATCCGTCGCTCGACAGGCACGAGGCGCTGGTCGCCGCCGACCGCTGTTATTTCTGTCATGACGCGCCCTGCATGACCGCCTGTCCGACCTCCATCGACATCCCGCTCTTCATTCGCCAGATCGCGACGGGCAATCCGATCGGCTCGGCGAAGACGATCTTCGACCAGAACATACTGGGCGGCATGTGCGCCCGCGTCTGTCCCACCGAGACGCTCTGCGAAGAGGCCTGCGTACGCAACACGGCCGAGGAGCGGCCGGTCGAAATCGGCCGCCTGCAGCGCTACGCGACGGACATCGCCATGCGGGAGAACAAGCAGTTCTATTCGCGCGCCGCTCGTTCCGGCCGCAGGGTCGCCGTCGTCGGCGCCGGGCCGGCGGGGCTCGCCTGCGCGCATCGGCTGGCCGTGAAAGGCCACGACGTGGTGATCTACGATGCGCGCGAAAAATCCGGCGGCCTCAACGAATACGGCATCGCCGCCTATAAGGCGGTCGACGACTTCGCCCAGAGAGAGGTGGAATACGTGCTTTCGGTCGGCGGCATCGAGGTCAGCCACGGCAAGGCGCTCGGCCGCGACTTCTCTCTTGCCGATCTGGCGGAAGAATTCGATGCCGTCTTTCTCGGCCTCGGTCTTGCAGGTGTCAATGCACTGCGGATCGAAGGCGAGAATGCCGAAGGCGTCGAGGACGCCGTCGACTTCATCGCCGCACTTCGCCAGTCGAAGACAAAGGCCGACATTCCGGTCGGCCGGCGCGTCGTGGTGCTCGGCGGCGGCATGACTGCGATCGACGCCGCCGTCCAGGCGAAGCTGCTCGGCGCCGAGGAAGTGACGATCTGCTATCGCCGCGGCAAGGAGCACATGAACGCCTCGGAATTCGAGCAGGACCTTGCGGCTTCCAAGGGCGTCACCATCCGCCACTGGCTGCAGCCGAAGCGCATCGCCGTCAAGGATGGCCGGGTCGCCGGCATCGAACTCGACTACACCACGCTTGAAAACGGGAAGCTGACAACGACCGGCGAGACCGGAATCATTGCCGCCGACCAGATCTTCAAGGCCATCGGCCAGGCCTTCGAGGCCTCCGGCCTCGGCGCCCTTCGCATGGAAAGCGGACGCATCGTCGTCGATTCGGAAGGACGCACCTCGCTGGAAAAGGTCTGGGCCGGCGGTGACTGCGTGCTCGGGGGCGAGGACCTCACCGTTTCGGCCGTCGCGATGGGACGCGATGCCGCCGGATCGATCGACCGGGCTTTCGCCGTGGCTCAGCCGCTGGCGAGCGCCGTTGCTTGAAAAGCAGAACAGGATCGAGAGGACGAGAACAATGGCTGATCTTCGCAACAATTTTGTCGGCATCAAATCCCCGAACCCGTTCTGGCTCGCCTCGGCGCCGCCGACGGACAAGGCCTACAACGTCGAGCGCGCCTTCAAGGCGGGCTGGGGCGGCGTCGTCTGGAAGACGCTCGGGGAAGAAGGACCGCCGGTGGTCAATGTCAACGGCCCGCGCTACGGCGCGATCTGGGGCGCCGACCGGCGGCTGCTGGGTTTCAACAATATCGAACTCATTACCGACCGCGATCTCTATGTGAACCTGCGCGAAATGAAGCAGGTGAAGATGAACTGGCCGGATCGAGCCCTGATCGCCTCGATCATGGTGCCTTGCGAGGAGAACGCCTGGAAGGCGATCCTGCCGCTGGTCGAGGAGACCGGCGCCGACGGCATCGAGCTCAATTTCGGCTGTCCGCACGGCATGTCCGAGCGCGGTATGGGCTCGGCGGTAGGCCAGGTGCCGGAATACATCGAAATGGTGGTGCGCTGGTGCAAGCAATACACGCGCATGCCTGTCATCACCAAGCTTACGCCGAACATCACCGACATCCGCAAGCCCGCCCGCGCTGCCAAGGCCGGCGGCACCGACGCGGTGTCGCTCATCAACACGATCAACTCCATCACCGGCGTCAACCTCGACACTTTCTCGCCGGAGCCCTCGATCGACGGCCGCGGAAGCCATGGCGGTTATTGCGGCCCGGCCGTGAAGCCGATCGCGCTCAACATGGTGGCCGAGATCGCCCGTGATCCGGAGACCTACGGCCTGCCGATTTCGGGCATCGGCGGCGTGACCACCTGGCGGGATGCGGCCGAATTCATGGCGCTCGGCGCCGGCAACGTACAGGTCTGCACTGCCGCAATGACCTATGGCTTCAAGATCGTCCAGGAGATGATCACCGGCCTCTCCGACTGGATGGACGCCAAGGGCCATCGGACGCTCGACGACATCAGCGGCCGAGCCGTCCCGAACGTCACCGACTGGCAATATCTCAACCTCAACTATATCGCCAAGGCGAAGATCGATCAGGACGCCTGCATCAAATGCGGCCGCTGTCATATCGCCTGCGAGGACACTTCGCATCAGGCAATCACCCAATTCGTCAATGGCGTGCGCCATTTCGAGGTGATCGAGGAGGAATGCGTCGGCTGCAACCTCTGCGTCAATGTCTGTCCGGTGGAGAACTGCATCACCATGGAGCCGCTCGCGGCCGGCACACTCGACCGGCGCACCGGGAAACCGGTCGACCCGAACTACGCCAACTGGACGACCCATCCGAACAACCCGATGGCCCGCCAGGCCGCCGAGTGAAGGACGTACAAGTCAGACCGGAAGGCCGCCGGCATCGCCGGCGGCCTTCCGCGTTCCTATCGCGTCAAAACTCTATCACCACCTTGCCGAAGGGGCCGCGGTCAAGATGTGCGAGGGCCTCGGGGACCTCGGTGAACTTGTAACGCATGTCGATGACGGGCTTCAGTCCAAGGCGGTCGACGGCCCCGACCAGATCTTCGAGCGCTCTGCGGTGACCGACGCTGATACCCTGCACGACGGGAGACTTCAGGAGAAGCGGCCCGACCGGGCCTGAGACCTCGAAGCCCTCGAGCACGCCGATCACCGAGATGCGCCCGTCCGGCGCGACCGCTTTCAGGGACTGGCCGAGCCCGGCGCCGCCGGCGATCTCCAGAATGTGGTCGGCGCCACGGTCCCCGGTCAGCGCATAGACGCGCTCCACCCAGTCCTCCTCCAGGCGATTGATGCCGTGATCGGCACCGAGCGCGAAAGCCCGATCGAGCTTTTCGCGGCTGCTCGAGGTCACGATGACCTCGGCTCCGGTCGCCTTTGCGATCTGCAATCCGAACAGCGCAACGCCGCCGGTACCCTGCACGACGACACGGTCGCCCGCCCGCAAATGACCCTTCTCGACAAGAGCGAACCAGGCGGTCAGCCCCGCACAGGGCAAGGTACTCGCCTCCGCCGCGTCGAGGCTCTTCGGCGCTGCGACGAACCAGCCCTCAGGGAGAACCACATATTCCGACAGGACGCCCGGATGCGCGCCGCCGAGCGTCTCATAGGCAGGCGTCCTGCCGGTGCCGGGTCGTAAGCCGTCAAGCCATCCGGGGGCGAAGGTGGAGATCACGCGATCGCCCGGCCGGAAACGCGTCACGCTCTTGCCGACGGCCTCGACCACTCCGCTCATATCCGAGGCCGGCACGAAGGGAAAAGCGAGATCGAGCCCCATGCCGGTCTCGAGTACCAGTTTGTCGCGGTAGTTGAGCGATACGGCAAGCGTGCGCACGATTATATCGTGTTCGCCGGCCTCCGGCACCGGCCGTTCGGCAAGCTTGAGATCGTGGGGGGCCACCGTCTCGGTGCTCCATTCCTGCATCCATTTGGACATGCTCGTTCCTTTTCATCTGTTGCGGTAAGGCGAGCATACTGTTGAATATTCTTCTTCGGTTGCGATATGATTTCCCATCATTGGTTCCCCGGAGGACGCAATTCATGGAGCGCTTCAACGGCATTTCGGTTTTCGTGGAAGTTGCCGATGCCGGTGGCTTTTCCGCCGCCGCCGCCCGGCTCAATCTTTCGCGCTCGGCCGTGGGCAAGACGGTCTCCCGGCTCGAACGGCGGCTCGGCGTGCGCCTCTTCCATCGCACCACACGGACGCAGAGTCTCACCGAAGAAGGGCAGCTCTTCTACGAGAGCTGCCAAAAAGCGCTCGGCGAAATCAGTACGGCCGAAGACCTCCTCGAATCCGGGAGGCGGGAAATTCGCGGCCGCCTGCGCATCTCGATGCCGGTCCTCTTCGGCCGCCAATGCGTGGCGCCGCTGCTTCGCGACCTGTTGCGGTCGCATCCCCGTCTGGAGTTCGATCTCTCCTTCAATGACCGGGTCATCGATCTTCTCGACGAGGGCTTCGATCTGGCCATCCGCAACAGCCCCCTCGGTAACGGCTCAGGCCTGATGATGCGCACGGTGGCGGAACAGCGGATGACCGTCTGCGCCTCCCCTGCCTATCTCGAAGCGCACGGCATGCCGAGGACGGTTGCCGAACTCGCCGCACATGAAGGCATCGTCTACGCCCGCGGAGGCGAGCCGCTATCCTGGTCCTTTCCGTCCGACGGCAAGGCGGCGGAAATCGTGCTGCCGCAAACGCGGCTGAGGCTCGACGATCTCGCCGCAATCGCCGATGCGGCTGCCGCCGGCCACGGCCTTGCCTGGCTGCCTTGCTGGCTGGTGCGCGAGCGCGTGCAGAAAGGCGAACTTGTCCGTGTCCTCACCGACCGGCCGGGTCTGATCTTCAAGGCCCACGCAGTCTGGCCGCGAACGCAACACATGCTGCCGAAACTGCGGGTGGTGATCGACAAACTCGCCGCTGGATTGCCGCGCATCATGGAGTAGGACGGCATGGGAACACGCACTCCGCGCAACACCCGAAAAGCGAAACAGTTCGTTTAGAAAACGTAAGTTGCCGGCACCGATGATCTGGTAAATAAGGAGGACACCGAAGCGAGCCGCTCCAAGGCCGCCAGACCCAGGCAAGTTTGTTTGACGATCCTATCCGCCAGCACGCGCAAGAAGATGCACCTGATCTCAGGGGCCGTACTCGGCGTTTTCGTGCTCTTGCACTTCTCGAATCACGCGCTCGGGCTCGTCTCGATCGATGCGATGGAAACGGGCCGGCGGATATTCACCTCGGTTTGGCAGAGCATTCCCGGAACGGCCCTCCTCTACGGCGCGCTGCTGCTGCATTTCCTGATGGCGCTCGACAGTCTCTACCGGCGGCAAACGTTCCGCATGCCTGTCGGCGAAGCCCTGAAGATCATCTTCGGCCTGAGTCTGCCCTTTCTGCTTGTGCCTCACGTGGTCGCCGCCCGCGTGGAGCCGCTTCTTTCAGGTGTTTATCCAGACTACCCCGCGATCCTGCGCACCCTCTGGTCAAGCTCGTTCAACACCTCTCGTCAGTCGCTTGCGCTCATCGTCGTCTGGGGTCACGCCTGTCTTGGCGCCTGGTTCTGGATGCGAGGGCGCGCCTGGTTTCCGAAATACGAAACGCTGCTCTATACCGTCGCCCTGCTGGTGCCGATCTTCGCACTGCTCGGCTTCGTCAACGGCGCCCGTTCACTGGAGCGCGACTACGCGGAACATGGCGGTTACGGCGACAGGGCCTATTCCAGCCAGGCACCTCGCGTCGACCCTAACCTTCTCGATAAGATCAGGCTGGCATTCTATGGCGGCTTCGCAAGCCTGATCGGCGGCACCCTCGTTCTGCGCGCCCTGCCGGCGCGCGGCCGTATTCGTATTCGTTATCCGGACGGCCGGGTCGCCGCCGTCAGCCTCGGCTTCAGCGTTCTGGAGGCCAGCCGGGCGGCCGGAATTCCTCATGTTTCCGTCTGCGGCGGGCGCGGGCGCTGTTCCACCTGTCGCGTGCGGATAACGCAGGGGCTCGAAGGCCAGCCGCCGCCGGAAGCTGCAGAACTCGCGACGCTGACCCGCATCGGCGCTCCCGAGAACGTACGCCTCGCCTGCCAGTTCCGCCCCGTGCACAATGTGAGCGTCGTGCCCATCCTCGACACCGACAGCCTCGGGATCAAGACGCAGCTTGCCCGCCAGAACGCCGGCGGACGCGAGCGCCGTGTCGCCGTGCTCTTCTGCGACCTGCGTGATTTCACCCGCATCGCCGAGCACCGGCTGCCCTACGACACGGTCTTTCTGCTCAACCGCTATTTCGAAGTCGTCGGCGAAGCCGTCGAAGGTTCCGGTGGCGTCGTCGACAAGTTCATCGGCGACGGGGCGCTCGCGATCTTCGGACTGAAGACCCCTCTGCCGGAGGCCTGCCGCCAGGCACTTTCGGCCGCCGCCCGGTTGTCGCAGGGAATCCGGGCGCTCAACCAGACCTTCGAAGGGGAGCTCGAGCAGCCACTGAGGCTCGCCATCGGCCTCCACGCGGGCCCGGCGATCATCGGCGAAATGGGCTACGGCCAGGCAACCTCGCTCACGGTCGTCGGCGACACGATCAATACGGCGAGCCGGCTGGAAGGTCTCGCGAAGGAGCACGACGTCGAGCTTGCCGTTTCCGCCGAACTGGTCGAGCGCGCCGGCCTCAGCTTCGAAGGCCACAGACGGCTGGAAATCGGCCTGCGGGGCCGCAAGGCGACTCTGGAAACCTGGATCATCGGTGACGCGGCGCAGCTCTCGCTTTCGCTGCCGATGCAGGGTTGACCAGCCCCGATTTGCCCCTCACCCTCTCCCCTCGCGCGGGAGAGAGGGGACGGAAAGACGCAAGACGCGAGCCGCGAGTCCCTTCTCCCCGTCGAAAGCCTACGGCATGTACATATCTCTTGCGCGCCGGGGCGGCGGATACTGCTCATGAAGGGGATCCCTCGGGAACCCAACCGGCTCAACCCCG
>Ga0209281_1001047_pt1 | contig 20941 bp, 29 predicted proteins | sample MedtruBG_FD_187514 | JGI IMG/M metagenome (GOLD analysis project Ga0209281, IMG submission 187514) | Root nodule microbial communities of legume samples collected from California, USA - Medicago truncatula BG (SPAdes) (version 2) | ecosystem: Host-associated > Plants > Roots > Nodule | place... | reverse complement strand
GTCAAAAATATCACGAGGAAATAAGAAAGCTTCTTGAAAAAGAGATCATGAGCTATCAAGATGGTAGCAGTGAATATTTACGTTTCCTATGTGGTTATTTGTTTTGCATTGGTGATGTTAATGATGTGGAAATCATTAAGAAGACAAAATATGGTATAAATATGGACGTTGGTTGTATGGTAGACAGAGAATGGATAGAAAGTCTTGAAAATGGAGGAGTAGAATCTGAAAATGTACGTAGTAGGCAGTTATTAATAGATGATTTTGTAGGTTATTATACTAATTTTGAGGCTTCAGAAGATTGAGATTAGGAGTAATTAAATTCCAATCTATGTGGTAATTGGAGGCATCAAGAATGGAGTATAAAGATATTGCAACTTGGGAGTTATTACAAAAGAAAATGGTATGGGAACAGTTAAAATTCATACGTAATAAACGAGTATTAGATTTTGGAAGTGGAAACGGCACGACTTCTAACCATTTTGCCATGGACAATGAGGTTATAGCAATTGAGCCAAGTGAATGGATACTAGAAGATAGATTTCAAGAAAATGATTATACTCAAATACAAGGTGATGTGAAGCAGTTAGAGGATTTTGCAGATGAATCATTTGATGTGATATTATGCCATAATGTTCTTGAATATGTAGCTGAAAGAAAAGAAATTATAAAAGAATTTTCAAGGCTATTAAAGAAAAAGGGTTATCTTTCTGTTTTAAAACATAATAGAGCAGGGAGAGTTATGCAGATGGTAGTGTTGCTGAATAATTTTGAACATGCTAATGAATTATTAGAAGGAAAAAATGGACATGCGGAGAAATTCGGCAGTATCAATTACTATGAAGATAACGAATTGTTAGAGTGGGCAGATAAATTTCAATTAGAAAGAACCTTAGGGGTGAGGACTTTTTGGTATTTACAACAAAATCAAGAAATTCAAAAGGATACAACATGGCAGCAGCAGATGTTAGAAATAGAATTAAAGGTAAGTGAATTGGAAGAGTATAAATCTATATCGTCTTTTCATCATATTATTTTGCAAAAAAAATAATGTAGGTCATTAGAGGGACTTTAGGATATACTTTTTTCTTTATAAATAAAAAATGAATGTGCAACAAATGGAATTAAAAAGAGAGAAAAAATAGGTAGTAGATATTTTTAATAAAGTTGAGACTAAGTTATTTCTATTAGTTTGGAGGGATTTAAATGGTAGATTCAAAAGGATGGGAATGGGAAAATGCAAATCAATCAACTTGGCTAAAACCAACTGATGATGTTTATTATCTTGCTAATAAATGGTCAGAATCAGGTTTTGAAAAAGTCTTAGATTTGGGCTCAGGGCTAGGACGACACTCAATATTTTTTGCAAGACAAGGTTTTGAGGTATCAGCTATAGATATATCAGATTATGGAGTGAATTACTTAAAAGAGTGGGCTGATAAAGAAAATTTAGATATAGACGTTAGGGTTGGGGATATGGTCTCATTACCATACGAAGACAACTCTTTTGATTGTGCATTTGTTTACCATGCTATTTCTCACACAGATTCAGATGGTATAAAGAAGATTATAAGTGAAATAGAACGAGTGCTAAAGCAAGGCGGAGAAATTTATACATCAATGTGTTCTAAAGAATCATGGGATTATAAAGAATCAGGATTTCCTAAGATAGATGAAAATACAGTTATAAATGAAGAAGATGGACCAGAAAAAGGAGTAGCTCATTTTTATGCTGATCTTGATAATATTTTAAGTTTGTTTTGTAACTTTAATATAGAAAAAGTACGTCACATAGATTATTGCTATATAAATTCTCAGAAGCAAGATAGTAAATATTATTATATAAATGGACGCAAGAAGTAAGGAAAATATTTAAGTCTTAATATTTAGGAGGGGAAATTATGGAGGACTATATAGAAGCACATAAGTATTCTTCTAATCATAGAGAGCAATTAATAACGGATAAAGAGTGTGGATGCTTTTATTGTTTAACTATCTTTAACCCTAAAGAAATTTCAGAATGGGTTAAAGATATAAGAGGAACAGCAGTATGCCCGTATTGTGGGATTGATGCTATCATTGGGGAAAGTTCTGGTTACCATATAACAAAAGAGTTTTTAAAGAAAATGAATAATCATTGGTTTTAATATATTCTAAAGTATGTTAATGACTTTTCTCTATTCTCATGAGTAGTATCAGTAAAATAAATAGATTCCATATCTAATATGAAGAATATATGAGAATCGGGAAAGTGTTATATGAGGATGAAGATGAAGAAATTTAAATTATTAGATAGGCTTAAGATGAAGATTGGTGATGTAACCTTAAATTACTATGAAAAAGGAGAAGGAGATAAGTAATTTAGCTACATTACATAAACTGTGTTGAATGTTATAGAAGTAAGTCATAAAAATTGAGTTGACTGGATGGAGGAAATCTACAGTGGAATTAATTAGTTATAAAGAGTTAAAAGAAACTGAAATAGATATAACATTATTCAAAAGTTTTAACCGTTATCAAGAAGTAAATAAATGTTGGCGTAAGGAAAATGGTGAATGGATATTAAAGGATATAGCATTTATTAATCAGTGGGGGCCAGAGAAATATGAATTTCTAACAAAAGATCTGTATAACACAATAATATCAGGTGGTGCAGTATTTGGGGCTTTTCATAATAATGTCCTTGTTGGATTTGTTTCCATAGAAAATCAGTTCTTTGGTTCACAAAAGGAATACTTAAACCTTTCATATATTCAAATTTCCTATGAGAGCCGTGGTATGGGAATAGGGAAAAACTTATTCTCTCTTGTTTGCAAAAAGGCAAAAGAGATGGGAGCTAAAAAACTCTACATATCTGCTCATTCAGCACAAGAGTCACAGGCTTTTTATAAAGCAATGGGCTGTGTAGAAGCCATGGAATATAACGAGGAATTAGTTACTAAAGAACCATGTGATTGTCAATTGGAGTATAGCTTATAAGTAGGTGGGATATTTGATGGAATTAAAACTAAAAAATCTAAGCCTTAGATCTGTAACACATGATGATTTAAAGGAAGTTGCTAGGATGTGGAATTTTGAAAAAGGAGAAATCTCATTAGAGGAAGCAGCGCAAGCAATACATTGGATGAATGAAAATCATAAACAAAATCAATTACATAAAATAGTGCATTTGTGTTTTGCTATATTTGAAGATAATACTAATAAAATAATTGGATGGTGTGGTCTGGATGGAAAGAACAGCGAAAATATAATTCATATATTTTATTTGATTGATAAGAACTTTAGAAGATTAAGATATGGAACAGAGTGTGCAAAAAAAGTACTAGAATATGGTTTTGTTAATATGGGGATAAACAGAATTGATGGAGCATGTGCTAAAGATAACATTGGGTCACAAAAAATACTTAAAAAAATAGGAATGAAAGAAATAGAAAATAACGAAGAAAACGCATTTAGATATTATATAACTTCTAAAGATTACACGAATTTATATTGCAGATAGTTCTTCAGAGAATTCATACATTATACATAAGAAAAATAAATCATAGAATAATAAGTCACACTATTCAGAATGAAAGTGTGATTTTTTTGTTTTGTAATTATAAAATGTTAAATAATATATAGATTTTCCTAGAAATAAATCACTGACCACAAAATTGTGGTGAGTAAAAACATTCATTGGAAATTAAGAATTTGTATTTACAATTTATGTTATAATTGATTTAAAATAGTAAACTGTGTTGGTTAAGAAAATTATTTAAGTTAAATGGGGGGCAAAGATGTTAGAACATACTGGAACTATTCGTATGGAAACAGAACGATTAGTTCTCATAATGAGATTTGTTATGGAATAACTATTGATGATTATTATGCTAAACAAGTATTGAAGTCAAAATAAATGGAAATCAATGTACAGGCTGTAGGCCTTGTGTAAAGGAATGTAAGGAATCGCCATTATTTAGATAATTCATAATACCAAAAAAATAAGTTCCTGCAGGAGGAACTTACAAAAGGATTAAAATCAAACACATTAAAAAATTATTACAATAGTATTATGTGTAATGGGGAAGAGAAATATTCAATAAAAAAATAAGATTAGGAGAAAAGTATGAGCAATAATTATTACACAAACACTATTAAATATTTCATGAAAAGAATATACGAAACACCATTAGTTATATGTTATCTAATTGGTGGCAGTATATTTTCAGTTATATCACAAGGGATGGAAGGCCTGACTTTGACGGTAATTAATCTATTTTTATTAGGCAATTATGCAATAATTATTAAAAGATTTGCTATAAATCAAAATGTTAATGATTATAAAATAAAAAGGCCAAAATTTGAATTAATAATTGGAATAGGGTTATTTATCTTTTTTATTGCAATGATATTTTGCTTCTTTGGGATAACTGATATAAAAATAATAAGTTCTATTAATGCTGTAATTCTTGATTTATCATATGGTAACAACTCAATTCTAAATAAAATTCCAGTTCCACATTGGCTTTTAAATACTGCACAAAATGCAGTTTATAGTTCATTTTCCATGACAATTCCTATGATAATTATTTTTATAATTTTAGGATACCAATTGAAAAGCATGGGATTAAGATTTAATAATTATAAATTGACTATTATCTTAGTTATGGTGACAATAGCCTTTGGACTTCCGTTTGGAGTGTTAACTAGGCAGCCAATATTGCAAGTACTAGGTATATTTATTGTGCATATTTTTATAAACGCTTTACCTGAGGAGCTATTTTTTAGAGGTTTTTTACTACCAAGGTTTGAAGCAGTACTATCAAATTCATTAAATGCTTTGGTTGTAGTAAGCATTTTATTTAATATGCTTCATATACCTTCTTATATCTATAATGGACAATCAATTGCCATGGCTATAGCTACAAGTTTAAGTATATCATATCCATCTGGATTAGCTTGGGGATATTTATACTTAAAAACAAGAAGCGTTGTTCCAGGAATTGCTTGGCATGCATCTAATACAGTATTAGGAGGATTTTTTCTAGGGTGAAATCTTTCTATTCTTCAATCGGATATCAAGGTATTTCAAGAGGTTCGAATGGAGAAAAAATTAATAAAGAATAATGTCAAGTTCGTATTGTTTTCAAAGGCAAGAATGGAAAAGAATTAAACTAAAAAAATAAGATCTTATAATAATAAAATCTCATTAAATGATAGATGGCCCAAGTTGTGAGGTTGTAGATGAAATTCATAATTATTTTGTATATTGATAGTATTTGAATCTAAGTATCTTTCCAGTCTCATCGAAATTATAATTGGTGCCACTGAGTGGAGAATTATCTGAAATTAAATTTAGTCCTATTGAATAAATTGCATTTGCTTGCTCAAGAGTATCTTCTTTTACTGTGCCTGTCATAGCTCCATGTTTTAATTAATTATATATAGTAGATTTTCTATTAGCATAAAATTTATTCATATTAAGGCTAGGCGGTATTTGGAATTTAGGTTAAATATATGTAGTACACTCAGAAAATATTTATTTGCTGCGCAATTCTAAAAAAAGGTCCCATACAGATAGGGCCAAATGTAATGGGGTAAAACTTGATTAATCATGAAGACATTTTTATTATGTGAATATCAAATAATATTATTCGACAAAATTAAAAGCCCCTTTATTACAGGGGCCAAAAATGAGTGGATAAAAATTATAAAGTGAAGATTAATAAAAAGAAAATGATATTTAAGAGGTTTCTTTAGAATATATGAAAAATATTTTGAAAAAATAACTACTACAGCATATTAAAATAGTAAGTAGTTTGTAGATTTGACTTAGTAAATAAAAATAATAATCTTTGAAAATTGAATAGTGTAATATTTACAAATATGATATAATTAACCAAAAGATAAATTATACTTTTTAGAGGAGGTTATGATGGAGCGAATAGACATAAAACCTGCGTGTGTATTTAGTCCACAGCCAATGTATATTATTGGTACTAGAAATGAGGATGGAACACCTAATTTTTGTATAATCACATGGTTGGGCTTTTCTTTTGATAATACACCTCATATTGCGATGACTATTGGTGGAAGTAAATTAACGAAAACAAATATTTTTCGCGAAAGAGCTTTTTCAGCAAATTTAATAACAGAGGACAATATTTGGCTGGCTGATTATTTTGGATGTTCAAAAGGAGAATTTGGTGTTAAAAATACTATAAAGTATAATTATCACTGGGGGAAATCAGTGAATGTACCTACTATAGATGATAGTCATTGGTTATATGAATGTGAAATTACAAAAATCATCGAATTGGAAGGGAGCCATTTGTTTTTAGCAGACATAAAAAATATACAAATAGATAAGAAGTATGAAAATATGAATATGGAAATGATAGATTTAAGAGAATTAAGACCTGCTATTTACTCGCCTTATAATTATTTTGCTATTGGCGAAAAGCTTGGTGATGTGGGAGAATGGAAAAAGCATTTAAAAGAATAACTTTACAAATTCCAACTTGTAGAGTTACGTATTTATATATGAAAATTTAATAGTAAATTAGAATATCTCACTATTCATAACTAAGAGTAGATTTTCGATATTTTTTATTTGTAATACTATGCGATTCTAAAACTTGACAAGTAGATTGTGAAAGTACTTCTAAAATTAAATAATATGTAATTTGCTTTTCTTATCAAACGAAAATAGGGCTATTGAGAAATTAAGTTTAGCGTAACATATTAATATCTTTCTAAAAGACTTATGCAATTGGTTGTATTATTTGTACGTGATTATTGAATATTTATGATTTTATGAACTCTTGATAAAGTCTTTATAATTATTTATGAAAGTGTTATAAGAACATAAAAACAGATATAGAATGTTAGTTTCTTTGTCGCCGGATGAAGAAAATAATAAGCGTTTAAATTTCACGCCGCAGGCCTTTGAAAGCGTGATATTTAAGCGCTTTATTTTTTGGGGAGGATTTATATGCAAAAGGAAAATAATTTAATAACTATTAAACACTATAATTTTTTATGTGAAGATTTGAAAAATAAATTAGAATGCAGGTCTTTAGAAATGGATAGTGATAGATTTACAATATATGCTATAATTAATTTATAATGGGAAAGCGGTTGTGTACAAATTAGTACAACATCGTTAATTTTAGGGAATGGATTTTTAATTTACGAAGGGGCCGTATAAGGTCTTGAAAAATAATTATCTTATTATGGAGGCGTAAAATGCATTTAGGTTCAATTTATTTAATAGTTAAAGAGTTTAATAAATCCATAGAGTTTTATGAAAAATTACTAGAGATGAAAGTTACTTCAATGAATATGGAGCGTTTTGCCCAGTTTGAATTTGAGGGGCATAATATATCCATAATGAACGGATATTTTGACAATCAAAATCCAGAATTAACAATACACAAAGGAGAGTATGTTGAAAAATTTGATAATCTTGTTGCTATAGCAGAATCAAAAAACACTAATAAGTTTGTATTAAATTTTTGGGTTGAAGATTTAGGAAAAGAGCGCGAAAGAATAATAAAGCTAAATATTAGTGCTTTAGTGACTAAGGTTAAGTATGTAAATAATGTAATGCCATATTATTATTTTCAGGTTGAAGACCCAGATGGTAATGCAATAGAAATTACGGGTGAATATATAGAAAAAGAAGATGAATTTAATGTGTGAAGATATCAGCTTATAAGATTGAACTGCATTAATAGCAATTTGAAAGGAAAAGGACTTTATGATAAAGCAGGCAGATGAAAATGATATTCTCACGATTGAGGGAATTCTGATAGATGCAGTAATTTGGATGAAAAAAAATAAATTACAGAATCAATGGAATGAGGACAGTATAAAGTGGAATTCTCTATCAAAAGATTATCAGATTAATAATTTCTATATTGATTATCATAATGGGGTTCCGGCAGCATGTATAGCTATAACTGATTTAGACTCAAAATATTGGTCTGAAATTCCACAGGGAGAGTCACTATATATACATAAGTTAGCTGTTAAGAGAGAATTTGCAGGGAAAGGCATTTCAAAAGAACTTATTAACTTTGCAAAAAAATTATCTTTAAAAAATGGTATTAATTCACTAAGATTAGATTGCAATTTGCAAAGAAATAAATTGAGGATGTTATATGAAAATGAAGGGTTTGTATATGTAGATAGGAAGAATTTAGAAAAAAATTATGATATGGCACTATATTTGTGGCATATATAAAACTTCGATTAACAACAAATTCTAATTTGTCGATTAGAATAAGATATAGTTAATTTGTATTGGGAGGTGTAAGGATGCTAGAAGTAGGAAATATAAAATTACGTTTGGAAAAACCAGCTGATTATAAAATAGTTGAGGATTTAACAAGAGAAGCTTTTTGGAATGTTTATGTTCCAGGATGTAGTGAACATTATCTAATGCATATCATAAGAAACTCTGATGCTTTTATTAAGGAATTGGATATAGTTGCAGAAATTGATGATAGAATAGTGGGCAATATTGTTTATACCAAGGCAAAAATATTAGGGGATGATGGAAATATATATAATGTTGTTTGTTTTGGTCCAATTTCTGTCTTACCGGAATTCCAGGGCAGAGGAATTGGTGGAATACTAATTAAACACACCAAAAATCTTGCAAAACAACTAGGTTATCGTGCAATATTGATTTATGGAGATCCGGAATATTACAGTAGATATGATTTTGTTGCAGCAGAAAATTATGGAATTGGAAATACAGATAATATGTATGCTGTACCATTACAGGCATGTGAATTATATGATGGGGCTTTACAGAATTGTAAAGGCAGATTCTACGAAGATAAAGTTTATGAAATTGATGAAGTTAAAGCAATGGAATTTGATAAGTGCTTTTCGAAAAAAGAAAAGAAATCTAGACTGCCAAGTCAGGAGAGATTTAATAAGCTGATAGGAATGAGAAAACCGAGAAGATGAATGCAATATATAACATCCATATGTGAGGTTTCAATTTTAAATTGAGGATTATAAACAGTAATTTGAAAATGGGATGTAAAAGTGGCAGAATATCAAAATAGAGAAGAATTGATTTTAGAAATTTCAAATCGTGCAAAACTATTCATCGAGGAATTTAATGAAATTGATGGAAAAGATAAAGATAGATTAGTTGATGGGGTTGATAGAACGCCTGCTCAAATGATTGCTTATCAGTTAGGGTGGATGAATCTTATTCTTGATTGGGAAGAGCAAGAACAGCAAGGCCAGATTGTTATCACGCCAACTCCAGACCATAAATGGAATAATCTTGGTGGGTTATATGAAAGTTTTTATGAAAAATATAAAGGATATAGTCTCAAAGAGTTATGCACTATGTTTACAAGAGCTGAGCAGCAAATTGTTGAATTAATTAATAGTTATACAGATGACGAGTTATTTGAGCAAGGAGGAAGAAAGTGGTCATCATCAACTCCATCCAATTGGCCAATATGGAAGTGGATTCACATTAATACTGTTGCACCATTCAAAACTTTCAGAACAAAAATACGAAAGTGGAAGAAGTTACAACAAATATAAAAATTTTAAATATAAATTCAGTCTAAAGATGAACCTTACAAATAATAATTTTGTAAATTCAGAATGGGGATATATTAGATGGAAAGTATGGCAAAGTTAATAATACTTCGAGGTAATTCAGGGAGTGGTAAGAGTACTACAGGCAAGGCTTTACAAAGAAAATTTGGACATGGAACAATGCTAATTTCACAAGATGTTGTTAGAAGAGAAATGCTATTTGTGAAAGATGGGCCTAATGCAGAAGCAGGTCAATTATTATTGGAGCTTGCACTATACGGGAAAAGCCATTGCAATATAGTGATTTTAGAAGGAATTTTAAATTCAAAGTGGTATAAAAATTTGTTTGAAAATTTATTAGAGGAATTTAATAACCAAATTTTCGCATATTATTTTGATATACCTTTTGAAGAAACTTTAAGTCGTCATAAGCAAAAGCCTAATTCACATGAGTTTGGAGAAAAAGAAATGAAGGAATGGTGGAATGGAAAGGATTTATTAGATATTATTACTGAAGTATGCCTGCAGAAAGAATTAAGCTTAAATGAAATAGTAGATAAAATCTATCAGGATGTTAGAAAGTGAATAAGAAATTCCAATTTATTATTGTGTCATAGATTCTATAATAATAGCTTATAGATATATTAATTAAATAATATGATATTGATTTTAGATGCTATTATGGATTTTTATAAAAAATTATTGTGGTAAAGTTTTTGTGAGGAGAATAGTTATGGAATTAAGCAGATTATCATATAAAAGAGCGGATATGAAAAACACTAGCATTATGTTAGAAATAATACATAGGTGTATGAACGAAGTTAATTATATTGATTATAGCGAGGGAGAATTTAATAGATATTTGGACTCATTTACTACAAATTGGCTTAAAAACATTATTGAAACAAGGCATTATTATGAAGTATGGTATGATGACAAGATTATTGCTTGCGGAGGAGTAAGCAGGGATCATAATCAAGAAAAACAAAGTTATTTTACTGCCATATTCGTTAATCCAGATTATAGAGGAAAAGGTATTGGCAGAGAACTTGTGCATTACCTTGAGTTAGATGAGTGGTGTCTAGAAAGCAATTTAATTGAAATTCCATCTTCTAAAAGTTCCCATAAATTTTATTATAAGCTTGGTTATAAGTATAGAACAGATCCACCAGTATTTAGTGAAAATGATGGCTCAACTATTATGTATAAATATAAAGAAGTATAGCGTCATATATTGAGAGGAGAATTGTAAAAATGAATATTGCTATTTGGATTGCGGTAGTTGGTGCTATTTCATGCGCCTTAATTGCTATAAATAAAAAAGATAAGAAGAAATAGATTCTAATTTTATGGTAAAGTATTGTAATGTGATTTGAGTTTCGAAGAGGGTAATGGAAAAAATGGTGACAAAAAATTTTTATGTAATAAATAGCTTTGGAGACAAGTCTTTTCAAGGCAATCCCGCAGCAATTTTTTTAGATGGATCAAGTTTGGATAAAATCAAAATGCAGTCAATTGCTAAGCAACTAAATTTAATTGAAACAGTATTTATTTTTAAGAATGAAGGTGATCTTAGTTTCGATTTTCAATTAAGATATTTTACGCCAACACAAGAGTTGCCATTAGCTGGACATCCTACTATTGCTGCATTTATTGCATTAGAAGCGTCATCCTTAATAAATGCGGCAAAGAAAAATAAGTATCGAATTAAAACAGAAGCTGGAATACAAGAGATAACAGTTTGTAAAAAACAAAATGATTTAATAGTTATGGTGGAAGTAAAGGTACCAGTTTTCTACCCTGCAGTGAGTGATAAATTTAAAGTGGCAAAAGTACTTGGATTAGATGTTTCTGACATTATGGATGAACTGCCAATACAGCCAGTAGATACAGGCTTAGGCCATTTGATTATACCAGTTAAATCACTAGAATCTTTGATGAAAGTTAAAAGAAATGTTAACGAGTTGAAAGAATTATGTGAAAAATTAAATGTTAGGGAAGTACAAGTGTTTACTTTTGAAACATATGACAAAGAATTTGATATAAATACAAGGAATATATGTCCAAGAGAAGGAATTGAAGATCCAGGATGTGGTGTTGGAAATGCAGCACTCGGAGCTTATTTATTAAAAAACAAGTATATTGATAAGAAGGAAATCGGAATTAAAGCTGAACAGGGCACTATAGTCAATATGCCATGTATAATTGAGATACATGCTTATAAAACAGGCGATGAAATTAATGTGCAAGTCGGAGGAAAGGGTAAGATAATGATTAAAGGAGAATTTTTTATAGAATAGAAGTCTATTTATTTTTGGCAAGATATAGATAAGAGTTTATCCGAAATCAAACGAGTACTAAAACCAATTGGAAATTTTATTAATGTTATTCATTCAAAGGAATGGCTAGATGAAATTAAATATACTAAAAATTGAATAATGAGATAGTTACAATTTATATTATAATTGATTTAGAATAGTAATTTATTACGAAAGAGGGGGCAATTTATGAGTGTTTCTAAAAATGAAAATTTAATGATTATTTTTTATGTAAAAGATCAAGAAAAGAGCAAAGAATTTTATAAAAATTTACTTGGATATGAACCAACTCTAGATGTTGTAGGAATGACTGAATTTCATATCGTAAACAATGTTTTATTAGGATTAATGCCAGAAGAAGGAATCATGAGAATTCTTGAAAACAAAATACCCAACCCTAAAGATGCAAATGGAGTGCCAAGGAGTGAAATATACATATTCGTTGATGATCCTGATGAATACTATATCAGAGCAATAACTGCTGGTGGAACTGGTATTAGCAAAACAGAACTAAGAAATTGGGGAGATTATGTTGCGTATTGCTCTGATGTTGATGGGCATATACTAGCGTTTGCAAAGAGGGAAAATTAACTTTGAATTATATTACATTATGTGGAAAAATAGCAGCTTGAAAATCATATTATTCAGATAGTGTGATTTTTTCTTACCACGCTATAATATTAATCATTATATAGACTTGCATAAAAAACAAAAAAAGTTCTGTGAAAGAACTTTTCTAAAAAAATTTTCTTAATTTATATACTTACTATACCACAAAATTACAAAAAATTCAAGTGTTGTATTATATATGGGAGTGTAGTTTAATAATTAAGGAGGTGTTGAAAATGGAAAGAACAAGTAGTATAACAGCTCTTGTAAGTGCTTTTTCAAGAGCATATCATGCAAGAAACAATCAAGTAAAAGTATTTGATGATAGTATGGCAGAAAGATTCATTACTGAAAAGGAATATGAACAAATATCCTTTAATATGACACAAGGTATAAAATTTTTTAATTCAGATTTCTCTGGAAGTGATACAGAAGCTTTAAGGTGGATTGTTGATAATCAGCTTTCGCCATCACCAGTTGGCAGGGCAGCATATGCGGAAAAGATGCTTGAAAATGCAGTTAGATTTGGGGCAGAACAATATTTGATTTTTGCAGCAGGTTTTGATACCTTTGCTTATAGGCAGCCTGATTATGCACATAAGCTACAAATCTTTGAAATAGATCACCTGTTAACTAGTGCTGATAAACAAGAAAGAGCAAAAGCAGCAGTTAAAGATGATATTTCTAATTTACATTATATTTCAGTGGATTTAACAGAGAAAGAATGGCCAAAGGCATTATTATCTACTCCTGAATTTGATAAATCTAAAATAAGTTTTTGCAGTTTATTAGGAATTAGTTATTATATGACAAAGCATGATTTTAATAATTTTATGGGTGGTATTGCACAACTTATTCCTGATGGAAGCAGCATTGTATTTGATTACCCTAATAAGGAGGATTGCATAAACACTACTGAAAAGGTAAATAAGCAGGCAGCCATGGCAAAGGCAGCAGGTGAATCAATGCTTTCAGAATATAGTTATGAGGAAATAGAAAATATACTTTCAGATAATGGGATTTTGATTTATGAGCATTTAGAGCCAAAGGAAATTACAGAACAGTATTTTAAAGAATATAATAAAGCTAATCCAAAACATCCAATGAAAGCTTTTGATAATGTAAATTTCTGTTTAGGAGTAAAGAAGAAGTTTTAATAAGTACTTATATTTGGGGGAATTAAAGTTGAAGAAATCTATAATAATCGTTCTTTTAGCTATAGCATTTGGGTTAGTTGGTTGTGACAATACTACTAAAGAAAGCGTAAATAAACAACCAACAGAAACAACAACTGCAGCAAATAATGAGGTGAATTCTAACGAGCAAATTTCTTCGAGTAATGAGGTAAACTCTAAGGAACAAACTATTTCAAATAATAATGAAAAGTCTAGTGATAACAATAAAGTGAATTCTAATACAAAAAGTAATAACACTAATCAAAAGAGTAAAAAACAAGAATATAAAGCTAAACTAGATAATATTGAGTTAGAGTTAAAAGGATTTGATAATGCTAGTGCAACTACTAATGATATGTATCAAGAAGCATGCAGAGCATATAAACAATGGGATGATGCATTAAATGAAATATATGGTGCTTTAAAAGCACAATTACCTGCAAGTGATATGAAAAAATTGCAAACCGAGGAGCTTCAATGGATAAAAGATAGAGATGCTAAAGCTAAAAAAGATGCTGAAGAGATGGCTGGCGGCACTATGGAGAAAGTTTTATTTCAGGGATCTTTGGCGAATTCAACAAAAGAAAGGTGTTACGTATTGGTGGATAAGTATATGAAATAGGATTGGAATGTTTCGTATTTAAAATACTATTCACTTGGTAGATATGACGTAGTAAATGAAAAGTTTGTTCTTAAAATTTAAATTAAGGGATATTCAGAGAAATGCTATAATCAATATATAAATAAGTATAATAATATTATATATTCGTGCCTTAAGGAGAATGATTTTTATGAATAGTTTGTTTTTAGGATTTGCAGTATGTTTTGCATCATATTATATAGTTGATTTAATTTGTCAAAAATTAAATGTAGATAAATTAATAAATCGTAAAAGAAGCATAAGAGTTAGTTTATTTTTAATTGCTATTCTATTTAATTTTGTTGGTACATCAATTATAGAAAGTTTTGCTACAAAAGAATACCAATTTTTGCTTAAGTCTTTTTTAGCTGGAGCAACGTTTTACTTTATTGTTTTTATAACACCAATTAAGAATAAGAAAACTAAATTATAATATTAGATGATTATGAATTACTAAAAAATAAATAAGAGATTAAAATATCGCATTATTTCAGAAAAAATTGAATTTGCGATTTTTTTGTTTCGGTATAGTGAAATGTTATATAACAATGAAGTACTGACCACAAAATAGTGGTGAGTAAAAGGCCACATCTAATAAACTGAATAAGGTTATATTTACAATATATGCTACAATTACTTAAAAGATAAATAGTAATTTGTAACGCAGAATACAAAAATTATTTATATGGATACAATAATAGGATATAATTAGAATATAGAGAAGGGAGTGATTATATGCCAACAATTAGTATGTTTTATGGAATAATTATAAGAATGTATTGTGCACCTAAGGAACATGCACCATCACATTTTCATGCATATTATGGTGATTATAAGGCTATTATAGATATTAATAATTGTGAACTTATAGAAGGAGAATTACCTAAAAAGCAATTAAGATTAGTATTGGCTTGGGCAGAACTTCATAAAGAAGAACTTGTTGCGAATTGGAGATTGGCAATGGATAGTGAACTTCCTTTTAAAATAGAGCCGCTAAAATAGGAGGGATATTATGTATTTATCTGTAAAAGAAGTTAAGCCGTTAGATGAATATAAATTATTATTGACTTTTGAAAATGATGAAATTAGGTTGTTTGATATGAATCCATACTTGGAAAAAGGAATATTCAGGGAGTTGAAAGATAAATCTATGTTTAATTCTGTTAAAATCTGCTTTGATACAATTGAGTGGGAAAATGAGGCAGATATGGATCCAGAGATGTTATACGAAGAGAGTATTCCATATTAGTATAGGATGAATAGAAAAACTTATATAGGAAAACAGGAGTTTAGAGACAGTGGGAGTCTAATCCTGTTTTTTTGTTTTACTATAAAGTAATAGACAAATTCCAATTTGTAGAGTTACTTATAGATGTTATTATATCTGAAAATTTAATATTAAATTAGAATAGAATATGTTTTCATTAAGTAAATTAAAGTATGTGATGCGATTTTAAGCAGAAGTTGATATTATTGTTGTAGCATTATAGAAAGAACTTATGCATTAGAGAGGGACGGATAATGAGTAAAAAAAATTCTATAGTAGATTCAAAAATTAGTAAAAATGAAATAATTGATATTTTTGAGGATTTTAGTAGCAATCCTTATAGGACACTTATTGATATATTTCCAGAACAAGTTGGAAGTTCAAGTAAGCATTACTGGGATGTTTTTGATTATCTAATTGATAATGAGTTTGAGAATTTTGTAAATAGAGCATTTAACATAATTATTAAGTTTATTTGTTACTATGAGTACAAATATATAATAACTCAAACTTATAGAGATGAGGATGCAGGGTATACTGCATATTCATATGTTTCAATTGATAATCTAAAAACAATGTTCTCAAAGCTTGCAAATGACCATATATCAACATTTTCTATGTACTTTTAAACTTTAAACATATTATTGTCTTTATATAATGATTCTATATTGATTTGTGCAGAAGGATTAAAAGATGATACTAATGCATTTAGAGTTTTAGAAAAATTATCAGCAAGTGAAGGATTTTTTATTAAAGCTGTCTTTGACCCAACAGTTAATGAAGCTCCTAAAGCAAATAATTAAATTAGAAAGCTATCACATAAAAAATAGCTATACTTATTTTAAATAATGCAGCAATTACAATATATGCTATAATTGATTTGTAGTAGCAAACTATTACAAATATTATTTATAAAGGTTATGGGAGGCAGATAATGTCTAAATCTATTTCAAAAAATGCAGTTTTCAAGGCAATACTTAACTTGTTTAACATTATCTTACCAATAATAGTAACACCAGTTGTAACTAATGCCTTTATATCAACTTATTCTTATATTGCAAAAGGCGAAACATTTAACACAATATTTTTGGCCTTTGCAAGCTTCGGAGTTTATCAATATGGATTAAGAGAAATAAGCAAAGTTAGAGATGATGAGAAGAAGCTTAGGCAGACTTTCACCAGCTTATTTGTTATAACTACATTCACGACAATTATAGTATCAGTTGTATATATGATTTTTTTATTTAAGTTTTATAGGAATGATCCAGCTTTTTATACATGTGTGATTCTAGGATTTAACATAGTATTTAATCTCTTCTATGTTGAGTGGATTAATGAAGCTTTAGAAAATTATGATTTTATAGCAGTTAAGACAATGATAGTTAGGATAGTAACTTCAGTAATAATTATATGGGCTGTAAAAGGAGAAGATAATTTTCTATTTTATTTATATTTAAGTGGAGCAGCGAATCTTGTAAATAACTTATTAAGTTATTTTTACATAAAGAAAAGAATAAAGTTCGATTTTTCAAATCTTAGACTTAAGCAATATATAAAACCTATGTTTGCAGTTGTAATTCTTTCTAACACAGGACTTTTGTATACTATGTTTGATAGGCTGGTAATAGGTAAATTTGCTTCTAATGAGGATCTTTCAGCTTATGCAATAGCACAAAAAGCCATATATATAATCAATACTTTAATGCTTACAATTATTCAAGTTACAATGCCAAGACTCTCGAATAATCTAGGAAATGACTCAAAAGAAAATTATCTTTCACTACTAAATAGAGTGGTTAAAATATATTTTCTATTTTTATTTCCTGCTTCTATAGGATTATTCTGCGTATCAAAGCAAGTTATGTGGATATTTGGAAGAGTGGGTTCGACTTATGTTCCATGGTTTCCTTTGATGATGGGATTTTCATTATATATGCTAACCCTTGGTGTTCAAGGGATTATATCTAATCAAATAATATATCTTAACAAAAAAGAAAAAGAAGATATTAAGATATTCTTCATAGGCGGAGTGTGCAATGTAGTATTAAATGCACTACTTGTGGGTGTTAATATGTTCACAGCAACAAATTCAATTCTGGTAACTATGATTTCAAATATAGTGGTAATATTACTAGAGTATAGAGTTGTTAAAAGGCAGATAAAATTAGATATACATATATTTTCTTTTCAAAATATTAAGTATTTTTATTATTCGTTATTATTCATTCCAATAACGTTTGTAATCAATCATTTTATACCTAGTATGGTTATTTCTTGTGGATTAGATATAGCTATTTGTGGTCTACTGTATCTAGGAATACTGCTTATAACTAAAGATGCAGTGTTTTTTGAAATATATAATAGGGTAATTGGAAAATTAAAGGCTTTATTTTAGTAAGCTAGATATTCTAAAGCATATAGATATCTTTTATGCTCAAATAGAATAATTGTTGAGTTTAGTTAAAGGAAGCTAAGAAATGGATGCTGGTATTGATTAAAAATAGTATTTAAATGTGAATACAGAATTGTTTTATTTATAAAACAGTGTGGAGGATTAGTGATGCTTAAAGATGAGGTATTAGAAAAAGTAGAGCAGTTAGTTCAATTACATAGAGATGGTAAACTCAAAAAGATTAAGGATTATATTACTAATAACAAAAAGGATTTTCCTTATTTAGGCGGTAATAAAATAATGAACTATTGGTTATATGTTATGGAACAATATACAGATTTGAAATTTGTAGACAGGGAGAATATAACTGTAGCGCCAGACACTCATATTATACAGGCAAGTGAAAAACTTGGAGTTATTACAGCCTTAGAACGGAATTCATCAAATGTTCAAGAAATTGTTGCAAATAGATGGCTTGAATTATTAAAGGATACAGAGTTTTCTCCTATAGATGTTCATACACCAATGTGGCTATGGAGCAGGGGCAAATTTTCTGTTGATTTAATAAATTAGGTTAATCAAGAAATTATCGCACTTACAGTGAATCTATGTACATCAATAGATATTATAGCAATGAAGTGTTATTATATAGGCATGTTTATATACGTAAAAGATTGACAGAAAGGAAGATAAATTTAGATGGCAAAAAGTGAAAAGAAGGTATTCCATTGTAATGTTGAACTTACAATAGATATAATCAGGGGTAAATGGAAGCCGCTTATTATTCATCATATAGGTAATTCAGGAGTTATTAGATTCGGAGAACTAAAAAGAAAAATTCCTAATATTAATGAAAGGGTACTATCAAGACAGCTCAGAGAACTGGAAGAACATGAATTAATTAGTAGAAAGGTTTATGATGAAGTTCCTCCTAAAGTAGAGTATTCAGTAACTGAAATAGGCAAAACACTAACACCTATTTTAAATGAGTTAGGTGAATGGGGGAAAAAATATAATGAAAATATTAAATATGGAGAAATTGATTTCAAGGATGAATGTGAAGAATATAAATATTTATAATAAAGTAGACACGCATATACGTTAACTCGTTAATGCGTGTTTTTTATAAAATATGTACATAAGTGACCGTACGGATAATAATGTCAGTACTTGTTGAGTGACATTATAGTTTATATAATGTAGTCATCAGCAAACAATAATTAATAAATTTAAAGAAAGAAGGAACTTAAAATGGAAGCAATAACAATGATAAAAGAAAGAAGAAGTGTAAGAAAATTTAAAAATGAAAAAGTAGATAGAGAAACTATGAAAGAAATAGTTGATATAGCTAGATGGGCTCCATCATGGGTAAACTATCAAATAGCAAGATATACCTTAGTTGATGATGAAGCAATAATTAAAGAGCTTGCAAATGAGGGAGTTAATGGATTTGTTTATAATATAGATACTTTAAAAAATGCAAAGGGTGTTGCAGTGTTAAGTTTTGTTAAAGGGAAAAGTGGTAAGATAGATGAGGAATATATAACATCAAAAGCTAATGTTTGGGAAGTATTTGATGCAGGTATTGCGTGTCAAACATTCTGTTTAGCAGCGCATGCTAAAGGTGTTGGTACATGTATAATGGGAGTTATAGATGAAAAATCAATATCAAAAATAGTAAATTTACCAGAAGAAGAAACAGTAGCTGCACTTATAGTTTATGGTTATGAAGATGGAGAACATGGAGCTCCAACTCAAAGAAAAAATGTTGAAGAGATAATGCGTTTTGCAGATAGATAAAGTTAAATTTGATGAAAATTATGTTGTAATGTAATCTCTACGATTATCACCAATTATAAGAAGTTTCAAATTAGTACCTTTGCTACCCCAATATAAACTTGTAGTACTTGGTAAAACAGAAGTGTATATAGAACCAAGAAAAACTTGATAATATATAAAATCCAATGTTTATAAAATAACACCTAATAAGGGTGTTTTTTTATTGGCTAAATTTGAAATAAGGCAGGTAATAAATAGATGAATTGGTTAAGTAGAGTTACAACAAGGATTTGCCTATGGATTTGATTGATGATGGTTGCTAAGAAAAGAAGAGATAGAAGAATTAAGGAGTAGCCTTTATGGTTACTCTTTCATATTATGTAGAGGGGTGATATATATGTCACAATGGAAATGGTGCGCAACTGATGATAACGGGAAAGTTATTAAGGGATGGTACAAAGATAATGATAAAGATGGTCACTTATTAGAAACAAGCTTAGTGTCGGATAAGCTTATTGACTTTATAAAGTCTTGGGAAGGCTTTTCAGCTACTCCATATTATGATGAAGTTGGTGTAAAAATTTTAGGTTATGGAATGACAGGCGATGAAATAGATGGTATAGAAAGTATTACAGAGAGCGAAGCTGCTGAAATGCTTAAAGATTTGATTAATAAGAAATATGCTCCAGCTATTAAAGCAGATTTAGATTCAAAAGGAGTATCACTTAAACAGAATGAATTTGATGCTTTAGTATCATTTGCATATAATTGTGGTATAGCTGGTCTTTTGGGTTCAACGCTATATCAAAATGTAGTTTGGGGTGTAAGAGATTTTAACACTATAAAATTTAACTTTCTAGCTTGGTGTAATGGTGGAGGAAAAATAATAGAAGGGCTTTGTGGTAGAAGAACAAAGGAAGCTAAAATGTTCTTAAATGAAGAGTATACCGGAAATGTATAAAACAATATAAATATTTTTATGAGGGTATGGGAGTTACTAAGGATAAAATATACAATGCTTTGAATAATACCTTTACAAGTAAAAGATATTATAACAAAAGAAGCTAAATGATAAATAAAGTAAGCAGTAGCTAGGAGAAATTCAACTACTGCTTTTTGGTTGTTTAGAATTATTAATGGAACAACCAGCCTATTTTCAAATGCCTATTTCATATTATGACCCTTGAGGTTACAAACATGTAT
>Ga0209281_1001044_pt1 | contig 21060 bp, 21 predicted proteins | sample MedtruBG_FD_187514 | JGI IMG/M metagenome (GOLD analysis project Ga0209281, IMG submission 187514) | Root nodule microbial communities of legume samples collected from California, USA - Medicago truncatula BG (SPAdes) (version 2) | ecosystem: Host-associated > Plants > Roots > Nodule | place... | reverse complement strand
TTAAGCGCATTCAGGAAGAGTTCTGGCGCTACGAGGATGGTCGCTACGTTAAAAGCCGGGAGATTTACATCTATCCGGATGCCTCTGGCGACTCACGCAAATCGCAGAACGCCAGCAAGACCGATATCGCTCAGCTCAACGATGCCGGATTCAGCGTCATCGTTGATGATGCCAACCCGCCTGTTAAAGACCGCATCAACTCGGTGAACGCTATGTTCTGCAACGCCAACGGCGAACGCCGCTATCTGGTTAACGTGCAAAACTGCCCGGTCTATACCGAAAGCCTTGAACAACAAATCTGGGCGGCCAATGGCGAACCGGACAAATCAGCTGATAACGATCACCCCAATGATGCTGGTGGGTACTTCATCGTGAAGGATTACCCCATCGTGAAACCGGCATACTCAATCACCATGGATACCACTTTCTGATATGGCAAACGACGACATCACCTGGGTTCGACCAGAACACCGGGCGGCTTCTGCTGCCTGGCGGAAATACAGGGACTTCTGCAAAGGGGCTGAGGCTGTAAAGGCCGGGGGTAATAAATATCTGCCTTATCTCGACCCAACCGATAAATCCACGCGCAACCGCAAACGTAACGAAGACTATTTGAGCCGTGCGGTGTTCTATGCCATTGCAGGCAATACGAAGATCGGCATGCTTGGAATGGCGTATCGAAAGGATCCCACTTTCAACGGTCCGGAGAAGCTCAAATACCTGTTAGACAATGCTGACGGGGCCGGTACAAGTATCTATCAGCAGTCGCAGCTGGTGGCCGAGAACGTGCTGGAGGTTGCGCGAGAGGGGCTTTATGTCGACTATGCAGAAGCCTCCGACGAGGCGATCATCCTCCGCTATCCGGCAGAGAACATCATCAACTGGAGAACAAAGCGTATTAACGGGCGCGATCAGCTGGTGCTGGTGGTCCTGCGTGAATGCGTAGAAGAGCCGGATGGTTACGCTTACAAGGATGAAATCCAGTACCGCGAGCTGGCGCTGGAAGAAGGGCGGTTCATATGCCGCGTATGGCGCCGGGCTGGTGGCACAGCAAGCGGAACCTACACCATCGATAGCGAATATCATCCTAAGCCTAAAGGGCAGGACTACTGGGATGAAATCCCATTCACATTCGTCGGCGCCCAAAACAACGATCCCACTATCGATGATTCACCGCTGGCTGCTCTGGTGGAGATAAACCACGGGCATTACCGTAACAGTGCTGACTATGAAGACAGCGTGTGGTTCTGTGGCCAGGTGCAGCCGTACATGACTGGGCTCGATACCGGCTGGCGCGACCACCTCGAGAAGAAGGGGGTGAAAATTGGTTCCCGATCACCGCTTTTGCTTCCCAAGGAGGGCTCGTTTGGCTATGCCCAGGCGCAGCCGAACATGCTGGCTAAAGAGGCCATGGACAGCAAACGCGATTACATGGTGCAGCTGGGCGCCCGACTGATTGAGCAGAACGCCACGGCGAAGACGGCAACCCAAGCGAGCGGGGAGCAAACATCATCCACATCGGTGCTCGGTATTTGCGTCTCAAACGTTTCTGAGGCCTATACGCTGGCGCTGGGATGGTGTGCGAAATACCTGGGCATCATGGGCGAATCGACGAGCTACACGATTAATCAGGAATTCATTGCGAAGGTTGCCGAGTCGGGCATGGTGACGGCAATCGTCAACGCCTGGCAGTCCGGTGCGCTGCGCGATAGCGATATGATTCGAGCACTACAGAAGCTCGATCTCATTGACCCGGCCGACAGTCCGGACGAGGTTATTGATACGCTTCGCAATCAGGCCCCAACGCTGACCGGGGGCTAATATGGCAACCGTGAACGAAAGCCTGCGGGATGAGGCTATTGCTCATTCCGTCTGGATTAGCCGCTATGCAACAGGCGTGGCAAACCGGATGGTGAAGTTGCTTAACGAGACGGATGCTGACCTGTCGGCACGTCTACTGGATGCGCTGGACAGATTGCCTCCTGAGAGCTTCACCGTTAGCCGTCTGCAGAGTTTACTGGGCAGCGTGCGTGAGCTTAACCATCAGGCCGTAGCCACCATGCAGGCAGGGCTCGAAAATGAGCTGGTGGCGCTGGCAAAGAACGAGGCCAGTTATCAGATGAGCCTGTTCGATTCCCTTCTGCCATCACAGGTCCTGTCTCACTATCCGCTGCAGGGCATTACCGCCGATATGGTGTATGCCGCAGCGATGGCGCAGCCCTTTCAGGGGAGGCTGCTGAGTGAGTGGGTGGAGAATCTGAAATCGGACAGGCTGGCGCGGATCGTAAACGCCGTCCGCAGGGGGTATCTTGCCGGCGACACGGTAGAAACAATCGCGCGCAGTGTTCGCGGCCACGCCAATAAAGACTATCGCGACGGCGCGCTGCAGATGAGCAGGGCAAACGCCGCCAGCATCGTTAAAACAGCCGTGAATCATCTGGCTGCCACAGCACGCAACAGCTTCACCAGGGCCAACAGCGATATCGTAAAAGGCAAACAGTGGCTATCTACGCTGGACAATAAAACCAGCCACGACTGCATTATTCGTGACCTGCTCCGCTACACCCTGGATAACAAACCGGTCGGGCATAAGGTGCCTTACCTGCAGGGACCCGGGAAAATCCATTTTTGCTGTCGTTCTACCGAAACCCTGATTCTCAAGTCCTGGCGCGAACTCGGCATCGATATCGAGGAGATGGACGAGGGGACTCGTGCCAGCATGGATGGACAGGTACCGGGGAAAACATCATATCTGGAATGGCTCGCGCGCCAGCCGGCACAACGCCAGGATCAGGTTCTGGGTGCCGAGCGTGGCCGTTTGTTCCGCGCGGGTGAAATCGACCTGGCTGATATGTTCACTGACAAAGGCGAATGGATCAGCCTGGAACGTCTGAAGCAGCTCTCAGGCACAGACAACTAACAATCACATCTTACTCCACGCCCTGGCATCCGCCGGGGCTTTTTTATGGGCGAGGCCCGGCAAAATCCCGAGGGGAAATTATGTTAATTCGAAACATGCTTCTGAAATATTACGCACCTGAAAGCGGCGGTGAGGGCGGCGGTGGCGGTGGTATCGAAATCACGCCAGAAATCCAGAAGCTGATTGATGAGCGTGTGACCAGCGAAGTCACTGGCCTCAAAACGAAAAATAGCGAACTGCTGGGCACCATTAAACAGCAGAAAGAAAACCTGTCCCGCTTTGAAGGTATCGACCCAGACGCTGTACGCGGCATTCTCCAGCGTTTTTCTGACGACGAAGAGGCAAAGCTTATCGCCGCCGGAAAAATTGATGAGGTGCTCGATAAGCGCACCGAGCGCATGCGTGCTGATGTGGATAAGCAGATTAAAGCCGCAAATGAACGCGCGGACAAAGCTGAAGCGTTCTCCAACAAATTCCGGGACCGCGTCCTGGGTGATGCAATCCGAGCAGCAGCCGCGAAAACTGGCGCGCTGCCGGAAGCATCTGACGATCTGATCCTACGTGCCAAAGGCACATTCCAGCTCAACGACGAAGGCGAGGCCGTAGCAGTTGATGCAAATGGCGATGTTCTGTTCGGCAAAGACGGCAAAACCCCACTTAGCCCGCTTGAGTGGGCGGAGTCACTCAAGGAGACGGCTCCGCACCTGTTCCCGCGCGCAGAAGGCACTAACGCGGGCGGACACAAGCCAAACGGCGGTGGCAGCCTGAAACGTTCCGAAATGAGCGCCAGCGATAAAGCGGACTACATCCGCAAACACGGCCAGCAGGCCTTCCTCAAACTTCCGAAATAAGGGATTAACCCATGTCTACCACTGTTAATACCGACCTGGTTATTTACGACGACCTGGCGCAGACCGCTTTCCTTGAGCGCCGACAGGATAACTTGGCAATCTTTAACGCCTCTTCCAACGGGGCGATTCTGCTGGATAACGAGCTGATTGAAGGGGATTTTCGTAAGCGTGCTTTCTACAAAGTTGGTGGTTCCATTGAATCGCGCAATGTGAACTCTGTCGATAAAGTCACAGGTAAAAAAATCGGTGCCGGTGAAGCGGTATCCGTTAAGGCGCCGTGGAAATACGGCCCGTATGAAACCACGGAAGAGGCCTTTAAACGCCGTGGCCGCTCAGTTGATGAGTTCTCCGAAGTGATCGGCGTGGATGTCGCAGATGCAACGCTGGAGGGCTACGTGAAATACGGCCTGAAAGCGCTGACTGCGGCGATTGGTGCTAACGCCGACATGGTCGTAACCGCCGATATTGAGACCGACGGTAAAAAGACCCTGACGCGCGGCCTGCGTAAATACGGCGACAAGTTCAACCGTGTGGTGCTCTTCGTGATGCACTCTGCCACCTACTTCGACATTGTTGATGAGGCGATTGCCAACAAAATCTACGAAGAAGCGGGCGTGGTGGTTTACGGCGGGCAGCCAGGCACGCTGGGCAAACCTGTGCTGGTGACCGACACCATGGACGCTGATGCGATCCTTGGGCTGGTAGCTGGTGCGGTTACCGTTACCGAGTCTCAGGCGCCGGGCTTCCGTTCCTACGATATCAACGATCAAGAAAACCTTGCGGTTGGCTATCGTGCTGAAGGCGTGGTGAACGTTGATCTGCTGGGCTACAGCTGGGATACCGCCAAAGGTGATAACCCTGACCTGACCGCCATCGGCACTGCTGGCAACTGGAAGAAACACTTCACCAGCAACAAATCTACGGCAGGCGTGCTGATCAAACTGGAATCCGCGGTGGGGGAGTAACGCTGTCAGCGGATAAAACCTCCGCAACTGCTGACAGCACAGACGCGGTAACTGTTTCTCTGAAGTACACGCTGAATGGCTCCGGTGTATCCGGTAAAACCGTCGCGTGGACGTCCACAGGTGGCACGCTTAGCACGGCCAGTTCTCAGACTGGATCAGCTGGTGGTGCAACGGTGAAACTCACATCAGACGCAGCTGGAACCTTCACGGTAACCGGTACTGTAGATGGAGTGGCGAAAACCACTGAAGAGATCACCTTCACTGCGCCTTCCGGGGAATAACGAATGGGGCGAAAGCCCCATAAACAGGATGATTCGATGGTCAATACCGATATCACCTCTCCTGATGCCAACAGCTACGCCAGTGAAGAGGATCTTGCCTCATTTGCGGAAATACGCGGCATTGAACTGCCTGACAAGCTCACACCTTTGTTGATTAAGGCCATGGATTACCTGGACGGTCTGGACTGGGTTGGCTCAAAAGCTGACCCGAGACAGGCTCTGGCATGGCCACGCGTGAATGTCGTTCTGGATGAACATGATTTCCCGCCGGATGAAGTTCCACGGCAGGTTATAACCGCACAGTGCATGCTGGCGGTAGAGGCAATCGACGGCGATTTACTATCCAGCGTGCGCGAAGCCGCTGTGAAAACTGAACGTGTGGAAGGTGCTGTCACCATGACCTATGCGGTCGCAGATGGTGAAGTCTTCACGCCGTCCTATCCTGCCGTTATGGCGCTGCTGGGCGACCTCGCTGGTGGTCGTGGTTACGCCATCAATGCATTTGCTGAGAGGGCCTGATATGGCGATTGATTACCAACGTATGCAGGCCAGAACGACCCGCATGCTCAGGCAGAACGGTGCGACGTACAACGTCACCCGTAAAGGCTCGGTAACGGTTATCGGCGGCGTTGAGCATAAAACTGAAGCGGTCCGTTTTACTGCTGTGGGCGTGAAGACCGAATACGCGCCAGGCGAAATTGATGGAACGGTCATCGTTAACGGCGACGTGAAGATCGTTTTTACGTCAGAGCAGGAAATTAAAATCGGCGATGTGGTTGATATTGATGGCACAACGTACCGTGTTGTCAAACCGAATCCGGTAAAACCTGCCGTGTTGGTGCTCTGCTACAAAGCGCAACTGAGGGCTTAGCATGGGCGAGAACGCGGCTTTCCTGGCTGAAATCACGGCTTTCGTTAACAAGGCGAAAACGAATCAGGAAGCAGTGGTGCGCGCCGTCGGAATCAAAATTCTTAACCAGCTGGTGGTGATGTCTCCAGTGGGCAACCCGGAGCTGTGGGAAGTTAACCAGACAGCTGTTTCCTATAATCGCGCTGTTTATGACCACAACGAGGCGCAGCGCGCCAATCCCGACAACCTGACCAAAACCGGACGACTGAAGAAAAAAGCCCGGGTGGTGGATGGGATGGATATCAAAGCACCGCCGGGGTATACGGGCGGACGCTTTCGCGGTAACTGGCAGGTGTCCTTTGATGCGCCAACGACTGACGAGACAGGCCGGGTTGATAAGACAGGTGATCTGACAAAAGCGGCCGGGAACTACACGCTGTCGCTCTTCAAAGTCGGGATGAAGGCCATTTATTTCTGCAACAACGTGCCCTATGCCTACCCGCTTGAAATGGGGCATTCCACACAGGCTCCGGGCGGCATGGTCCGCATAACTGCAGCTGAGTTTCAACGCTTCTTTGAGGAAGCTGTCAGGGAGGTGACTAAGTGATTCCTAATATTGCATCTGCACTGGCCGCCAGATTGGGTACCTGGGCTGATGCCGAGGGCATTTCGGTTGCATGGGAGAACGTGCCGTTTACACCTCCTGCTAACGAGATGTACCTGGCCGTTCACGATATGCCCGTTACGCCGCGAACAATCGATCTCGGCTTGCGCTGCCGGACTTATTCTGGCGTGTACCAGATTAATGTCGTGGCGCCAGCCGGGTCCGGCCGTACCTCCGTCGTTGCCCTGGCGGGCAGAGTAGCGGAGTTGTTCCCCGAGGGGCTGGAAATTGCAGGCAAAGACTTTACCTGCTGGATTAGCGGCGCGCCTGGCATATTCCGCGGCGTCCCTACACCTGTGTCCTACACCGTTCCTGTCAGCCTGAATTATCGGGCAGACATTACCAGCTGATTCCCTCTCTGATGCCCCACACCTGACCGGCTTAATGCCGGATTTCTTGTTTCTGAAGGAGAAACCATTATGGGCTTTGCACTGCCTAACGGCGCTCATGTTTATCTGGCGTCGGGCTATGGCCCGGCCATTACTTTCACCGGCGCGACGAATGCTGAGCACGCGGTGATCACCGTCAGCGCCGCGGACGATATTGCGGTCGGCGATATCGTTCACGTGAACTGCAACTGGTCGGGTATTGATAACGTTATCGCGAAAATCGACGCGATTGCGGAGAATGCTGTCACTCTTCGCAACATCAATACCACCAACAAAAACAAATACGCGGCGGGCGGCGGTTCCGGGTCTATTCGCAAAATTGAAGAATGGACCGAACTGCCACAAATCACCGAGGTATCGAAATCTGGTGGCGATCAGAACACCACGCAGATTCAGTTCCTCAGCGATGATCGTCAGCGCAACCTGAACACCTATAAATCCGCAGTCTCTCAGACCTACTCGATCGCACATGACTCCACGCTCCCGGTATACCCGCTGCTTCGCCAGCTGGATGAAGATGAAGAGACGGTCGCAGCGTACATGTACGTGCCGAAGGCGAAGGAGAACCGTTACTGGGCGGCCACGGCATCTTTTGACGACACGCCGACTACTGCGGTGAACGAAGTCGAAACGGTAAGCGTCGTGCTGAACCTGCAATCGCCAGCGATGACGTTCTACAAAATCACAGGCGCTGCGGCATAAGCCAGGCATAACGAAAATCTGGGCCTCCACCATGGAGGTTTTTTTTTAATAAGAGGCAACGATGGCGACTAAATTCACCCTTCAGCCCAAACCAACTTTCAAGGCCAACGTCTCGATCCCGCGCGCTGGCGATGAGGATGGTGTACTGACCTTCACTTTCAATCATAAGCCACTTAAAGAGCTGGCTGATCTGGAAAAACTGGAAGGCAAAACTGCCACTGATTTTCTGATGGAAATTATTTCTGGCTGGGCGCTCCCCGATGCATTCAACGCGGAAAACCTGTCGGTGCTGCTGGAAAACTATCCGGCTGCAATGAAGGCTATCCCTGAAACCTACTATCGCGAACTGATGGGGCAGCGCGAAAAAAACTGATAGCGGTTGCCTCTGCATTCTATACGCCTGAACCTACAGCGGCAGACCTGGCACCCTATGGGCTTACGCCGGATGACTACGATGATCAATACATCGACGTCTGGCCAGATGTATGGCCTTCATTCCTGGTGTTTCAGGCTGTCAGCACGCAGTGGCGCACGGGCATGGGAGGCGCATCAGGGCTTGATTACAACGTGCTGCCCTGGGTGATGCGCCTGCACCACGTCGACGACGAGGCAACCGCGCTTTCGGACATCCGAATCATGGAGAGCGCCGCACTAAAAGTTATGCATAAAGAGAGGGCGGAATGAGTAACGACATCGCCACGATTTCCCTGCGCGTAAATACCACTGAGCTGGAGCGTGGTAACCAGGCACTGGATCGCTTTCAGGAGACCGCGACCGCCGCTGCAGGTAAAGCGGATGACCTGAACAGTACGTTCCGCACCGGCATCGATAACCAGAAGAAGAACAGCGAAAGCCTGAAGCAGCAGCGTCAGGAACTGCAGAACCTGCTGAATAAAATTAGTCCGGTAAACAAGGCGCTGGATGAGCTGGACACTATCCAGGAGAGCCTGGCGAAGTTTCGTGGTAAAGGGCTGGTGGGAGACGAGGATTTTACTCGTTACAACAGCGTGCTTGAGACGACGCGGGCAAAACTGGCACAGGTAATGGAGTCTGAGACCGCAGAGGGGCGGGCTCGCATTGAGCAGGCGCAGGCAGCGCAGCGGGCAGCTGCAGCGGGCAAAACCTTTATCGATTCGCTGGAGGAGCAGGTCACAGCAATCGGAAAAACGCGCGCAGAACTGTTAGAGCTAAAAGCTGCCCAACTCGGCGTATCCGATCGTGCTGCACCAATGATCGCAAAGCTGAAAGAGCAGGAAGAAGCATGGAAGTCTGGGGCTATCAGCGCGGGCCAATATCGCAATGCTATGCGTTATCTCCCGATGCAAATGACCGACATTGTGACTTCACTGGCTTCAGGTATGCCGGTTTATATGGTTGCTATTCAGCAGGGCGGCCAGCTGCGCGATTCGTTTGGCGGTGTAGGCAATGCTCTGAAAGCGATGTTGTCGATGGTGACTCCTGCCCGAGTGGCCATTGGTGGCCTGGCTGGCGCTGTACTGATTGCGGCCAAAGCGGGATCGGACTACTTCACCGCCTACGACGAAATCAACAAGGCCATTATCAGGACTGGCAATATTGCCGGCACGTCAGCGCTTCAGATCATGGCTTCCTCCCAGTCTATAGCTGCCTCTACTGGCGCGACTGTAGGAACCGTTCAGAGTTTGATGACTGAGCTGGTTGGCATGGGATCGCTGACACAGCAGCAACTTGAAAAAGCAGCGGGCTCCACGGCGCTGGCGGTTCAGACCGGTATAGTCTCGGCGCAGGACATCACCAAAGCCTATAAGGACATCGAAAAAGACCCTGTTAAAGCGCTGCAGAGTCTCAACGAACAATATAATTTCCTGACAGTTTCACAACTTAAGCATGTTGACGATCTGGTTAAGCAAAAGGACCAGACCGGGGCCGTTACGCAGGCTATGGACCTGTTTGGCGATACGATGGCAAAACGTGGAGAACAGGCTTACGACTCGCTGACGCCGTTTGGCCGCCTGTGGCTGGATATCAAGGGCTGGGCGTCTGAGGCCATGCAGAGTATCGGTCAGTGGGTAGCTGAACTGGCATCAAACACACTGAAGGAATTCAACGCAATTTATTACAGCGTTGCGATCGTTTTCCAGAAGCTGAACCAGATCATTTCGTCCTCTAACGCTGCCGCGATTAACCTCATTCCCGACTGGGCGAAAACAGATACTTTGCAGGGGTGGCAGGACTACAACGAACAAATGGCCGGCGCTTATGGCGACAGCGTTTCTCAGCTGAAAAAAGACTGGGATGCGGCTGATATCAGTGCAGGTAAATACCTCGATACGACCAGAAAGATAAGTACCGCAACCACCCAGAAGGATCGGGAAGGAGTCGCTTCTTTTGGTAAAAAGACCAAAACCGGAAAGCAGGGCACTTTATCGGCTGGCGATCGCAGCACGGATGCTGCCCAGGCCGAGCTGCTGGCGCTTCAGGCCCAGTTACGCGCGCTGCAGCAGCATAAAGGGCTGAACGATAGTATTAGCCAACAGCGCAAAGACCTCTGGACTACGGAAGCGAAATTTCAGGTGCTGGAAGAGGCCTCCCGATCTCGCTCTCTGACAAAGCAGGAGCAATCCCTGCTGGCGAGTAAAGACCAGGTGCTTCAGTTGGCACGGCAGAAAGCCCTGTTAGGTGATCAGATTACCGCACAGGAACAGTTGAACAAGCGAATGGATACCTCGCAGAAATACGTCACGCAGATGGCAGAGAAGCAGGCTGCATTAGTGAACGGTGCCGGGATGAGTGACCGTCAGGCACAACGTGAGCTGGCAAAAAGTCAGCTCGCCGCAGGCTGGAAAAATACTGGTGGTTCGCTGGATGAAGAGGGATATCAGAAACAGCTTAAGGCAGCTAACGATTACTATGATGCTGAAGATCGGTTACGTGGTGACTGGCTGACCGGCGCGAAAAAGGGCTGGGCTGAATTTGAAGACAGCGCGACCAATGTTTACTCGCAGGTGCAGACGATTACCAGCAATGCGTTCACCGGGATGGCCAGCACGCTCACCGACTTTTTTACTACTGGCAAATCTAACTTCTCAGACTTCCTGACTACCTTCCTGAAGGGCATCGCCCAGATGCTGACGCAACTGGCTCTGGTTAATGGAATGAAGTCAGCCTTTGGTGGAACCGGTATCGGCGCGTTCTTTGGTTTTTCAGGTGGTGGTTTGGTGCCGCGATTCGATAGCGGTGGCTACACCGGTGATGGTGGTAAGTACCAACCGAAAGGCGTGGTTCACGGCGGTGAGTTTGTGTTTACGAAGGAAGCGACCAATGCACTTGGTGTAGGCAATCTCTATGCGCTTATGCGTGGAGCACAGGGGTATGCAAATGGCAGCTACGTCGGAAACGCACCGATGTATGGGCTGCAATCTTCGGCAACTGGCGGCCTAACCGTTCAAACGTCCGTGGTCGTTCAGAACCAGAACACTTCTCAGCAGACTTCTGATAACAACGACTCAATTTCTCGGGCCTACAAACAGACCATTGACCAGTCAGTACGTGCAGGGATTGCCAAACAGCTCCAGCCTGGAGGTCTGATATGGAATGCCACTAAATCACGATAACCCGCTTCGGCGGGTTTTTTATGCCCGGAGGAAACATGTCAATCGAAACATTTACCTGGCGAACACAGATACAGGTGGGAATGGAAGGGGCGTTCAGCCTAAAAACGCGCTCTGCAACCTTTGGCGACGGCTATGAGCAGATCGCCGGGGAAGGCATAAACCCTGAAAAGCAGTCATGGCCTGTCACACTCACGGGGAAAAAAGCGGACATGCTTCAGGCCCTGAAGTTCTTTCGTTCTCACGTTATAAAGTCATTTATCTGGACATCGCCAGTTGGCGAAACAGGGCTCTATCGGATTGAGGCCGAATCAATCAAATCACAGCCCTTATCCAGCAATGTTATGACCATTTCCGCAACATTCAAACAGGCGTACGCACCATGATCACAGCAGACTATCAAAGCCTTGAGCCCGGCAACAAAGTCCGGCTTATCGAAGTTGATGGCTCTACGTTCGGCGTGGATGATGTACTGCGATTTCACGCGTACAACCTCCCGCACACGGAAGAAGATATCGCCGCCGCTGGTGGTGATGAATCAAAGCTGGAGGCGAAAAGCATCTGGTGGCAGGGGGAAGAATATGCTGCCTGGCCGTATCAAATTGAAGGGCTTGAAGCATCTACAGAAGGCAATAGCGCCCAGCCAACGCTGACGGTTGCAGATATCGAAAGCAAGATTACAGCGCTGTGCCTTGCCTATGACGATATGCTGCAGGCGAAAGTCACTATCCATGACACCTATTCGCACTATCTCGATGCGAAGAACTTCCCTGCAGGTAACGCAACAGCTGATCCGCAACAGGTCAGAAAACGAGTTTTTTACATTGATAGCAAAGCCAGCGAAATTCCGGGCGAGAGTATCGAATTCGTGCTCGATAGCCCGATGTCGTTACAGGGAAAGATGATCCCTACACGTCAACTTCATTCTCTGTGTACCTGGTGTATCCGGAATAAATATCGCACCGGCGATGGCTGCGACTATGCCGGAACCCGCTATTTCGATAAAAACAACAACCCGGTGAGCGACCCCTCTCTGGATGAATGCAACGGCACGCTTACGGCCTGTAAGCTCCGGCATGGAGACGGCAACGAACTGCCGTTCGGTGGGTTCCCTGGCACGTCTTTGATCAGGAGCTGATATGCGTCAGAAAACCATCGATGCGATTATGGCTCATGCTGCAGCTGAGTATCCTCGCGAGTGTTGCGGCGTGGTGGCGCAGAAAAGCCGTGTTGAACGTTATTTCCCGTGCCGAAATCTTGCCGCGGCGCCGGAGGACAATTTTGTACTTTGCCCCGAAGACTATGCTGCTGCTGAGGACTGGGGGAGGGTGATCGCCATCGCTCACAGTCACCCGGATGCCACGACGCAACCGAGCGAGCTGGATAAAGCGCAATGCGATGCGACGCTTTTACCCTGGCATATCGTGAGCTGGCCGGAGGGGGATTTACGGACCATCCAGCCGCGTGGAGAACTGCCGCTGCTGGAGCGCCCGTTTGTGCTTGGTCACTTCGACTGCTGGGGTCTGGTGATGAGCTATTACTGGCAAACGCACGGGATAGAGCTTCACGATTACCGGGTCGATTATCCCTGGTGGGAAAACGACTACCCGGACAACTTCTATCAGGATTGCTGGTATGAGTGCGGATTCCGTGAATTCGACGGGCCGCCAAAACCTGGCGATATGGTGATCATGCAGGTTCAGGCTGATAAGTGGAATCATGCGGGGATTCTGCTGGAAGGCAACATGCTACTGCATCACCTTTATGGGCATCTGAGCCAGCGCGTACCTTATGGCGGTTACTGGCGTGAGCGCACAATGAAAATACTGCGCTTTAAAGACTGTTTCTGATAACCGCCTGTGACAGTTTATATGGGGGAAAAATGGCTGCATTACTCAATGTTGAGCCGGTCCGCACAATTCGATTGTACGGCGTGCTAGGAGCCACCTTCGGGCGTGAATATCGTTTATCAGTAGCTTCACCTAAAGAGGCCATCCGCGCTCTGAGTGTTATCGTGCCGGGTTTTGAGCGTTTCCTGAATACCAGTAAGCAACGAGGTTTAACCTATGCGGTATTCAGCGGGAAACGAAACCTCTTAAACGATGAGCTCAGTATGGACAGAAGCACAGAGGAAATCCGCATCGCGCCGGTGATCATCGGCAGTAAGCGAGCTGGGGTGTTTCAGACAATCCTCGGGGTTGCCCTTGTCGCTGTTGCTGCGTTCGTCACGGGAGGGGCCGCGATTGGGATTGGTGGTACCGCTTTCGCTGGTGGATGGGGCGCTGTGGCGGGGATTGGGGCATCAATGGCGATCGGCGGCGTAGTCCAGATGCTTTCTCCACAGACAACCGGGCTCGCCAGTAAGCAATCTGCGGATAACCAAGCCAGCTACGCCTTTGGTGGAGTAACAAACACGACAGCCCAGGGGAATCCGGTACCACTTCTTTATGGCCGCCGGCGAATCGGCGGCGCGATTATTTCTGCCGGGATTTATGTCGAAGATCAGCAATAAATAAATACCTTCTTTCAGGCCACCTTCGGGTGGCTTTTTTTATGGGCGCAATATGGCAACTGCAATCGCTATAAAAGGCCGCAAGGGCGGCAGCTCAAGTTCCCGAACCCCTACCGAACAGCCTGATGATCTGCAATCTGTTGCAAAGGCAAAAATCCTCGTTGCACTGGGGGAGGGTGAATTTGCAGGGCAGCTGACGCCGAAAGATATCTACCTGGACGGAACGGCTCTGGAGAATGCTGACGGCTCTCAAAACTTCAGCGGCGTTACGTGGGAATTTCGCGCGGGAACTCAGGCGCAAAAATATATTCAGGGCATACCCGGTACCGAAAACGAAATCAACGTGGGAACTGAGGTATCGAGCGCTACAGCGTGGACGCGCACGTTTACCAATACGCAGCTTTCAGCGGTTCGCCTGCGTCTGAAATGGCCTTCGCTTTTCAAGCAGGAGGACGACGGCGATCTGGTCGGTTACTCGGTTAATTATGCGATTGACCTGCAGACGGACGGCGGCACATGGCAGACGGTACTCGATACTAGCGTGACCGGCAAAACGACATCAGGTTACGAGCGCAGCCACCGTATTGATTTACCTCAGGCTGGCAGCACCTGGACAATCCGACTCCGTAAGATTACGTCTGATGCCAACAGCGCGAAAATCGGCGACACGATGATGCTGCAGAGCTTCACCGAGGTAATTGACGCCAAATTACGCTATCCAAACACAGCGCTGCTTTATATCGAATTCGATTCCAGCCAGTTTAACGGCTCTATCCCGCAGATCTCCTGCGAGCCCCGCGGCCGCGTTATCCGCGTACCGGATACTTACGACCCCGAAACCCGCACTTATAGCGGTACGTGGGCTGGGACATTTAAATGGGCCTGGACCGATAACCCTGCATGGATTTTCTACGACCTGGTGGTTAGCGACCGTTTCGGACTTGGGGATCGTCTTACAACGGCCAACATAGATAAATGGACACTCTACCAGGTTGCACAGTATTGCGATCAAATGGTACCGGATGGCAAAGGCGGAAGTGATACCGAACCACGTTATACCTGCAACGTCTACATTCAGGAACGCAACGACGCTTATACGGTCCTGCGTGATTTTGCTGCCATCTTCCGTGGGATGACCTACTGGGGCGACGACCAGATTGTGGCGCTGGCGGACATGCCGAGAGATGTAGATTTTACATACACGCATGCGAACGTTATTGATGGGCGCTTTACCTATTCCAGCAGCACCACAAAGAACCGTTACACCAATGCGCTGGTGTCCTGGTCTGATCCTGATAACGCTTATTCTGATGCGATGGAGCCTGTTTTTGAGCAGGCGCTGGTTGCGCGTTATGGGTTTAATCAACTTGAGATAACGGCTATCGGTTGTACCCGTCAGTCGGAAGCGAATCGGAAAGGGCGATGGGGGATCCTCACCAACAACAAAGATCGCGTTGTTACTTTCAATGTAGGGGAAGATGGCAACATTCCGCAGCCTGGCTATGTAATCGCTGTAGCGGACCGAAATCTCTCCGGGCGCGACCTGGGCGGCCGTATCTCTGCGGTGAATGGTCGCGTGCTGACGCTGGACAGGGCGCCGGATGCTTCGGCAGACGACAGGATGATTGTCAATCTTCCATCGGGTGTTTCACAGTCACGCACCATTCAGTCGATTACGGGCAATAAAGTGACCGTTACGACCGCTTACAGCGAAACGCCTGTGGCTGAGGCCGTATGGGTCATTGAGTCTGACGAGCTCTACGCACAGCAGTATCGCGTTATTACGGTAACTGATAATAATGACGGCACGTTCACAATCGTCGGTGCAAATCACGATCCGGATAAATTCGATCGCATTGATACCGGAGCCATCATTGACCAGCGGCCGGTGAGCGTGATCCCGCCAGGTAACCAGTCGCCGCCTGCGAACATCGTGATCAGCTCGTTTTCTGTGGTGCAGCAAAATATCAGCGTCGAAACGATGCGCGTGAGCTGGGACCAGGCGCAGAACGCTATCGCCTATGAAGCGCAATGGCGCCGCAACGACGGGAACTGGGTTAACGTGCCGCGCACCTCCACCACATCATTCGACGTCCCGGGGATTTATGCCGGGCGCTATCTGGTGCGCGTGCGAGCAATCAATGCCGCAGAAATTTCATCCGGATGGGGCTATTCAGAAGAGAAAATGCTGACGGGTAAAGTGGGCAATCCACCGAAGCCGGTTGGCTTCATCGCTTCTGAAAACGTGGTATTCGGTATCGAGCTGAACTGGGGATTCCCGGCGAATACCGACGACACGCTGAAGACGGAAATTCAGTACAGCCTGACCGGTACCGAGGACGATGCGATGCTGCTGGCCGATGTGCCTTACCCGCAGCGCAAATATCAGCAGATGGGCCTTAAGGCTGGGCAGATTTTCTGGTACCGCGCGCAGCTGGTGGACCGCAGCGGCAACGAATCAGGGTACACGGAATGGGTGCGAGGACAGGCCAGCATCGATGTTTCCGACATCACAGATGTGATTCTGGAGGAAATTAAAGACTCCGATACGTTCAAAGACCTGATCGAGAATGCAGTGGACAGCAATGAAAAAATTGTTGGCATGGCTAACGATATCAAACAGGCCAACGACGAACTGGAGCAGCAGGCGAAGGATATCGCCAAAAATGCCCAGGACGTCGGGAAGGTCCAGACCAGCGTTAATGAGCTTTCCAGCACGGTCGGGAATGTTTCGTCTTCACTCAGTCAGCTTGAGCAGACCGTTGCGACGGCTGATACCGCCCTGGGCCAGCGAATCGACAACATCAGCGTTTCTATGGACGGCATGACGGGCGGGGTGAAGAACTCTGCAATTGCGATAATTCAGGCCAACCTCGCTCAGGTGGCCACGCGTAAAACCCTTTCTGCATCAGTCGCCGGCAACAGCGCGAATCTGGACCGCATTGATGAAGTGATTGTCAACGACAGGGAGGCAACGGCGCGCTCGCTGCTGAGCCTGCAAACGGACGTTAACGGCAACAAGGCATCCATCAACAGCCTGAACCAGACGTTCTCTGACTATCAGCAGGCTACGGCCACGCAGATAAACGGCATAACGGCGACGGTGAACGGGCATACCTCAGCCATCACAACTAACGCTCAGGCGATAGCGAACGTAAACGGCGACCTCAGCGCGATGTACAACATCAAGGTTGGCGTTTCTAGCAATGGGCAATATTACGCTGCGGGGATGGGGATCGGTGTTGAGAATACGCCATCCGGCATGCAGTCGCAGGTTATCTTCCTGGCAGACCGCTTCGCCGTCACCACGGCTGCCGGAAACAGCGTGGCTCTTCCGTTCGTGATCCAGAACGGGCAGACATTCATCCGGGCCAGCTTCATTCAGGACGGCACCATTGAGAACGCCAAAATCGGCAACTATATCCAGTCGAATAACTATGTGGCTGGCTCAGTCGGTTGGAGGCTGGATAAGGCCGGTACGTTTGAAAACTACGGTTCGACAGCTGGCGAGGGGGCCATGAAACAGACCAACCAGACAATCAGTGTACGAGACTCCAACAATGTGTTGAGGGTGCAGATCGGGAGAATCACTGGTACATGGTGACGGGAGGCCTCTTGCGGGGCCTCTTTTTTTTCAGGAGATACGATGGCGGAATACGGTGTTCAAACATGGGATGCATCAGGCAAGGTTAACAACTATGGAATTAAGCCAGTCAGCGTTTGCGGCTATCTGCAGCTGGCCGTTAACCAGAAAACTGGCTCTTATTCCGTTGCCCTGCCACCGGGTTGCAAACTGACCTACTTTCAGGTCATGAACGATGATAAGTGGGGAACTGGAAGAAGGAAGATCACCATCACCGGCGGTACTGCAACGGTTTCCTCTGTGGGGGATACCGACTACTCAGCAGGGACTGAACCCGCTGTTGCAGCTTTTCTCATTTTCCAGATCGAGAGGGCATAAATGGCGCAATACGGCGGTTTACTGACGACGACGAGCGGTGAGGTGTGGGTTACCGCCAACAGCTCGCCAATTGCATTACAGGCGCGAAAGACAGCGGCACTGCAGGGAACATCGGGTTTCAATACCAGGGTGACGCACACCTTTCCCTCAGGTCAGCCCGTTGTGGCCTTCGTTCATTGCACGGTTGAGGTGGAAATCACTCAGACGGTAAGCGGAAACACCATCACGATTGATTTTCTCAGACCTAATGCAACCGGCACAGCGTACGTTTATTTTTTCTCTATTTTCCCCCAGACAAAGCCAGATTACGGGATGGCTGTGTGGGATGCATCGGGGACCCTGATTTTAACCCACGAGACGCGCACGCTTGGTGATGTCGTTACCATAGGCACTACCGGAGTGGATGCCAGCTCAGGCTATAACATCAACACAACCCGGGCGGGGAAGTGGGCCTGCATGCCTGTTATGCTCGGCCTGATTACCGGGGTTGTATCAGCAGGAGGTCAGCCGCAGCCTTACTCGGCAATATACAAGAGCATGGCGAAGCTTGAGGGGAGCAATACGCGGATATTTGCCAGACCTCAGACAACCCCCACCGGGAGTCTGCAAAACGTCGCGTACTCAAACATGAGAAACGTCATCATGGCCATTAACTGCGCCAACTATGATTGATCGTTTTCAACGATCAATTTTGGATAATTGATCTACCAAATCAATTATATCCCATTGATTCATATTGTTATTGTGTAACCTTGTGAATGCCCTGGGATATAACCACGATGAAAAACATGATTCTTTGCCTGGCGGTGGCGGTTTTGCTCTCCGGTTGCGCTGGCGTTATTGAGAAACAGCAACCTGTTTGTTCTGGTACAGCCCTTATCGGCGGGCAGGAAAACAGTGTCCAGATTTACGGAGTGCGTAAACAAAACAATCAGACCCAGTACCGCGCCGGTTATCCCTTTAACTGGACCTGGGTTAGTGCCAACACGTTCATCAGCACCACCTGCCAATAACTCATTCTGTTTCAAAATAAACCTCGCTCCGGCGAGGTTTTTTATTGCCTGGAGAAAATATGCTTTATAACACCGGCACCATCGCAATTAACGGAAATACCGCAACCGGCACCGGCACGAACTGGACGGCACCCGCCAGCCAGGTTCGCGCTGGCCAGACGATTATCGTCATGTCTAACCCGGTGCAGCTGTTCCAGATTTCATCCGTGAACAGCGCCACGTCAATGACGGTTACGCCTGCCGCTTCCCCGGCGCTGAGCGGCCAGAAGTATGGAATCCTTGTGTCAGACAATATCTCAGTCGACGGCCTGGCACAGGCCATGTCGCAGCTCATCAAAGAGTACGACGAGAACATTGGCGCGTGGGAGACGTTCGCCACCACCTCAGCAAATCAGAGCATCACAGTTACCATCAACGGCACCCCTGTAACGATCCCCAGCATCGGTAAACTGGCGCAGAAAGGGAGCAACGGTGCGCTTGCTGTTGTAGACGGCGGAACCGGGGCAACGACTGCAGCAGACGCTCGCACAAACCTCGGTTTAGGAAGTGGCGCAATGGCGACGTTCCAGACATCAGTTACCGATGCTACTGCAGGACGATTGCTGGTTGTCGGTGGGTTCGGAATCGGGGAGGGAAATACAGCTTCAGGAACACCTGTTTCAGGCGGGATTAACTATTTTTCTGAGCCCACGGGACTGTGGCAGACAACAGCTGATACAACGGGGGATTTTCCGGCCGACACATCAAAATATGGCCAGTTTTTCAGAATGCGTGGCAGCAAGAATTCGGTTACGCAGATATACGCGACAAATCTTGGTGTGGCTAAAGGCGGGCGTATCTGGTACCGAACTCAGGCAGAAAATGTGGCCACGCCGGGTTGGCAGGAATTTTACACCACGTATAACACCACAAAGGCCAGCGATGGCACGCTTAAGGCGGCATCGCCAGTAGCCCGTATTGTCAAAAGCAGGGAAGAAACTGAACGTACTGATGTGGCAGAGGATGGCTTCACATGGTGCGGCTGCGGCACAGCGAACGCTGAGGCTGAGGGAATTACCCTTTCCCGCCGCGACGTAGGTTTTTACTTACTCATCGGTTCGGCAGGTCTGGCATCTGAGGGGTGGCAGTTACTGCCGCCGATGGACCCTGGCGGCATGGGAGAGCTGGGCGTGGTTGAGGCAGAGCAAACCGACAATGGCGAGCTGACAATCCGCCTGTTTAAGCGCAAATACATGCTGAGCGATGACGGAGAGATCATCAAAACGAAAGGAGAACTGATGGATGTCCCGGCGAACAGCTGGATCGATGTTCGCCTGGATATGCCATCTGACTCTCTGTTTAACCAGCGAATGAGTCAGGAACCGGAGGCTTAGCATATTCATTTTCGGTGCTTATATGCTTCAAAACAGGCTTAAATCTGCTCACATAGAGTTGCGTCCATATAATTTACAAAACTCATAATCCGAAGCGACGTAGAAACTTAGAAACGAAACGGTGAAGCTTTAATCAGCCATGACAGACCCTATGTCTTGCGTGCATACCCAAATGAAACTGCTGTATATAAAAACAGTAATTGAGGTGTGCATTATGGAGTTTATCAGGCCTACAGAACTGCGAGAAATTATTGCTCTCCCGCTTTTCAGTGACTTAGTACAGTGTGGTTTCCCAAGCCCCGCGGCTGATTACGTTGAACAGCGCATCGATCTCAATGAGTTACTTGTCGCTCATCCGAGTTCTACTTATTTCGTCAAAGCCGCGGGTGATTCTATGATCGAAGCAGGGATCAGCGACGGCGATCTGCTGGTGGTGGACAGCTCTAGGACTGCTGAGCACGGAGACATTGTCATCGCCGCGGTGGAAGGGGAGTTCACTGTTAAACGCCTGCAACTGCGCCCGACCGTACAACTCAATCCTATGAACAGCGCCTACAGTCCGATTGTTGTTGGCAGTGAAGACACACTGGACGTGTTTGGCGTCGTGACTTTCATCGTTAAATCGGCGAGCTGAACGTGTTCGCGCTCTGTGATGTGAACTCGTTCTACGCATCATGCGAGACTGTATTCAGGCCGGACCTGAGAGGGCGGCCGGTGGTCGTTCTCTCGAATAATGATGGCTGCGTAATCGCTCGCAGCGCCGAGGCCAAGGCGGCTGGAATTACCATGGGGGAGCCGTTCTTTAAGCAGAGAGAACTGTTCCGACGAGCTGGCGTTGTCTGCTTCAGCAGTAACTACGAGCTGTAGTAAGTTAAGTGGAATGCAACTCTGAACGAGCCATTTAAACTAAACTGCATCTGTTTCTCTGTCGAAAGAGGTAAGCATGATGGTCAGCAATCCACTTTATACTGTGAGTATGAATCTGGTCG
>Ga0209281_1001041_pt1 | contig 21107 bp, 26 predicted proteins | sample MedtruBG_FD_187514 | JGI IMG/M metagenome (GOLD analysis project Ga0209281, IMG submission 187514) | Root nodule microbial communities of legume samples collected from California, USA - Medicago truncatula BG (SPAdes) (version 2) | ecosystem: Host-associated > Plants > Roots > Nodule | place... | reverse complement strand
CAATGACCATTTCCACCGATACAACCTTGTTGCATGACCCGCGACGGCAGGCATCGCTGCTTTACTGGCAGGGTTTTTCCGTGCCACAGATTGCCGAAATGCTGCAGGTCAAGCGCCCGACCGTGCAGAGCTGGAAGCAGCGCGACGGCTGGGACGGCATCGCACCGATTTCCCGCGTCGAAAGCAGCCTTGAGGCGCGCCTGATTCAGCTCATCGCCAAGCCGGAAAAGTCAGGCGGCGACTTCAAAGAGATTGACCTGCTCGGGCGGCAGATTGAGCGACTGGCGCGCGTTAACCGCTACAGTCAGACAGGTAACGAGGTCGACCTTAACCCCAATGTCGCCAACCGTAACAAGGGTGAGCGTAAGAAGCCGAAAAAGAACTTTTTCAGCGACGAGGCTATCGAGAAACTGGAGGAACTATTTTTCGACCAGTCTTTCGAGTACCAGTTGCAGTGGTACCGCGCCGGGCTGGCGCACCGTATTCGCGATATTCTCAAATCCCGCCAGATTGGTGCGACGTTCTATTTCTCCCGCGAGGCGCTGCTGCGCGCGCTCAAGACCGGCCACAACCAGATATTTCTGTCGGCCAGTAAAACGCAGGCTTACGTGTTCCGCGAGTACATCATCCAGTTTGCGCGGCTGGTCGACGTCGACCTGACCGGCGACCCGATTGTCATCGGCAACAACGGCGCAAAGCTGATTTTTCTCGGTACCAATTCCAACACCGCGCAGAGCCATAACGGCGACCTGTATGTCGATGAAATATTCTGGATCCCGAATTTTCAGAAGCTGCGCAAAGTCGCGTCGGGCATGGCCTCGCAGAAGCACCTGCGCTCAACCTACTTTTCGACACCTTCCACGCTGGCGCACGGCGCTTACCCCTTCTGGTCTGGCGAGCTGTTCAACAAGGGGCGCAGCCGGATTGCTGACCGCATCGAAATCGACATCAGTCACAGCGCACTCGCCGGTGGCCAGCTTTGCGACGATGGCCAGTGGCGGCAGATTGTCACCATTGAGGACGCGCTTGCCGGTGGCTGCACCCTGTTCGACCTCGACCAGCTCAAACGCGAAAACAGTGATGAGGACTTTAAGAACCTCTTTATGTGCGAGTTTGTTGACGATAAGGCGTCGGTATTCCCGTTCGAGGAGCTGCAGCGCTGCATGGTCGACGTGATGGAAGAATGGGAGGACTTCGCCCCGTTCGCCGACCACCCGTTCGGCTCGCGTCCTGTCTGGATTGGCTACGACCCGTCACACACCGGCGACAGCGCCGGGTGCGTCGTGCTCGCGCCGCCGGTGGTCTCGGGTGGCAAGTTCCGCATGCTGGAGCGCCACCAGTGGAAGGGCATGGACTTTGCCGCGCAGGCAGAGGGCATCCGCAAACTGACCGAGAAATACAACGTCGAATACATCGGCATTGACGCAACCGGCCTCGGTCTCGGCGTGTTCCAGTTGGTGCGCTCATTCTACCCGGCGGCACGCGGCATCCGTTACACCCCCGAAATGAAAACCGCGATGGTGCTCAAGGCAAAAGACACCATTCGCCGCGGCTGTCTGGAGTACGACGCCGGGGCGACCGACGTCACGCAGTCGTTTATGTCCATCCGCAAAACCATGACCAGCAGCGGGCGCAGCGCCACCTACGAGGCCAGCCGCACCGAGGAAGCCAGTCACGCAGATATCGCATGGGCGACCATGCACGCCCTGTTAAACGAACCGCTTTCCGCCGGTAGCGGCATGCAGCCTAAATCTATTCTGGAGTTTAATTAATGAAAAATAACGTTTTCTCACAAAGCCAGATTCAGGCAATGGCCGATATTCTGCACAATGACAGCTTTGACTATCAGGCAACATGGTTACGGGTCGGGAAGCTCAATATCGACCGCAGCATCACCAAATCGCGCCAGATTGGCGCAACGCAAGTCTTTAGCCGTGAGGCGCTGCTCGATGCGCTGACAACAGGCGATAATCAGGTCTGGTTTGCTCACACTATTGAGCATGCGCGGGTGGCGCTGATGTACATGAGCAACCTTTCGGCGCGCGTCGGCGTCCGTCTGACGAGCAACGGCCACAGCCTGCAGCTCGACGGCGGTGCGATTATCAGCTTTGTCGGCGAGGAATCCCATTGCGCCGCGCTGGCCGGTAACGTCTACCTTGATGAGTTCGCATGGTTCAATAACCCGCTAAGGGCGGCAAAAGTCGCGGCGGCTATCGCCTGCCATAAGCGCCACCGCCTGACGATGTTTACCTCACCCTCTGATAATCATGTCGCGTTCCGGGTATGGAACGGCACAACCCGCAGACACCGACCGTCACCGCTCATCAATACCGGCGACAGCGTATTTTGCACAGATGGTGTCTGGCGTCAGTCGGTCACTCTGGATGCAGCATGCCAGCGCGGGTGCAATCTCTTTGCGCCTGAGGAAATTAAACACGAATACAGCGACGACGATTATCGGCTGCTGTTTGGCTGCGACTGGTCTTTCGCTGTTGCAGCGGGTGAGGTGGCAGCATGAGCAAGCGCAAGCCACGCAAACAAGTTGCCATGAGCGCCAGCGCCCCGCAAAAAATGGAGGCGTTCACCTTTGGCGAGCCGGTGCCGGTACTCGATAAGCGCGACATTCTGGATTACGTCGAGTGCATCAGTAACGGTAAATGGTACGAGCCGCCGGTCAGCTTCTCCGGGCTGGCAAAGAGCCTGCGCTCTGCTGTACATCACAGCTCACCGATTTACGTTAAACGCAACGTGCTCGCGAGCACCTACATTCCGCACCCGCTGCTGTCCCGTCAGGATTTCAGCCGCTTTGCGCTCGACTATCTGGTATTCGGCAACGCCTTTCTTGAGCAGCGCCACAGCGTCACCGGCCAGCTAATCAAGCTACTGGCCTCACCGGCCAAATATACCCGCCGTGGGGTCGACGATTCGATATTCTGGTTTGTGGAAAATTTCACACTGCCGCATGAGTTCGCGCCTGATACCGTGTTTCACCTGCTGGAGCCCGACATTAATCAGGAGATTTACGGCCTGCCCGAATATCTCAGCGCGCTTAATTCCGCCTGGCTGAATGAATCCGCGACGCTGTTCCGCCGCAAGTATTACCAGAACGGCGCGCACGCGGGTTACATCATGTATGTGACTGACCCGGCGCAGAGCGCGACCGACGTCGAATCGCTGCGCGAGGCGATGCGTAACTCGAAAGGGCTCGGCAACTTTAAGAACCTGTTTTTCTACGCCCCCGGCGGAAAACCGGACGGCATAAAAATCGTGCCACTGAGCGAGGTCGCCACAAAGGATGACTTTTTCAACATCAAGAAAGCCAGCGCCGCCGACCTGATGGATGCGCACCGCGTGCCATTCCAGCTTATGGGCGGCAAGCCCGAGAATATCGGCTCACTCGGTGACGTTGAGAAGGTGGCAAAGGTATTCGTCCGTAACGAGTTGTCGCCCCTGCAGGACAGATTCAGGGAGGTAAACGACTGGCTCGGCATGGAGGTCATCAGGTTCAAAGAGTACACCCTCGACAACCCGGAATAACTCCCCCTCAAGCCGCCAGCATGGCGGCTTTTTCATACCCCGCCACCATCCCGCCTCAGACGCGCCACGCGCGCACGACCACACCAGACCACCAACGAACCGACAGCGACCACGACCGCGCCATCACGACGCGCTCAGACGATAATTTTTATCATTACGCACCACCGCTGGCGCGCAATGCTTTCCCCGCCACGCCTGCCCGCTTTATGGGGCGGTTTTAATGCAGTTGCATGACCACTCTGGATCCGCGCCAGCACTGGCGGCGCACGGCCAGAACGGGCAACCCCGGCGCATGCAAAACAATGCACCTGTTGCATGCAGGGCTAAAAAACGGGAAATTCGCCGAAAATGGCATAAAAAAACCGGCTTTAATTGTGCCGGTCTGGGGCGGTTGCTCAGGGGCAGGCTAACGCCTCGCGGGGCTCGTTGTTCAACCCCGCCAGCACTGAAAGCGAGTTTCAGCACCGGCGGCGTTTATTAATGCAGCCAGCTATCGTCCTCCCATACCTGCTGCATGATTTCCATTACTCGTTTTTTATCTTCGTCCAGTTTTAAACCGCTTAGCTCAACGCCATTTGCAGAACCTTTGCGAATGCGGATAGCTGTCTTTGGGTAGATAGGTTGAAGATTTCGGTACAGCTCAGCCTCAAGTGCATCCAACGTTGCCTGACTAATTTTATGCTCTTTATCCAACGTGATATTGATTCTCATAATCTAATCAGCCTTATAAAAAATATCATCTTCGGTTTCGTTATTTTCGCTGTTTGCTAAGTCTGCAATGAGAGTGAGCGCGAGCTTTAAGTCTGACGGCTTGCAGTTTGCAATCAGAGATACCTCGGCAATAAATTGCACACAAGCCCACTTTTGCTGCGTTCGGCTGAAATGTTCGCCAACCATGAAATCCCTCCCACAGGGTTACTGTATATTTATACAGTAGCACGTATTGGCAAAAGATGGGAAGAAAAAAAACGAATAGGGCGATTGCCGTATGTACATGATATGGATGAGTATTAACGGTTATTTTTTCGATGCCATTTCCGCTAAAACCGCAACCCGCCTAAGGATTTTACTGGCTTGCACCTGATGTGAAGGGGCAGCGGCGAAGATTTCACCTTTTGACGTTCCGCGCACCCATCGACCGTTAAAGCAACTTTTACCACCGGCCATCAGGTGCAGGGCTTCGCCCCGGCTGATAGTTATGCCGGTTGTCAGATGTATCTCGTCGATAGTTTTCGCTATAGCTGCGCTTTGCTCATCCGTTCCGTGGATGAATTTTCGCCGTATTGCTGGTTTTTGCTTCCTGAGTCTGTTGGTCAGCTCTCGTCTTTCGCGCCGACTCAGTGGTTTTGATAAATCCAGTATCGGTGGATCGCTTTCGCTTCCCGTACAGTTATTGACAGAACTCCGAGAGGGCGCAGGAGCGCCCTTAACGTCAACGGCCAAATCAACGGCACGCTTCGGCACAATTTTCCATTGCGTGAGTCTGGTTAAAATCGGGGTGCCGGCACCGACAGCGGCATCGTATACGCCACGAATGCAGACTGTTTCCTCGCCGTACTGGTTAAACTCGGCGCGCGGTTCATACAGCGTGCGAACCTGCAAATCATCGCGACGAACAAACGGACCACCCTGCGCATTAACGTAGCCAGCCCAGTCACCTGCGTCGGCGGCATCATGGACGGCGGCAAACTCAACGCTCAGACCGTGCGCAGTCTCTGTATCAGCGAGACGACGCAACTCACGATAGACCGTCACCGGCGCGCCGCCGATAAACTGAAACTGACGTATGTGCCAGCGCGCCGCCCATGCTGAAACGGCTGGGGCTGTCTCTTTCAGTAGTTCCCCGCTTTCGTCATCGGTCTCTCCATCGAGAGCATAGCCGTCGATATTTTTTGAAATGTATTTAGCGACATAGCCGGTAGCGCTGCCTTTTTCCGGGTCAATGGCTTCGGCGTGAAAGCGTGCTTTTTTTGCTTTATCGCTTTTCAGTTCGAGGTGGTCTTCCTCCCACGCATAATTACGGATGATGAGGCGAACACGCTCGACATCTTCCGGCAACATGAACATAAGCATGTGCCAGTGAGGCGTTGCATCGTGATGAGGCTCGGCAACACGTATGCCAAAAATGCGTATTTCCTCCCTGTGCAGTTTGGCGCGAATGCGCGCCCAAAGTCCGGTGAGATAACTTTGTGTGTCCGACGGGCTGGCTCCGTTCCATTTGCTGTTACGGTAGCCTGCTTTAGTTGTGGCGTGATATTTAGACGGCGCGGTCAGGGTGTAAAACTCCCCGACATAACCGAGCTCATTGCAGATATTTTCAAACCCACGGATGCGGGTCATCAGTTCGCAGCGGCGTATCGCAGGGTTAGCGACAGAACCGTCGTATTTTTCAATCAAGCTGATGCGGTTGCCGTCTTCGTCTTCGAGATCCAGCCCCTTGAGAAATTCACGCGTGCGGCGCTTTTGCTCGCGCCAGTCTGTCACGCAGTTTTTACTCGCGTAGGCATGGCGTTTCTTGCTGACATTGCCTGCTGCAATTTGCAGATGTTCGCGCCATGACGCCGCAATGCGTCGTAGACGGCCGCGCCACCAAACCTCATTAAACATGCGCATTACTGCCGGTGCGATCTCATCATGACCGACATACTTTTTTGTCACTCGCTCCCAATGTGGTGGGGTAACGTTAAACTGCAGAGAAATAAAACCGGCGCGCATATACCAGGTATACAACGTTTTAAGCTCGCTAATCTCAGCGTCATCAATGTCAGCCAGTTCAGCGCGAATGAAATTAGCGATATCAGCGGCCAGCAGGTCAATATCGGCACGCGACATATCAGGGAGGCGGTTATATCTGGCAACCATATTGACCATACGTGACGCCAGATATTGCATGAGTTCAGTATCGAAATGACCACCGAAAACAGCGGTTGACACTTTGCTGTCGATGCCTGTGCACTCGTATTTTTTTGCGACCAGTTCCAGACGCGGCAATGCCTTTTTGCAGAAGCTGATTAAAAAAGCATTGGCTCGTTGACTGCCCTGATTTTGTTCCAGCACCGCAGCGGTGCGGTATACATCAAAACGCACGCACTCAGGCTGTAGAGAAAGCACCTTTCTCGCATGCAGCAAAGCCGCGAACATACGATCGCGGCGATGCTGTTGGTCATAAGTAAGATAAGGGCTGGCTATTGCCGACCGAGGGGCATTCCACGGATAAGCATAGGCAACCTGAGAGCTATGCATCAACGCCAGCCCCCTCAATGGCTGCAATGCATAGTTTCCCTACACGCTCAATTTCTTCCGCCATAGCGACAAGGGCAGCAATATCCGAGCCATGAATATGATGGTGTATCAGACCGGAAATAAGCTGGTTAATCTTCGGGTAATAGCCGATTGTGTCGAGCCATTCCTCGCCAGCTTTTTTACCTGACTTAACGACTTTCTTCTCATTCAAAATGAATTGAAATTGGTCGCTGGTAATAACCCACTTATCGCCAATTTCTATGTGGAGGCTCACAATTCACCCCCTAACATTGCTCCAATTATCGATAACTTCTCGGTAGTGCTGACAGGAGTAATCGATAACATTACCCAATTTCCGCAACCACTAATTAGGTTATCTATTGATAAGATGTGAGTGATTTTGACAACGATTTTATTGCCGGTGTATTCCCCCTCCCATTCCCGCAGTATAAGAAAATCATCGCATTTAAAATCACGGTCATTGATTCTGAATTCGGCTTTTTTATTACCAGATAAAACCTCTGCAAAAAACATCGGCCCAATTTTTAAACTATGAACGGTGCTCATTTAAATTCCCCTGTAATGTTTGTGTTTGAGCTCCGCGATTTGCTGACAGGTCACGCATAAAGCCACGCCCGGAATCGCAATGCGGCGAGCTTCCGGGATAGGTGCGTCACATTCTTCGCAGAGGAAACGAGAGGGCGCAGCGATACGGCCGCGCGCGTTTCTGATGTGGCGCTCGCGGTCTTCCTGCTCGCGCTGTTGTGCTAAATCCATTGCGTCGGCCATTAATGCAGCTCCTGAGATTCATTTTCATAGCGGGTGGCTTCACGGCGCAGAAGTTCTGCCGCTTCAATCCCGCTTAAGCCTTGATTCGCGATATGTGTTGCCAGAGCCTCAAGACGGATTGAAACGGCGATAGCGCGACCTTTACGCTCTTCGCGCTTGGCTATGTCAATCACAGCCATGAGTGGATCACTTTCGGCGGCAAAAATGTTTGTTAGTTCTTTCTGCATATTTATTTCTCCTGATTTCGGGCAATAAGAAGCCCGGCGGGTTTACGCCATTAAATTTCTGTTAGGGTTAATTCGGCATGGTTAGCCGTTTTGGAAATAAGCTCACCACTGCACGAAAATGATTCATCGCTGTAATAAGCGCTTTTTTCTCGTCAGTAGTCAGCTCACTTAATTCGAGCTCATGACGAGCCGCCGGTATTTTTGCCAGAAAGAAAATAGCGGCCAGCGCCCGATTATTTTCTTCAAATTGTGGATCGCGTTTATCGCGCATATCATCGACAAAACGCTCAACCTCTTTCCAGCTATCACCCCAATATCTCGCACGTAATTCAGCTACGTGGTTAAGACCAGCCAGACGCGCACCAGCCTTTAGCGGAACATTCGCAGAAATAGCTTCGATAGCCATGATTCCCCCTGTTTTTTGGTGGACAGACCAGCCAGTAAATCAGCCTGTGAGCGGCTCGGGTGCCAGCGCTTGCCGTCCTTACCAATAATCCAGCCGTGGCCGCAGTGCATGCCGGGGCTTTGCTTAACGAGCAGAGACGCGAATGACGGTTCATTTTTCAGCATGAGCACCTCAAATCAGACCGAATGACGCGCCAATACCGCTCATGGTATCGACAACACTCGTCATTGCTGGATTGGTCTGCAAACGCGCATGCAGCGCCAGTGCCGACAAAGACAACATGCGAATACCAGAGTTAACGCTTTCAATCATGGTGTGCTTACGGGCAGAGGTCAGTCGCTCATCAGAGACCGCGCCGCTCGCCAGTTCTCCCAGCTCACGCATAGCACGCATGACGTAAGACTGCAGTTTGTCTTTCGCCAGTTCGTTGACCGGTACACATGGCAGGCAATGAATCTGAGCCAAAAAACCATCAACTAAGGCTGAGTCTTCGGTCAGGTCTGTCAGCAGCCATAACTCAGGCGGGGTGAGCTGGTGAGGCTGTTCCGGGTTGAGCTTGTTACGTAACGTCTGAACATTCATTCCCGCACGTTCGGCAAGCTTCGCCATGTTGTGACGTTGAGCGAAAGCACGACACGCATCGTCATAATGGGGATGTTTGGAAATCTGAAAATCAAACATGGTTAAGTTCCCTCTAACTTGCATAATCAAATTCAGTTAAGAGCGGTGCGCTGGTCGATGTAGCGACAATCGATCGCTTGTTGAGTCAGTTTGTCGCGCCAGGCTTTTACGTTTACGAGGGTGCGGCTTCGTTTACCGGCTTCCTCTTTGTTGGAAAAGTCTTTGGTCGGAGCTTTAAGAAGAATGCCCTCATCAAGCCATTGCCATACCAGACGCTCGCTAACGCCGCGGGTGGCGGCAAAGTCTTTCACTGTCATGGTGTCTGACATAGCAGAGCGAATCATTGTCTGCAGGGCTGGCAGCATTGCTGTAACGATGGCGTCAAACTGAGTCGGGTCTAACAGCACAGTTTGATTTTGTGAGTTTTGCGAGTCGTGCGTCGAGATTGATTTTGCATCTGACATATCGCATTATCTCCTGTTGATTGTAGTGAACTGCAATGATGTGCATCGTGGTTGATAAACGTCACTTTAGTTCGCGAAATTTAATTTTGCAATGGCAAAAATTAATTTTGGTGGCGAGATATGGCTAAATTTGGAGACGGGGCGGCACCGGCTATCGAAAGAATCCTTTCGGCTTATGGACTTAGCTCGCAAAAAGAGCTTGGCGAAAAACTTGGGATTTATGCCAATAACATAAGCAGTTGGCTTGCTAGAGATAGCGTGCCGGGCAATGTGTTTGTTGAATGTGCTATTGAGACGGGCGCAGATATCGGATGGTTAGTAACAGGGGAACTTGCAAAAGCAAACTCACCACATGCGACCCTCAAGGGTCAAGCGCTTTATGAAGAGGTCATGGCGTCCGGTGGTAAGCCTGTTCTGAGACGCATCCTTGATGCTTACGGTTTTTCTATGCAAAAGGAGCTTGGTGATCTACTCGGGATATCATCTGGAACGATTAGCACATGGGTACGGCGTGATTTTTTCCCCGGTGATGTAGTGGTTACTTGTGCTCTTGATACCGGTGTTTCGCTCGAATGGTTAGCAACCGGTAAAGGGCAAATGCGAACAAACAGGGAAGCGGTCACATCAGGTTATTCAATTAAAAAATCCCGCCTTGAATCTGGCGAGCTTAAGGATGCTGGCACATGGCATCCAGACCCCTCGATGATACCCTCTGATTCAGAGGAATTGATTTTTGTTGAAGGTATGGGCTCCTCTTGGCTTGTCGACCGTTCGGCTTCGAACATAAGCAATGGGCGTTGGTTAATTGATATCGACGGCGCTCTTGATGTTTTTGATGTGATTCGTCTTCCTGGAGGAAAAGTCAGATTGTCTAATAAAACTGCTGAGTTTGAATGCAATATTTCAGACATCAAGCCTGCCGGGTCTGTAGTTCTTACATTGGAAAAACACGTATAAGGAGCAGTAATGAAAAAGTATTTATTAATGATGGTCTGTATCGCACTTTCTTCGTCAGTCTTAGCCGCAGAGAAGTTTAAAGAGATTGATAGTAAATCTTTTGGTGATAAATGGCCGCTGACCTTTGAGCATGCAAAAGTATCCTGTGTAAATAGTCACTACGTTTTTGTTTATGACATTGATACGGATGAACGCTATCCCTTAAGCGGCATGGCTAAGAACGCCGTCAATTCTGGAAAAATGGAAGGGCGAGATTTAAAAGAAGTGTTAAAAAAAGACCCTAACGATCCATTAGAACGAGCTGATATTGGTCCTGTTTTCAGTGAAGCCATAGCGCTTTGTGAATAAAAAAATTCGGCCTCGGTGTAGCTATGACAGTTAGTAAGCAAAAAAATGGTAAATGGTTATGCGAGCTTTATCCAAACGGTAGGGAAGGGCGGCGTATACGTCGGCATTTCAATACAAAAGGTGAGGCCGAGGCATTTGAAACATTTACGAAGAATGAAAGTGAGGACAAGCCTTGGCTCGGCAAGAAAGAAGACCGCCGACGCCTAAGCGAGCTTATCCAACTTTGGCATAATCTACACGGTCAGGCTTTGGTCGCCAGTAAGTCGCGGTTGGCAAAACTACAAATCGTTTGTAATGGTTTGGGCGACCCTATTGCATCCCGCTTTACCGCTAAAGATTGGGCTCATTACCGCGACCGCCGACTCCGTGGTGAAATAGACAACGGATATCATAAAGACCCGGCGAAATGGGTCGCCAAACCCATAACCGTGAATCGTGAACAGCAATATCTTATAGCTGTTTTTAATGAGTTGCGGCGGTTAGGGGAGTGGAGTTTACCCAACCCACTGGAAGGGGTTCGCGTATTCAAAGAGGCCGAGAAAGAAATGTCCTGGCTAACTCTTTCTCAAATCCCTGAGCTGTTTCGAGCCTGCGAGCAATACGGCAAAGAGGATCTAACGATGATTGTCAAAGTCTGTCTTGCCACCGGCGCAAGATGGGGTGAGGCCGAGAGATTAACGCGGCCACAGCTCGCACCCTGCAAACTGACTTTCACAAAAACCAAAGGCAAGAAGAATCGCACCGTCCCCATTCCTAAATGGTTGTATGACGAGTTAGCCGAACGTCAGGGCAGAATGTTTAAACCCTGCTATCAGGAATTTAAAAAGATGCTCAAGCTCACGAATATCGAACTGACGGAAGGGCAGAAGACGCACGTTCTGCGACATACTTTTGGTGCGCATTTTATGATGAACGGCGGAAACATACTGGTGCTGCAGAAAATCCTCGGGCATTCCAACATTCGCGAAACAATGAGATACGCGCACTTTGCTCCTGACCATTTAGAACAAGCCGTTTCTCTCAATCCTCTTTCTCTCTATGTTGGCGACAATATGGCGGCAGAGATTGCATAACACTACAATTCGCTGCATTAAAAATTAACTTAACTAGTTGTTTTATATGATAAGTATATGTTTTGAAGGGGTGTTATTAGGAGCGTCTGAACTAAGATTCGCTTAAGCGACATCCTGTTAGAAAGGGCTGGCCGAAAGGCTGGCCCTTTTTTTATCCCTGCGCACCTCTCGCGTTAACCCTTTTGTCATAAATCATTTACAATGCTTGCCTCTTGAAAGGAGGAGAAGTGGATAACGTACTGCATCAGCCTGGCCGGAAACGCGCAGCGGCATTGACCGCGCTGTTTGCGATCCTGCTGATCGTGGTGGCGCCGCTTATCTCCGTCTCCTTGCAGAAAGATCCCATGAGCGCGATGCCGGGCATGCATCATGACATGAGCATGATGTCGATGGACGAGCATCAGGGCGATATGCCGCATACGATGCCTGTCGACCATGCGGAAGCGTGCGGCTACTGCGTGCTGTTAGCGCATGTCCCTGGCGTGATGCTGGCGCTGATCGTCCTGCTCAGCGCGGTATTACAGAGGCTTCGCATTAAGCCGCCGCGCGAGGCGGTCAGCCACTGGCACTTTTTCCCCTGGCTTTACCCTGATACCCGCGCGCCGCCGCGGCAGTCTGCTTTTTCCCTTTAAAACTAAATCGATAACTTTTTGCCTTAAAAAGGAAAAGTATGACTACCTGCACTCCGCGCGCGGCATGGGGAAACCTGCTGCGTCGCCTCCATTTCTACGTCGGGCTTTTTGTTGGTCCGTTTATCTTCTTTGCCGCGCTGACCGGTACGCTGTATGTGGCGACCCCGCAGCTGGAGAATGCGCTCTACCGGCACGCGCTCCACACGGATTCCGTGGGCGTGCCGCAGCCGCTGGCGGAACAAATTGCCGTGGCGGAAAAAAACATTGGATCAGATGTGCATTTGCACGCCGTGCGTCCGGGGCTGGCTGAAGGCGAAACCACCCGCGTGATGTTTGCCGATCCGACGCTTGGCCCATCGGAGAACCGGGCTATTTTTATTGATCCGGTAAGCCTGGCGGTGCTGGGAGATATGACGGTATACGGCACCAGCGGGATTTTACCGCTGCGTCAGACTATTGATTATCTGCATACCTCTCTGATGCTGGGCGACGTGGGGCGGCTCTACAGCGAGCTTGCCGCCTCCTGGATGTGGGTTGCCGCGCTGGGCGGTGCTGTCCTGTGGTTTTATACCCGACCCAAACGGCGGATCAATAATCGCTTCCAGAATCGTCGTCGGATGCACGTGACGCTGGGCTGGAGTCTGCTGGGCGGAATGCTGTTGTTCTCAGCAACCGGCCTGACCTGGTCCCAGTGGGCTGGCGGGAACGTTGATAAGCTGCGGGCAGAGATGAACTGGCTTACCCCGCAGGTGAACACGACGCTTTCCGGTCAACAGGAGATCGTGAATGAGCATGCCGAACACCGGGGCCATCACGGCGGAATGATGATGCCGGAAATGGCGATGGATCTGACGCAGTTTGACGGAGTATTAAGCGCGGCCCGTAACGCGGGAATTGATGCCAACAGACTGGAGATCCGCCCGGCAAAAAAGGCGGATAGCGCCTGGACCGTGACGGAAATCGATCGCAGCTGGCCGACCCAGGTGGACGCCGTTGCGGTTGATCCTTCGACGATGCAGGTTCTGGACAGAACCCGTTTCGAGGATTTCCCGTTAATGGCAAAACTGACCCGTTGGGGCGTGGATTTCCATATGGGGATCTTATTCGGGCTGGTGAATCAGCTGCTGCTGGTGGCGTTCGGCCTCGCCCTGTGCGTGCTCATCGTCTGGGGTTACCGGATGTGGTGGATGCGTCGTCCGGCACAGTCGGCGGTGGATCCGGTGCAGACGCTTTGTCAGAGCTGGCTGGCGCTGTCAGGATGGGGAAGAGGCGTTACGGTGGTAATCAGCATACTGCTGGGGCTCGCCTTGCCGGTCATGGGCGTGAGTCTGGCGCTGTTTGTTGTGGTGGACTGGCTGCGCTGGCGAGCGGCAACCAGGGTGACGCTCGCCGAATCATCCGCAAAATAAGCCTATGGCGTGCTGATCACCACTGCGACGCGGCGGTTTTCAGCGCGCCCTTGCGGAGTACTGTTGCTCGCAACCGGGTATTTTTGACCTAACCCCCGCGTGGTGAGATTGCTGCGCGGGATATTTGCCCCCTTCGCCCAGGCATCGGCCACGGCATTGGCGCGTTTTAACGACAGCGCTTCGTTGTAGCTTTCTTCACCGTAGTTATCCGTGTGACCGTCCATTCGCGCGTGGTTCAGGCCGGTTTCCGCCAGGCGAGAGGCCATGGACTGGATCTGCGTTTCACTTTCCGGGCGCAGTCTGGCGTCATTTTTATCAAACAGGATGGTGTCCGACATGCCAAGCGACCAGTCACCGTTCAGTTCGTTAAAACCGTAAGACTTCATCGCCGAAATTTGCTCAGGAGTGAATTTGCCTTCCGGGGGCGACTGACAGCCTGCCAGAACCAGTGAGGCCAGAACTATCGGCGCGAAGTAACGTTTTAACATAGTGTATCCTTTCTAACTTGTTGTTTTCGTACGCTGGTTTTTCACCTGATACATGTTGCGGTCAGCCCTCTCCAGTAATGCTTCCACGGAAGCATTTTCCCACGCCAGAGCAAAGCCAATGCTGAGTGACATCGATGCTTTTTGTCCGTTATGAAGATCAAACGGACGGATAAACTGCTGCGATAGCGCAGCACAAATGTGTTGAACCTCGAGCTCAGAGTGTACGCCGTACAGCACCATGGCGAATTCGTCACCGCCAAGGCGGTATGCCTGGTGACGTTTGTCGCCAAACTCCATCATCCTGCTGGCGACTTCTATCAGCACGCAGTCACCTGCCGCGTGTCCCCAGGTGTCGTTAATAAACTTGAAATTATCACCGTCAAGGAAGAGCAGGGCCGAGTTTGTTTTGGCTGAAGGGTCGTTCATTAAGGCTGCAATGCTGTTACGAAACGCAGCGCGGTTGGCAAGACCGGTGAGCGGGTCGTGCATGGCGGTACGCAGCAGCTGGGCATTTTTCGCCTGAAGCTTCAGTTGCCACTCCTCCATCTCATCCAGAAGGCTGTTGAAGTCCTCACCAAACTGGTGAAACTCTTCAATACGGCCGTCTTTCACCCGGCGGGAGAAGTTGCGGTTAGTGCGAACGTCATGCACCACGTCGGTGATGTTTTGCAGGGCTGTGACCATCCCATGGTGCAAAGACTGGGTAATGGTGAGCGCGACGACGGTTGCAAAGAGAATACAGCCGGTCAGAACGGCAAACGACATCCAGATGAAATGGCCGATCAGACTGTCACGCGCGGTCAGGCGAATTTCGCCGATCGTTGCGCCGTTATGCATGATGGGCTGCGCAACCGGTACGGGGAAAAGCCAGCGGCTGACCAGTGCGCCCAGCGTGTCGTTGTTGTCCTCCGGGTTCCAGGACCAGTAGGCAAACCGCTTTTTATGCGCGTTAATAACCTCGGCCACGGCAAACTGCCCCTGTTTGCCCAGCGCAGCCAGCGTTTCGTTGGCCGCCAGCGAGTCGTTGAACACCAGCGAGGCTTCCAGGCTGTGGCTCATTGTTGCGCCGGTTAATTCGAGATTCTTTTGCGCGTATTGTTTTAACGTCACGACGGAAGCAAAACAGAGCAGCAGCCATATTAACGTCATCGTGATGATGACGCTTATCATGCTGTTTCGCCTCAACGTTCTTTTAAACGTCGGACGTGGCGTTGAAGTGAAATCTTTATCCATGCTGCTTATTCCGTGCAAGCATTAATACATCCGGATTGACTCTTACGCCACTGCGTGTCAATGCATCCAGATTGACGGCGAACCGTACCTGGCCGCGATCGATTATCAGGCAAAAGGCACTGCCAATTACACATTCCGGATTTTGCTCTGAGATTAATAGCAACGCTCTGCCCTGATATTGACTTATTAATTCAAGTTGTTTTGCCGGTGATTCAGACCCGAAATAGATCGCATCGCACGTCGCGGCCAGGGCTTCCTGATCGTTACGTACAATAACGGGAGTATAAGGTAACTCGCTATGCCCCTCATCGCCGCTGAGGGCGTGCGTATAGTGCGAAGTGGCGTAGACGCAGAGTTTAGGCTGACCGGAAAGTGACGGCCATCGCGTATAGCTCACGATGCCTGAGACAATCGAGCGTACCGATTTATCCGTTTCCGTAAGCGTGCCTGCCGCCGCAGGGCCCACCATAAGGAACAGCATTATCACCAGAGTGAGTCGGAAAAAAGAGATCAAGAATAAATTTCTCACCAGAATCCGCCACATCGCTCTGGAAATAGATGTCCTTAAGAGTTGCGGGCAGAATACCATTGTTTATCAGGGCCGTCATTATGTCAGAAATAGCATGAGGCCGACCTAAGCTAAATCCTACTGTTGTTTATTTTCCGGTGGATAAAAATAGATTAATTCAGTCTGCTGGAGCGCATACTTTCATCCATCCCTTGCTGCCATGACGAACGCAGTTTTGCCGCGTTTTCGGCTGTATCGCAACTGGCAGGGAAAGATTTGCCTGCTAATCCCCAGGCGTGAATAAACCCTTCTTCGCAGACTTTCTTCTGACCATCAGCATAGCCGCGAAGATATTCACTACGATCAACGTGTGTGTCGTTAAAGCTATCGGCCAGGGTCTGGTTATCTTTAACCGGCAGGCCATTCATGGCGTCTTCTTTACCTGCATCAAACCAGGATGGGCTGGTCCAGTCGGGCTGGAAGGTGTAAGGATTGATCTGACAGCCCGTTAAAAACAGCGACAACAGCACGAGAGCAATTGAACGCATAGCCATTCTCCTTTTTTCTTCAGCATAGCCTGGCTAAAGAAAACCTGTCTGTAATTTAAAGTTTACGTTTTTATCGGCTGATTTTTGCAATAAATTGGCTTGTGTAAACTAATGTGTACGTATTTTGGATTGAAATGTTTACTTTTTATGGTATCGTGGTTTCACCTCATTGAGGAATACAACTATCGCAAACGAGCTTTACAGGATCGCCATCATGCAAAAAGACGCGCTGAACAACGTACATATCACTGACGAACAGGTGTTAATCACTCCGGATCAACTGAAAGCGGAATTTCCGCTGAGCGTCGCGCAGGAGGCTCAGATCGAGCACTCTCGCCAGACCATTTCTGACATTATCGCCGGCCGCGATCCGCGCCTGCTGGTGGTATGCGGTCCTTGCTCCATTCACGATCCTGAAACCGCCATTGAATATGCTCGTCGATTTAAAGCGTTAGCGGAGGAGGCCAGCGATAGCCTCTATCTGGTGATGCGCGTCTATTTTGAGAAGCCACGTACGACCGTCGGCTGGAAAGGGTTGATTAACGATCCGCACATGGATGGCTCGTTTGATGTGGAAGCAGGCCTGAAGATTGCGCGTCGCCTGCTGGTGGAGCTGGTCAGCATGGGACTGCCGCTGGCAACCGAAGCGCTGGACCCGAACAGCCCGCAGTACCTGGGCGATCTGTTCAGCTGGTCGGCGATTGGCGCGCGTACCACGGAATCGCAAACCCACCGCGAGATGGCGTCTGGCCTGTCAATGCCGGTTGGCTTTAAAAACGGTACCGATGGCAGCCTGGCGACGGCGATCAACGCCATGCGCGCTGCTGCGATGCCGCACCGTTTCGTTGGTATCAACCAGGCGGGACAGGTCTGCCTCCTGCAAACGCAGGGTAACCCGGACGGCCATGTGATCCTGCGCGGCGGGAAAGCACCTAACTACAGCCCGGCGGACGTGGCACAGTGTGAAAAAGAGATGGAGCAGGCGGGACTGCGCCCGGCACTGATGGTAGATTGCAGTCATGGTAATTCAAATAAAGATTACCGTCGCCAGCCTGCGGTTGCGGAATCCGTGGTCGCACAGATCAAAGATGGCAACCGTTCGATTATCGGTCTGATGATTGAGAGCAATATTCATGAAGGCAATCAATCATCTGAACAACCGCGCAGTGCAATGAAGCACGGCGTCTCCGTGACGGATGCCTGCATCAGCTGGGAAACCACCGATGCGCTGCTGCGTGAGATCCACAAAGATTTGAAAGGCCAGCTGGCGACGCGTCTGGCTTAAGAGGTTAGTTATGGTTGCTGAATTGACCGCACTGCGCGATCAAATTGATGAAGTGGATAAGGCGCTGCTGGACCTGCTGGCGCGCCGCATGGCGCTGGTTGCCGAAGTCGGTGAGGTGAAAAGCAAATACGGCCTGCCGATTTACGTCCCGGAGCGCGAAGCCTCAATGCTGGCCTCTCGTCGCAAAGAGGCCCAGGCGCTGGGCGTTTCGCCGGATTTAATTGAAGATGTTCTGCGTCGCGTGATGCGGGAATCCTATTCCAGCGAAAACGACAAGGGTTTTAAAACCCTTTGTCCGTCCCTGCGGCCGGTGGTGATTGTCGGCGGGGCAGGACAGATGGGGCGTCTGTTTGAAAAAATGCTGACGCTTTCTGGCTATCAGGTGCGCATTCTGGAAAAAGAGGACTGGGCGCATGCTCCGGAACTCATGAAAGATGCCGGGATGGTTATCGTCAGCGTGCCGATCCACGTGACGGAGCAGATCATCGGGAAGCTTCCTGCTTTACCGAAAGATTGCATCCTGGTGGATCTGGCCTCCGTCAAAAATGGTCCGCTGCAGGCGATGCTGGCTGCGCATACGGGCCCGGTACTGGGTCTGCACCCGATGTTTGGCCCGGACAGCGGCAGCCTGGCTAAGCAGGTGGTGGTTTACTGCGACGGTCGTCAGCCGGAAGCCTATCAGTGGTTCCTGGAACAGATTCAGGTATGGGGCGCGCGACTGCACCGCATCAGCGCGGTCGAGCACGATCAGAACATGGCGTTCATTCAGGCGCTGCGCCACTTTGCGACGTTTGCCTACGGTCTGCATCTGGCGGAAGAGAACGTGCAGCTTGAACAGCTGCTGGCGCTCTCTTCACCTATCTATCGTCTGGAGCTGGCGATGGTCGGGCGCCTGTTTGCTCAGGATCCGCAGCTTTACGCGGACATTATTATGTCCTCCGAGAACAATCTGGCGCTCATCAAGCGCTACTATCAGCGCTTTGGTGAAGCCATTACGCTGCTGGAGCACGGAGACAAGCAGGCGTTTATCGACAGCTTCCGCAAGGTCGAGCACTGGTTTGGCGATTACGCGCAGCGTTTCCAGAGTGAGAGCCGGACGCTGTTGCGCCAGGCAAATGACAGTCGCCAGTAATGCGATGATGTATATACTGAAAGCCAGCAATGCTGGCTTTTTTTATTTTGGGGAACTGTCATGGCCGAACCGCAGCTGCTGTTGAATTACACCGGGCATCTGCCTGAGTGCCCGACGTGGAGCGCAGAAGAGCACGCGCTCTACTGGGCCGATATTCTGGAAGGGGAGATCCACCGCTACCATCTGCCGACGGCAGAACACACCGTGCTCTCTTTCCATGAGGAGGTGGGCTGTTTCGCGCTGCGCGAGCAGGGTGGTTTTATCGTTGCGATGAGAACAGGTATCTGGCTGACCGATAAACACGGCCTGCTGCGCCGCAAGGTGTGCGATAACCCCTCTAACCCGCAGCTCGCACGCTTTAACGACGGCGGCACCGATTCTCTGGGACGATTCTACGCGGGCACGTTTTGGGGGCCGGGAGATTACAACGGTGCCCTGCTGATGCGCATCGACAACGACCTGACGCCGAAAGTGATCCAGTGTGATATTCACGGCCACAACGGCTTAGCGTTTAGCCCGGATAAGCAGTGGATGTTTACCTCAGACACGCCAAACGGCGTAATTTACCGTACGCCGCTTGATGAGAAGGGCGAACCCGGCAGGCGCGAGGTGTTTCGTCAGTTTAAAGAGGGCGAAGGGATACCGGACGGCGCGGCCATGGATGTGGAAGGCTGCTACTGGAGCGCGCTGTTTGACGGCTGGCGTATTGCGCGTTTTTCTCCGCAAGGGGAGCAGCTGGAAGAATATCGCATGCCGGTGCGTTGCCCGACGATGGTCTGCTTTGGCGGCGATGACATGAAAACGCTGTTTATTACCACCACGCGGGAAAATATGGATGCGGACGAGGTGGCGAAGTATCCGCTCTCCGGCGCTATCTTCACCCTGCCGGTGAACGTGGCAGGGATGAAGAAAAGCCGGTTTATCGAGCGTTAAGCCGGGTCAACCGGGACGACGTTTTCGCTGGGATAGCAGCCCAACACCTTCATGGAGCGCGTGATCTCGCCCAGTTCGCGCAGGGCCTTCTGCATGGAAGCAGATTCCAGATTGGCCTGGATATCGAGGTAGAACATCTCTTCCCACGGGTTACCGTGAATTGGGCGTGATTCCAGCCTGGTCATGATCAGGTTGTGGTTACGCAGCACCAGCAGGGCTTCAACCAGCGCACCGGCCTGTTGGCCGGTCGCCATCAGCAGCGTGGTTTTGGCCGGCACCTGGTCTGACACATTGATCGCTTTGCGGGCCAGCACCACGAAGCGGGTGATATTTTGCGTCTGGTTCGCCAGATTGCGTTCCAGCACCTGTAAACCATACAGCGCCCCGCCTGCTTCGCTGCCGAGCGCGGCGACGGTTGGGGAGTTAGCCTGCGCCACTTTTTCCATCGCCGCCGAGGTGCTTTCGGTGTACTCAATTTTCCAGCTCGGATAGCGGTTCAGGAACTGGCTGCACTGCTGGAACGGCTGTGGATGACTGTAAACCGTTTCGATCTTGCTAAGGTCGGTTGAGCCAGAGACCAGCACGCAGTGATCGATAGGGATCGTCAGCTCGCCAACCAGCGACAGGCTGGTGTGCTGCAGCAAATCGTAGACGTCGTTGATGGCGCCGGAGCTGGTGTTTTCAATCGGTACGACGGCGTAATCCGCCTGGCCGGTCTCAACCTGATTAAATATGTCGGCAAACTTCGCGCAGCCGCTCTCAATAAATTCTTCGAAATGGCGTGCGGCATACTGACGTGCGGCCAGGTGAGAATAAGAGCCTTTCGGACCGAGGAAGGCGATACGCGCAGAGTGTGGATTGGTTTTATTCAGATGCTGCTGGAGCAGCGCTTGCTGAGTGAGAACGGAGTCTTCGATGATGAGCTGGAACAACCGGGTAATGTAGTGGGCATCGAGGTGATGCGCTTTGCCGAGCTGAATGAGACGTTCCAGCAGATCGCGCTCGCGGTCGATATCTCGTACCGGGCGATGGGAGTCCAGCTTGGCTTTGCCCACTTCAACGGCAAGCGCGCGGCGTTCGGCCAGCAGCGCCAGCAGTTTCTCATCCAGCGCGCTGATTTTTACTCGCAGATCCAGTAACGGGTTTTCCGGTGTCATAGTGTTGCCTGTCTCATTTTATCGTTATCAATAAAAAAGGCCCCCCGGTGTGGGAGGCCTTGTTGTTCGTCTTCGCATTCTTTATCACACGACGAAACGCCTCCCAGTCAGGGGAAG
>Ga0209281_1001038_pt1 | contig 21215 bp, 19 predicted proteins | sample MedtruBG_FD_187514 | JGI IMG/M metagenome (GOLD analysis project Ga0209281, IMG submission 187514) | Root nodule microbial communities of legume samples collected from California, USA - Medicago truncatula BG (SPAdes) (version 2) | ecosystem: Host-associated > Plants > Roots > Nodule | place... | reverse complement strand
CGATCTCGGCATTTAGTTTTAGTTGTACTGTTAAATCAACATTCTGTTCAACTTGTTCAGGTGAATCAAAAATCTGTTTACCACTTTCATCAACTACACAATAGAAGATCGCTTTATATGGATCTGATACTTCTGCGTGTTGGGTAATTGATGGTAATTTGATGTATACGGTACATTCTGGTGTTAGTTCTACTGGTGTTAACTTCACACCAATAGCTGTCATAAGATTAGTAAAATCCATTTCGCTTTATCCTTGTTAGTTGATTTGTAGTATTTAGTAATTAAGAACCAGTAACTTCACCAACTGCGATTGGAGCACCAGTTACGGAAACTACGAAATCACGAGTTACAACACCATCAAAATCACCGTTAACTACATCTGAACTTACATAACCGTTTACGATGCTGTAATAAGCCGCACCATCCTGATCATCAATGTTCTGGAAATAAGTTACTTTAACTTGAATTAGGGTTTGTGCTGCTGCTGCTGCCGCAAGCATTTCTTGACCTGTAGCACCTGGTTTCCAGTTAACAGTTAGTGTTAGATCCGGTACTGAACGAGAACCAAGCAATTTCTTAGCGTACTGTTGACCGAAAGTGTTTACACTAACAACGTTACTTTCAGCACCTGCCGCCGATGGAAAAGCACCAACTTCTTCAACAACAGTAAAGGTAGTTGCTTGACCACCACCAGTAGGAGCAGTTGCGATTTCCACTTTTACATTATTGCCTACAAAAATAGAATTAAAAGCCATTTTTAATATTCCTTTATATATGTGGGGTAACATTCCTTGATACCCCTTCTGTTTATTTATATATGTTGGTTGTAGTACTTCATGTAAAGTGCTAAACCTCTGAGTAGTTCACCTGTATAGAATCCAAAGAACATTGAGTTGTTCTGAGGTGTTGTAGGTGTTCCACTTCTGATAGCTGATGACCAGCCACCATTCATTACGTGATTAGCTGAAACTACGTCATAGTTCTGTTGAATTTCAGAGAATAGTAAATCAAGTAATTCGTGATCTGGATAACCTGCTATTGCCATCATTGAAGCACCAGCAAGCCATAAACCAGACATATGACCTGTAAAGCCATCATAGATAACTTCACCTGTATCTTTAAATCGTGTTGGTGCGTGACCATCATTATTTTTCATGAACCACTTTAAGTAATTCATCCAATTTTGACAGTACGTAATAATGTTCTGTGGAATCGCATAATCACCACGTTGATATAGTTCATGTACTACATCACATCCAGCAAAGAACGCACGAGGTTCATAACCTGACCATGCTTCTTCGTACCAGTGCTGCATAATGAATTGATCTGGTTGTCCATCTGGTGAATATGCTAATGCGTCCTGACGGTTCCATACATAAGCCTGAGCACAAGGACCAGGTACAGTAGGATGGAATTTATTAGTAAACCAATCCTGAGCATCACATAAGAACTTAATACTATTATTTAGTCTGGTTTGATCAATTGTAGTACCTTTGAAACACCATATAGCGGGTAATTGATAACCAGGATACGGTAATCCACGCCAACCGGAATACAGTTGAGCATATGGATCTGTAATGTTACTAAATGGTATTAGTCCTGGTGTATACGAAAGACTATCAAGCATGTAATTACGAATTACACAATCACCTAATCGTGCTGTATAACCACTGCTTGTACTATCATTGAAAGTCAAAGAAACCAGTACGGAATAATCACCTGTACCACCATCGTTATAAAGTGCTGGCAAATCGTTAACACAATACCAGTCAATACGCCCTGAGATACCATCAACCGGATCGGTATCAAGTAATAGTGTAAACTCTGTACGCCCTGTTAGTGTTGGTTGTCCTGGCTGTTCATCACCTTCTTCATGATCCGGTTGATAAGAACTCAACTTAAAATCAAGTACATTAAACGTTTGTGTTACCCATGCCCCGCTACTTGCTGGTAGCATAGCCCACCAACGCCAACCAAGATCATCAACAATACGGATATTAAAATCATCAGCATATGTTCTGTATGTGAAGCTGTTTAAATCCTGTGTTTCATCATCAAAGATCCAGAATCCAACTGTAGAACTACCGTTAGAATCCATAGTAGTAGAAATCACATTGTCATAGTACGTTCCAGCAATACCGGAAACATATTGAAGTGAAGTTACTGTATTATCCCCATAATCGGAAATCATACGCATATCTGCGGTTAAGTACTGTCCACCGTCTGGTTTAGCAATTCGTGTAAAGTGGTTCATGGGGATATCCATTGATATAATACTATTATCTGTATTCGTAATAGGTAAACCACAACGGTATCTAATAGCACCATCCTCTGTTTTTGTTTTATTCACTGTCATTGCTACAGCAAGACTTAACGGACTTCCAGAAGTATCAACACCACTATATTCAACATGGAAAGTTGAACTATCATTAAACTTGAACCAAATAGATTGTTGTTCAAGTGTTGTTTGTGCTGAGGCACTTTGATTAATAACAATATAACCTTCTGAATCACGCGAATATGATGCTGCTTGATCACTTGGATAGAAGTAATCATATGAAATACCATCAGTAAACGGCGTAATAGCAATAGTACTTTTACGAAAGAACATATCATACTTGTCAATATCAGAATAACCAATACAAGTAATTAGTGAATTCTGCCATGCTAAGTAATAGATATGTTCGCCTGTAATATCCCATAGTAATTTACATGCCTGACAAAACCACAATTCGGCATCGCTCGCATTATCGGAGAAATCAAGCGAACCATAGTTATCAATAGGTACGTTTACTGGCCTGTTGTGCCAACGCTCATTACGCCCCATAAGATAGCCACCTTCTGATACGGGGTTTTTTGTTGCGTAGTTGAAACGGTAATTACCATTTATTGATGTGTCCTTTAGCTGTACTGTACCAATCTGACTTGTTAGCCCTTCTGCCAGTACATCACCATTGCTATCTACCTTGCGGCCTGTACGGTCAACAATCCAGTCAACATCATAGGTAGGGGCTTTAGTATCCCAATCAATGCTATCTTCACTGGCTAACCATGCGTAAGCAGTTGCGTTAACCTGGTTCCAACCAAGCCCCGCCCTTTCTGGAAAGGCAAACCACACCGCATCAAGGTATTCACCGTAGTTAGGTGAACCATGAGGTATCTGTGTTTGTCCGTTTGTCCAGTTGAACAAAACGCCCTTAAACCCGCCGTGAGTTGGATACTCTGGATCTAATGGGTAATGTGCCAGTACAGGAGCCTTACCATTACAGATCCAGTTACAACGCAATGAACCGTTAGGTGGATCGGGGAACGCAACACCACGGAAGAATGCCATGTGATAGGCGTTAAAAAAGTCTTTAGCACGTTGTAGGTAGTACGGTTCTTTGGTTGCCTGATACGCATAGATAGCACCAAGAATTGCTAAGGATTGTCCTTCTGTGGTTGCGTCACCGTCCGGTTGTGCTTCCCATCCTGTTTCCGCTATAAAGTGCCTGTTGTTTGCTAATACGTTTTGTGGGTTTAGTACATAGTGATCAGTTTTATTATCATTAACTAAACCCGTATTTCGTTCTAAAAATTTCCAATGCCCTTCAATCATCTGTTGGGCATTGCTTATATTTTGTTTTCTTATCATTCTTTAAGATCCGCCATTAGTAAGGAGCCGTACCACGTACTCCCCCCATCGACAGTTAAGAATTGAATTACATCAATTGAATTCTGAGTAAAGGTTAATACTGGTTCACGACCATAAGACCAAATAACATTAGAAGGCCATGAAATTTTATTTGCCCCTGTTCCCTGTGTTAAACACATAGTAATAGTTTGGCTATTTAAGTTGCTTCCACTGGCATTGATTACACTTAGCTGTGTTACTGCTGCGGTTAGTGTTGCTTTGAAAACACGCTTACCATCAGACATATCAAGTTCTAAAGTATCTTCTACGTTATTTATTGTAAGAAGGTCTTGAGTGATAGTAACTTTGGTATCAATGTTTGCTTGTAGTGCGGCATCTTTAGCATCAATCTGTGCTTTTGAATATGTTCCAACATCGTTATAGTTCAACGTTACGTTACTGTTTAGAGCATAACCGTTAATCGTCGTGATGCGTAACGCAAACAATCCGTTACTTTCAGTACGCGAATATACATCACTAATATCTGCTGCTACCAATTGAATGTTAGTACCAGATAATGGCTTGTTATTGATTAAGAACGTCTTAGGCACATATGTACTATTACTAAATGCTAATGATGCCATATCAGTTAGTTGTGCTGCCGTTAATGTGATATTAGTACTTAATGGCAATCCGTTAACAGTAACCGTTTTAGCTACAAAGGTATTATTAACCTGAGTCTGTGAATACACATCAAGAATATCTGCGGCTACTAAGTTCAACGCCGTTCCTGATAGTGCGTGTCCGTTTAACTGGAATACTTTCGGAACTACGTTTGAATCAATGTAGGTCTTAGAGTAAACATCACTAATATCTGCTGCTACCAAAGTAATGTTAGCTGTAAGTGCTTTACCATTGACAGTACGTGTAATTGGTACGTAGTTACTGAGATCTGTAGCGGCTGCCGCACCAAGTTCTGTTAACGTTGGTTTATCGGCACTGGTGTAGACCTTGTACCATGCCCCGTTACTTGCTGTTGAGAAGTTACGAATATTGAGTACTGGCGTACCAGTTTTGTTCATTACTAATTGAGTACCGTTAGAACCATCAAGGTTAGTGATACCCAACATATCAACACCTGTTGGTGCGTTGGCTGCTGCAATCTTAACGAATGAGTTACCATCACGGCCTTGATAGCTTGGGAACTCGTTACCGTTAGAACCAACACCCCAATCACCACGATAAAGTTCAACTACAGATTCATCAAGAATACCTGCTGATATCTGGTTTTCTGGTGTGAATACGTATGAGCGGGTAACAACCTGATCCATATCTGACGTATCTGATACGCTGGATAAGTACCCGTTATAAAGCACATAGTTTACGGTTGTATCGTTTGAACCCTCATCAAGCATTTCAACTTTTACTTGTACTAACTGCTGAGAATCAACAACAGAATCAAGTACGGCGTTTTCACCTGGAACATAGTTAACTTCAATAGTCATATCACCATATGAACTATCACCCGCTACTTTAGAGGTGTAATTACTATCATATGTTTCTACAGTCGAAATAGATGTTGATTCACTAAAACTTGGAAATCCTGAAAGGTTTGCTACTTGAACAAAAGTACGGGCATTTGGATCAACGTTGGTTGTATCGTTATTAATCCATACTGTGGTTAGATTCCCTAAAAATGTTTGAGCCATAATTATTCCCCATAGCTAAAAGATAGTGTTTGCGTGTGAACATATGCGGTTTCCGTGGCTTCGGCTTGTGAAGTCATTAGACTATCTTCAATTCGGATATTGAATAATGGCATTGGAAGTTGCTGGTTTAGTTCATCAAAGAAACCAGATGTATAAAGAGCTTCAAGAATCTTTTCTATTTCATCCGAAGCACCTTTATATGATGGTCCGACAGCTACAAACTCAACACGAAATTCACATAAATTTCTAATAGTTGATGGTACGATTTGATTGTTTACAATTTGATTTGCTTTGGCTATCTGTGTACGTTGTACTGAAGAATCGCCAATGTAAACCATTGTTGAATTATCTACCGTTGCTTTTGATGGATATTGTAGATTAACAATTACTGCTAATTTATTAATCAAATACTTTCTTATTGTATAGTCTGCCGTAAACATATTATATTTCCTCTTCTAAATCGATCTTGCGAATATAGTGATAGTTAGAGATACCGCTTGTATCATCATCTATTCTATTTACTAGGTATTCGGTATTATCAATTGTGAAGGTGCTATTTAGTTTAATTCCAGACTTAGCACTAAAGTATGTTACGGTAGTTTGACTATCATCGAAAAAAAGCTCGTCTTGTTCAAAAATTGCGGTAATCGTTATTGATACACCATCTTGAACAATGACGAGCTTTTCACCAAAAGCATTTAATAGATACTCTAATTGTGAGTTACTAAAAAATGCTCTCATATTTCATTCCTATATTATGCTAGGTTAAGCACTAGGAATGCTTCATCGTGTGCTAGAGCATGAGCCTGGAAGCTGAAAGTACGTAGAACAATACCCATAGAATTACGTTGGGTTGTATCGTCACGATCCATAGTTACAGCACCCCATTGTGCCATGATGATGTTTGACCAATCACCAAAGACAACAGCACCAGCGGCAACTTGAGTAGATTCAACAATACGTACTGAATCAGCTAGAATACCGTCATCCATATAGCCTTGTAGCAAGTACTTAGCAGCGGTGTTAGAACCATCTAGTGTGGTACGCAATACAGCAGCGGTAGTAGGGTGTACAATCGCAACTACGTTTTCAACACGGACATTAGCAGCAGCTAGAGTAGCTAGAGCATTAATAACATCGGTCTTGGTTAGAGCAGCAGTTAGGGTTACTTCTGGAGCAGACGCAACAACATCAGCAAGAATTAGACGTTCTAGTTTTAGAGCAGCACCCTTTACCATCGCATCTTGAATGTACTGTTCAGCAGTAGAAGCGGATTTAATTAGAGTACGAGTAAGTTCAACGGAACCAGTGAAGATTTCTGGCTTTAGAGTAATTTTCTCAAAAGCGGCGTTATAAGATGGTGATGGAGCACCTTCAGTAACATAACCGAAGTTATCAGTGAAATCAGCAGATAGTTTAGGTAGAACTAGATTACCTTCACCTTCAAGATTTGCGAATACTTGTACAGGTAGAGTAGCAAATACTGACTGAGCACGTAGCACATCAATATAAGAATCTGCGTATACTTCTTTAACTAGAGCAGCACCGCCAACAGTAGTAGAAGTACGGACGAAATCACCAGCAGGGATTTCAGTTTTGCCAGCGAAATTACCTTCACTTAGTGAACGAATTAGGCCATTTAATACGGATTTTTCCATTTTGATTTCCTTATCATGATTAGGATTTTTTTTTGTATTTAGTGTGCGTTTGAAGTCCTCAACTGAAATTCCTTTTTCAATTGCTTCAGACACATCAATATTTAGAACTACGCCGATTGATTCCAATTCACGTTTACGTTCTACTTCATCGGTAGAATCTTCTACTTCAGAATCATCAGTACTTTCTTGTACTTCTTCGCGTTGTTCTTCAACGTCGCTTGTATTTATCATTTGTTCAAGCAAGTCTGGACGACTAGCAATTAGTGCTAGTAGTTCATCATCACTCATACGTACTTCTTCAGATTCTTCTACCTCTTCTTGTTCAGTAATTTCTTCTTCAGATTCAATTTCGGTAATTTCTACTTCTGATTCATCTTTGATTTCAGGTTCAGTACTTTCAATTTCGTTTTCATCTTCCATGATCATATCCTTCTGGTTGTCATCATTGTTATTTATCAATGAGCGACCAACACCAGCCGAACAATCAGCAGGTACAGTTACCAGTGATATTTCATATGGGGTGAAATTAGTTACATAGATAATGTTTCCTTCAATACGGTAATCATTAACTGTGTAACCAAAACTAATATGTGTTAATACGCCTTCATTGATTTGTTCCCATTCTTTTTCTGAAGCATTGGAAATCTGTAATACAGCACGACCTACTTTGTCTGAATCAATACGTGCCGCTAGTACCTTTCCAATCAAATGATCTCGGTCATGATTGAAAAGTACTGCCCCTGAATTGTTCAAACGCGATAGGTCTACATTTTCTGGATTACATAGAAGTACTTCGTTATATAACTTCCCTTCTATTTCACGTGCTACAGGAGTTTCAGAACAAAAAGCAACTTCAACGGTACGATCATCAGAATTAATCGCCGTTGGTAGGGTTAATTCCCTCGTCTGGTTTTTGATTTTCATCTAGAACTTCCTTGTTCATATTTTTCTCATTCTCTATTTCTTGAAGTACAACACGTGGATCACCGCCCATTTCACTAATTACCTGTGTACGGGATTTCAAACCAGCATCAATAGCAGCTACTTCACATTGAATATCCTTCAATGGATCAAGTGAAATAGGTTTAGTAGGGATATAACGAGCACATACAAGATCATCGAAATCAGAAAAACTTAATTTCAACTTACTATTATTTAGCATTTCATTCTTTAACCAAGCTGTATAAATTGGCTTGAGTACTTTATTTATGAGTACATTAGTTCTTGTACTGAAAGTTGTAGCTTGTAGACGTTCGGCAAGTTTCGCAGCACTAAATGACGCGTCAGCAGTACTTCCCATTAGAGATTGCTTAGTGACGTTTAAGCCCATTGAAATATTATCAAATAGTACATCTGTGAATTCTGCTATGCCGTCAACACCATTACGAGGATCTACCGATTTAACATCTTGATTAGCATTTAATTCAAAGATAGCACCTGGTTCTAAGTACTCGTTATAAATCGCTGTATCTTGTTCACCTTCAGTTAGTGCTAATTCATTGTTACTTCCATTATTAGTAATGAAAGTTGTAACACTAGCTGAGATACGCTTTGCCAAAAGTGCCGCTTCTTGGAAGTTCTTTAGGTCTGCTAATACTTTTGTACTGGCAATTAGATCCGGTATACCACGTTCCTGTGTGGCATCATCCATAACAAAGTAATGTAGGATTTCACTTGCTGGTACAACTTCATAACTAGTAGCATCATATGTATATGTTACTGGATTATATTTAGCGAAATAGTAGTTTACAGGTTGACGGTACTTATTATATTCAATTCCATTACTAATATATCCATCTACTAACACTGCGTTATTCAATTGAGTCAATCTAGCAGAATCAATAATTTCAAGTTTAATTGAACGGTTGAAATTATGAATACGTACAAACGCTTCCCCATCACGGCAGCGATGCTTTTCAAGTACTTGTGCGAATAGGTCAAATGTCATTGAACCATCAATAGAGAATTTACTAGCATCATAAGCCCAACGATCAAATAGTTTTTCTAGTTGTTGGTTAATGGTATGTTTGGTTTCTTCGTCTACATCAATATCTACAGATGGTTTTACATAGATACCATTACTGCCTACAACACCATCTACAGAAAGCATCATGTACTTACGTGCGATAGGGTTTACTAATGTTGCGTCACGTGATTGGTCACGCCATTCTGATAGATGCCATTTAATGATATTATTAATACTTACTGAGTTAGTACCGACACCGAAGCCAAAAGCATTCACACCATTACTAGTTGTACGAATCTGGTTTAAATCACGCTGTAAGGTTTTACCAACATGTTCACGTACTTCATTTGTTTTCTGTACTGGCTTTGGTTGTTCGGGTTGTTTTTTCTTCCAAAACATTAACGTGTTCCCCATCTGTTAGGATAGTTAGGATCACGAAATACCGTCATACTCTTAAATGGCTTACTTGAACCAGATGTAGATTGACCATTCATTTTAGCCCATAGAGAATTAGCACGTTCAATATAACGAGCACGAATAGATTCTAAGTTTGCTAATGACTCACTAACTAGAGTTTTGTTATTAATTGTAATGCTGTAATTCGCACCACCTTGTATTTTCGCTTCAATTACTGCTTCAATCTCATCAATCATCTTTCGAATACGTGCGTATTCTTCAGTATGTTTAGTAGGATCGATTACTTCACATTGGAAAGTACTGGCAATTCCATTAGTCATAGCTGTACAGAAAAGTTTTTCTGAAGCAACGCTAGTTTCAAAGGTGATAGCAAATACTTCATCACTATCACTTTGACTGTTATCTAATGTAATTGAATTACCGGTACTGGCATATGAAATAACGAGAAGTGTTTTAGCAGGAATTGTTACACTGTATTCATATGGGTTTGACACCATATAAATCTTTTCTGGTAAAATTGCCATTGGATATCCTTATCATTTTACGTTTTTCCAAACCAGTTTGAACCCACACCAGTACGCCTAGAACGTCTGGTACTTTGGGTAGATTGTGATTCTTCTGGTTTATTTATCTTTTGTGGTAATGATTTGGCTTTATGTTCGCGTAGTTTTCTAAACGGTTGCGTACCTAATTGTGATTGGGAATATACGATTGCGATCATTCCATAGACCAGACAATCTAGAGCCTCGTTTCTCTTCTGCCCTTTCTTTAGTCGCCATACTAACTTACCACCAGCAGGTTTTAGTTCTTCAGAGGATAATTGTTCAAAGTAATCTGATGGTAGAGTACTGGAAAAGCGTAATTGAATTGGTGCGTTCTCTGCTTCAGTACTGAGCATCAAATTTAGAAGTTTACGTATATTATTCTTTTGCTCATGAACGTTTAGTATCTGTAGCCTATAACCTGCTTGTGTACTCTGTTTGAATAAATCACTTGTGGTACTGCTAGAACCCTTAATAGGATGATACTTAGCCCAACGTGCGGTAAACTTCTTAACCGTATCTGTAGCGTTACCATTCGATGAATCCACGAATACGGCTAGTGTTGGTACTATGCGACCATCTACACTACGGTAATCTTGACGACAGAAAGTATCTAGTTCTTTCCATGCTTGTGATTCAATCTTCGTACAGTCATGACCATAGAAGAAGTCATGAGAAAGCACGTAAATGTTCTTTTCATCAAAGCCCAATACGGTAGCTTCCAAGCGGTCTAATTGTTGGTCTACTGCTATAGTTATGCCTAAAGTACTTTCAGGTATTTTATGTAGATTAAATTCATCTTCACGTAATGATTCCAATCGAAGTATATCTAGTTCTTTCGCATATTCATCTTCATAGGGTAATCCCAATTCATTATTATAGAATGTTTGAAGATTGAAATTATAAAGAGCATCGGCATACTTACTAACCATTTCTGAAATAGTATTAAGCGGTGAGTACATGCGTGATATTTGATAGCCAATGACACCCGGATCACCATCTGTACTAGTAGCGACCCATCGACCGTTATCTATCATTTGGTGGCGTGTGTGTTCGTCTATCTCTTCCTGACAATGAGGACAAATTAAACGTGTAGTTGTACTGTCTGGTATCGCTCTACCATTTTCAAGTTGCTTGAAATCAAAACCCACTTGTTCCCATTCAAAAGTATATTCATGACCGCAAGTGTGAGTAACAAACCAACGGCGTTTATCAGAAAGGTTATATTCTGAGTTAATTAGATCATCTTTATATAGTGGTGTACTTGAAATAACTACTAAGGCATCATCACCGAAAGTACTAGTACGTGCTTCTGCTAGTTTGATTGGTGAACCTTCTTCTGTAATACCTACGTTTGAAACTTCATCAAGTAGAACTACACGGCAAGTAATACCACGTAGGTTCCCTGGTGTATTAAGGTTTAACCAATAAACGAAAGTACCGTTTACCATTTGTGTTTGTTTCGCGTTATTCGCGGCGTTCTTATCATTCTTATCTGTTACTAGTGGCTTTAGTTCTTCACTAGTTTCAATTGCTGGTAGAAATTTACCATCCTTGAATTTCTTTACTTCTGATTCTGAAGAACTACCAAAGGCAAAATTACATGGATCATTTGCCATTAGGTTAAATGCTATTGATTGTAAAACTGTGGTTTTTAAAAGCTGACTACATGACTGTAGAACGATCTTCTTTGTACTTCTATGTTGAGCGATATCCATACACTCACGTTGAAAGGAGAATGGAACCCAATCAAGCCCCATATTTGGCCCGTCAACAAATTTAACTACACCATTACTAATCCATTCACTCGTTTTCTGTATCTTCGGTGGCTGTATCGTCGGCAGTACTTTCATCAGTACTTTCGTTAATTTCTTCTTGTTTGTTTCCATCTAATATTTCTTCATCCGTGGGTAGTTCAAATTCCATGCTTCCTAGCTGGAATAAGGTACTATCAATATGTTGTTTTAATATATCTCTTAAATCTTTCGCGTCTGTCTGTGCGAATAACTCTAAGTATGTTTTACTTGGGATTGCCCTCATTGCTGTTTTAACTTGAAATAGGTATTCAGTTAGTACTTTTTCAAGATATTCAGTACTAACTACCGTTCCATGTTTCACCTGTAATTCAAGTTCAGATAATGCCGCTTCTGCTTTTAGTTTACGTAGGCGTTCTTGATCTATTTGTTCGCGTGTATCGGTATTACGTAATGGTAGAATTACATTCTGTACTATCCATGCTCGTGTATCAGCTTCTTCAGTACCTTCACCAATTGGCATACCCTGTGCTTTCCATTCGCGAACTGTGCTTTCGTTATACCCGTACTGCTTCGCAAGCTGATTCATGCTAATGTTCTTACTCATTTTGTTTATCGTTTCGCCTCTTTAGTATTTTTTCACATATATTTAAAACAAAGTGCGTCGAAATCTACGCGGTCTTTCAAATGCCCAGGGAGTACCTTATCGACTTGTTAAAATAAAACGAATTTTTCAGCCATCCCTGACAATCTATTTATGATTAACTTTTCATTCAGAGTCTAAATCTCACACCTACCACTAAAAGTTAACGCATCACAAAACCTAATAACTGAAAGATTGAGGATATATTTTGAATGCTTACCAAAATTAATTATTAGCCAAGTAATAATTTTAACAATCAACGCACATCACATTTTCAGTAATTTTTAGTGCATAACATTTTAAGTTATGTTAATTGTAAGAACCCTTTACTTGATATGGTTATTCTATGAAACTTGTTCGTATAGATATACAAAACTTCAGAGGAATTTCTTCTGCATCTATTAATCTCGAGAACTTCACTACATTAATTGGTTCAAATAACATCGGGAAATCAACAATACTCAAAGCAATTAAAATCCTCGTTGATACAACAAATCCTACATCCGAAGATTGGCCATTTCGTATAGCCAGTAATGATGAAATGATCATAACTGGAACCTTTTCAGATATACAGGATGCCGAAAGATCTAAACCAGCTATATCTAACTTAATTCACAACGGTGAATTAAACATTAGAGTAAGAACCAAATGGGATCACGATAATGAATGTATGGGTGCTCCGAGTTATGAAGCTTACTACAGCAAAGAGTCAATAGATGAGTTCACAACATCTATAACCGCCGCCAGAAACATCCCATGGCTATTCGATATAATCCGTGAGCTTGATTGTAATAACAGCAAAGCATATAAAGAAATGCAAAATGATGTAGTTGGATTGATTAAACAACGACATCCAGAAAAAGTTACATCAGAACTATGTTGGACTTCAGAAGGAATCAATTTTAAAAATAGCCTACAGCAAGCCTTACCACATGTTTTATATATTCCAGCATGTTTCAAAATTGAAGATGATCTAAAATCTCAAAAAGGGACACCTTTTGGATTCCTATTTTCTAATAGAGTTTACCCTGTTCTTCAAGCCGATTCTTCTTTCACACAATACACCGCATCTCTCGACCAACTACACAAGAAAATGAAAGGTGAATTAGATGGTGAACTGATTGAAGGACTTCAAGAGCTAATGGAATCCATAACTGAATCACTTAATCAAGTCATGGATTTAAAATCTAAGGTAAAGTTGAGCTTAACAGAAATAGATATCAATGCTGCTTTGATGAAAGCTGCGACATTAGTTATAGAAGATAAATTAGAAACTCAACTTGAATATCAAGGAAGTGGTGTTCAAAGAGCATTGGCTTATGCCTTGCTCGAGTCAAATGCTCTTTTCGAAGTAACAGAATCACAACGTTCAACACTAATTCTTTACGAAGAACCAGAACTATATATTCATCCTCATTTAATGAGATTACTTAGAGATAAACTTAGAGAGAAATCATCTGTCTCTGCTTGCCAAGTTATTGTTAGCACACATTCACCATTTTTAATCGATATAGCTGAAAACCCTTCTTCATTGAAGTTAATAAAAGACAACCATGAAGGGAAAAGAACTGTCCATGAAATAGATGATTCTATATTCCACATTGATGCCGAATATAACGAAAGGGAAATGCTCAGAGCCGCATTAGATTTTCACCCAACCGTCTGTGAAGCATTTTTCGCAAAACGTGTAGTAGTTGTTGAAGGTGATACGGAAGTCGCGATACTTAGATTTGCTTCTGAACTATGTGATAAGTTAAATATAGATAAAAATCTTATTAAAGATACAACTATCGTCTCCGCAGGCGGCAAATGGACAATTCCAGCAATCGCAAGAATACTCTCAAAACTCAATATACCTTATAAGGTTGTTCACGATACTGACAGGAAAGGTATGACGGAAGAGGAAATTGAAAATTTATCAGCAATTAACGCTTACCGAGCGAATATAAAAATAAGCGAAATCGTTGGTGATGATAATGTACATCGTGTAGATGATACATTTGAACATCTTCTATGGGATCCTGTTATTGATGGAAACGCTCCATCAGAAGGAGGTAAACCCTTTAATGCTTGGAAAAGGATTAAGGCTTATTTAGATGGAGATGTAAATCTGAATCCAACATGCGAGCATAAGTTAAAATCAGTATTACAATTCATCTACGAATGATATTACTATATTTTGTACGCTTCATTAAGGGAATGAAGCGTACATATTTAATCAGATTGCGGTTTTAAAAATTAAAGAAGATATAAATGCGTAATTGTTTTCACAATAGTATACTATCTATAGCATTTTTAAAGCAAAATGTTTTATAGGGAGATATAATGGAATTAGGTAGCATTTCAGATTGGTTTAGTGCGGTGTGTAATGGCGTTATGGCTATTGTAGCTGTTTACGCGGCAAGCAATGCTAAGGACTGGCTTTCTCCGAAGCTTAATGAAAGGAAATTTAAGTTTGCCGATGAACTTATTGAGCAGTTTTGTCGATTACAACAGGAAGCATTTTACTTATTCAGTGATACTAAAAACTTAATCAATACTAATCCAGATGAACAAGGCGATGCTGAAAAGTTCAGAAAGAGATGGAATACTATTTCCGAAAGAGAAATAAGTTATAGAAAGAACACAATAAATTTACGTACAGCTTTGGAAAGGATGGAACTATGGGGATTAAAAGCAATAGACAATAACGAATTCATTCAAATTATAGATTCTCATTTAGCATTGTCCTATAAAATTGGTGAGGCTTTAGCAATTGGTCCTGATGAATCGCGTTTTAGATTACAAAACAGTTTCGAATACGATAAACAAATTAGTGAGAAATACAAAACTGTAAGATCATCGCATAATAATATTATGAAGCACTACAGTAAATTATTTATTGACTGAAATTATCGCTGCTTTTCTTTCATGGGTTGATTTCTCACTACCATAAGAGAAGGTTGAGATAACTTGAGGTTAGTTTCACGCCACACCCACACCTTTAACAAACCTACCCACCGTGGGGGGCGTGAGAGAATAGTGTACAAGATTGTTGATACAATGGTAAAGTAGTATAGTTACTCTAAGCAGTATGTCTAATACAAAATGAATTTAAAGAAAACCAATTCAGTCTTATTAGGTATCAATATTTTTCTGTTTCTTGTTGCTTCTTTAGTCTTTATCAAGGTTCTTTTTTTGGATGTAGAGGGTTTTGAGTGGGGATCTGTTAGTGATTGGTTCAGCACCGCTTCTTCAGTACTAACTACTTATATTGCTTATCGAGCATATAGAGAAGCACCTAAATGGATAAATCAAAAACAAAACGATGCTGGATTTGGTATTGTAACAACACTTATGGCTGAGTATGATCAGCAAGTGCTCAATATCCAACGTATTCATTTCGATATTCTTACTATGAAATCTGCTGATGAAAAGTTTGATAGTCTTATCGCTCAAATCACAAAAAATATTTACACTGCTTTCGATTTAGACAATAAGTTAACTACTTTAAGTAGATGGAACATAGCATTTCCTCAAGAGGTAGGTAACTCATTTGGTAGACTTTCAGGATATTATAACCAGGCTTTCGGCATTTTGATTTTTAGAAAAACCACTGGTGATACTCACCCTGACCTATTAATATCGAAATTAGAAAAGTTGAAAAGTTGAAAAGTCAAATTTTATTAGATCACTCAAATTTAAAAATAGAAATCAGAAAAACATTTACTTTCCCACAATAAAAAAAGCCACCTAAATGGTGGCTAACAATTTTGATTAACAATCAATTCTTTTCATATTTAGCGATAAATTTAGGTTTATCTGTTTTACCCTTAATATTAACACTATCCTCCGAAATGCCATTTGCTTTAAAAACTGACCTCACTTCGTTTTCATCCATACCTATGAATGATCTTCCAATGAATGTTTTTGCGTCAGTTTTTATTTCATACTCAGTTCCACCAATAACAATTATTGTTGTGGTCATTGTACGACTTGATTTTTGTCTATTATCTTTAGCTCTTCCAGTCCTTTCAATTTCTACTACTACAGGTTTTGGGATAAAACCTTTTTCTACTAGTTGATTAATCAAAACTTGGCGGGTATCAGCATCAAGTTGATCAATAGAAGCAGCAATATCAGCACTTTTTTTAGTGTCTATTTCTTTCTTATAGGCATTTGCGATGTTAGTAAGATTAGTTGCCATACGAAGCAATTGATTAATGAATTCTTCTGCTTCTTTCTCCGACTCTTTTTTGAAGAGTTTTTCTAAGATATCTTTTTTGCTGTCTTCAAACTTAAAGTTAAGTGCTGAGACACGTTCAATAAGAGATTTGAATGAGGTGTTTGTTAAATCATAAACAATACCATTGCTGTTAGTTTCTGTACTCATCAAGTAGTCTTCCTGTTCGTTTTGTTAGTACTAAAAAGACTCCCGGATAACAAAAGTACTGTCAATAAAATTTAGTTTAAGTTACAAAATTAAATGTCGTGTGTATGTTCTATGATTAGTTTCCGTTTTTGCGTACTGATAGGTACAAAGGATAAGGTAAGTACTTCACCTGTGCCAAGGGTTACGCTTGAGTAGTCAGATCTTAGTTGTAAGTAGCACTCTACCCCATCTAGGACACAGTACAGCCTTATGTTTTTAGTGTTGTTGTCTATGATTCCCACAGTTCATCCATAAGCCATGTAAAGAGTTTTACTGCTTTTATAATGTCCTCTAAGTCTGGGTTTATCAGTTCTTCCTGGAACATAGCCGCTTCATCATTTTCTATAGTTAAGTACCTATTAGTATCTAAAGGTTCAGTATGGAAGGATGAACGGCGTTGTATCTCAAGATTTGAAGTACCATCCGTTTCGATTCTTATGTTGTTAGTAACATAAAGAAAGTAGATAGTATCATCTTCGTAATGTGTGAATTCAGTTCTAAATGTCATAGTAATATCCTCAAGTGTTTAATATATTTATGACATATAGTGATTAATAGCGTCCAAATAGAAGATGATAATCAAGTCGATCATCATCATCTAAGTTAGTGAGTTCGATTTGTTCACTGAATCTGTAGCATGTTTTGGCATCATTAATACGCCCTTCTGGAGCATCGCCCATTATGCGTAATCCAAATACTTTTTGATTGGTTATATCGTATGAATCATCGATAGCTTTGATTCTGTACATGTTTGGAGTCCATTCAAATAGAATCCCTGTTTCAGTAAACAGTGCTATCTTTCTAATGTTGGCTTCTTCATCAAAGAATTTGATTTCAACTAATCTAATAGTATCTTGGTTTTCATCAAGGATTTTCCAAGTGCGTATATTTGTGTTTTCCATAACTATTCCTTAGTAGTTGGTTATAACTGTATTTATGCTTCATGTCAGAATGCCTATTATGTCCTGTTTTCCTGGTTCTTTTGTTACTATCACGCCCACTCAAACATAGCTTTTTCTTTTACTGGTTCTGGTTCGTTGATCAACTTGTAACCCATATCTACTAGTTGTTCATATAGTTCATTAGTTATTACTGACTCATAGTGTTCACTGTTGCCTTCTGGTAGTGAACTTTTACTTATGTTAGTACAGTAATACCTATTTTTAGCATGAATTAGCTTTTCATCCATTTCATAGTGGATTAGTTTTTTCTTGTGTTTGAATAACATCATTTCTGAGTACTCAAAATGTGAATTACGGTTTCTTAGTTCACTTAGTCTTCTTTCTGGATTAGTAGTGAATCCAAGTTTGATTAGATATAGGCCAGTGTGAATATTACGGGCTAGTGTCATATATATGAATTGTTCATTCATGGTATATCCTCATTGAAGAGGCAATAAATAGTTCGTCAAAACATTGGGCGGTCTTCGGACTGCCTTTTTTATTGCCGTTGGTTTGTTAGTTTAGTTTGCTTGTCCTATGTCGTTTTGCTTTATAAGTACATGAAGGGAAGAAAAATGTACGCAGAAAAAGATCACTATTATATAGAATAATTATTGTTTTTTCTGCGTACAAAACCCATCAGGCCGCCATACGTAGGCTTAGGAGGCGTTCGCGGATCGCGTTTGCCGTCTTGTCAGTGCTGGCATTGAATGATTCGCTAGGTGCTGGCTGTTCAATCTCAAATCCAGTTAGGTTTGTATACTTCACTGGATAGACCTGATAGCGATCCGTACCTTTCCAATCTAAGTACGCCTTGAATACTGCGTTTGTGTCTTTACTGATTCGTTGTTCTTTCCTTTTTCCAAGAGTAATAAAACGATTGATTATGCGTGCTTCACAACCATCTTTAGCTACTAGTTGACCACCACGCCATTCTAGAACTTTTCTCCATTCTTTATTCTTTCTCATTTCGGTTTCATCACCTTGAAAGAATTCAGTTAGAGTAGTTTTGATAGCTATCCCTGAAAGTATCGCCATATCGAGTACATTCAAAGTATCATCAGGACAATCTGTAGCGATGTAACGTAGCATTTGGTTTCTAATGTTCGTATGATGATCTACATAGTTGAAATCAGGCCAAACACGTTTTCTAATGAATTCTTTATCTTCAACCATTCCATTTACTACAAGTTCTATTTGTTCACGCTTCAATCCTTTCTTTAGTAGGGTATTGATACTTTCAACTACATAATCATATTCTTCATCACCAGCATACTCAAACTTACCAGTACGGAAACTTTCTGTAATCGAAGCAATGCGTTTATTACGTTCATCTTGTTGTTGTTCCTTCATTGCTCGCTTACCCTCTTTGAGTACTTCAGCAACTCCAGAATCACCTGATACCAACATACGTGGATTGACATTGAAATCATAACTCATCATACGTTCAGCAAATAGTACAGGATCTAGTACAGCTTGCTTCTCTCTATGTGAATAGTATTCAGCATCAATAGAAATCAAGTTTACAATGAATGAATCTGATTCTTTATCATATTTCAAATGACTACCTTTTACTTCTTCATGGTAGGCACTACGCAAATATTCTTTATACTGTTCTGTGTTATCTTCAGACTTATAGAAAGTATTAATTACATCTGCGAATCTTTGAGCACTAGCAGTATATCCAATGATATCAAAATCAGCCAATTCACGTACTTCTGTGTTTGGGATGAAGTAATGAACATGCTTCACATACCCTACATTACGGAAACGGTTTGAAAACTGTTCAATAACATCTGGATCAGTATGTCCATAAATGAATACATCTACTTCATCTTGAACATCTTCAATACTAAGACCTTCACGGATTGAGTTAGTACCAAAGATTACAGACCATTGATTACCCATCTTACGAGTACGATAAAGTTCAAGTACATCATCATTTGCTTTTTCATCAGCATTGACTACTAGAGCATCATCACCATAGCGTTCTGAAAGTTGATTACATACTGCTTTATCATTGATTAGAACTAGTTTCTTGCGTCCATTGTCTTTACGTGCGTGTATAAACTCTTCAAACGCCGCTAGACCGTTTCTATCATAGATATAGGTATCTAGTACCTTCATTGCTAGTTGTGGCTTGTAGACATTATAGAAGCGGTCTAAATTGATACTTGATATGTATTCAGGCTGAAACGTTCCAGACATTAGGATCACGGAATGATAGTATTTGAATATACTAATTAGATCCCTTATTGCTGGAGCCTTATAGTTATAATCCATGTATAAACCGTGTGCTTCATCAACCACTAGGGTACGTGTACTAAAGTATGACTTATCAAATGTACCGTTTACCTTGATTACTCGTGCTTGCCATGTATCGATATTTCCAGCACCTTTATCAATCTCACTTTGTTTGATTGCGATGAATGGTACTGTGATATCAACATTTGGCATATTGATAAAACCAGTAGTTTTACCAGTACCTACTGAAGAATTTAGACCAATGATACCGCCATTGAAATCAAAATCTTTTATATAATCACTGATGTATTCCCCAGATTCCAAAGTAAGTTGTTTTGTATAGCTCATATGAATTTCCTTATTGTTATTCGCGTTACTTCCTGTAATCGCGTCTACTTATCGTAAGGTTAGTAGACAACCTTTATACTAGTTATCTTATTCCCCCGTAATCATTGACATATTGATCAAGTACTGAATAGCACTGCTAATAGATTTAGCTTTACCATCATCCACTAGTTTTTGAATGTGTGCCGCTTGTGTTTCATTGAGGCGTACACCAACGCTTACCGATTTCTTTTCTTTCATGTTTTTTCCTTTTATATGTTTAACAAATTCATCAAAATTAAAACCATAAAAGATCCCCACGAATGGGGATTCTTTAATTACAGGAGTTTTTAATGAGGAATTTATATGTATACAACTATCTAGTACCTTAACCCGTACAAAGGTATACTTCGCAATAGGTGATCGTTTCGACTTGATCAGCTACATGTTATTTATTAATTATTTCAAGGGATGTTGAATAATCCCACTTGAATGTCTATAGCTATATTATATCACATTAATTTGGTTTGTCCCAAGTTTCGCCTTGACACCCTATATTATACCCTGGAAATCAGCGGCGTTCCAAAAATCTCTCAATTTTCATTTTAACCATTGGGATCTTCACTGGTAGTAGAAGTACTACAAGAATCATAAAGAAGAGATTGAGTATTAAGAACATTGGGAATAGTACGAACATGTAGATTAGTGTAGCGATTATCTCAATTAGAAAGTTAGTCATTTATGTTTCCTCCTGTATCTGACTATTTGTAGTATTTAGTAGATACAGGAGAAAAACACCCTCAAATGCGGAGATTAGTTAGAAGTCAGAAAATTGAATTGATTACGCATCCAAACACCTACGGCATCATTCCGATCTATAGCATCTACATAGTTCAGCAATAGCGAGTAATCAACGATTGAAAGATCTTCGTTAGTCTGCTGAAAACGGATTTCACCATCTTTAAGCCTGATCATGAATGAAGGGGTATAATA
>Ga0209281_1001033_pt1 | contig 21303 bp, 20 predicted proteins | sample MedtruBG_FD_187514 | JGI IMG/M metagenome (GOLD analysis project Ga0209281, IMG submission 187514) | Root nodule microbial communities of legume samples collected from California, USA - Medicago truncatula BG (SPAdes) (version 2) | ecosystem: Host-associated > Plants > Roots > Nodule | place... | reverse complement strand
TAGATATGAGATTGACAGAGATTTTCATACATTAAGTTATGTTATAAGACTTATAGAGAATATGTAGATATAAGAAAAGGAGTATTTCATTTTAAATGAAATACTCCTTTTTTGAGTTCTGAAAAATAAGTTAGCAAAATTATATATATAAATAATTTTTGAAAAATGTATTTAAATATATATAATTTTGCAATTAATATATATTTATTGAATATTTATATAATAATAAATATATTACAAGCGTTATTATTTTTGAAGGAAGAATATAAATGGAAAAAAATAATTTAATTAAATTAAACTATAATGGATCTTCAAAGAAAATAAATAAAATCAAAAACATAGATTCAGTTAATTTTAAGATATATACTCCTGAAATGATAGAAAAATATAAAGATTACCAAAAAAGAATATTAAAAATTAATAACGATAAAGTCAAAGCAAAGTTTATGCTATATAGAAAAATTTATAATTACTATTCTCAAGAATGTGATCTGAATATTAGTATTGAAAGAATTTATATTAAATCAAAGCTAGACTCATATACCTTCGGAGGATGTGGAATTGGTGCATCTATTTTGGCAGGATTAACAGCAAGTAGTATATTTTCTTATATAGATAATTATATAAAAAAGCTGAGTCCGACGTTCTTAGCTATATACATTATATTAATTTTAGTATTTGGTCTTAAAGTTCTTTCCAACGAAGATCATAAGGTAGAAATGTATAATATGTTTTTAGAAGTATTAAATAATCTAGAATATGATAAAAATGAAAAATGAGGATAATTAAAATAAGGATAAAAGTCTACATTAGTGCACAATATATTCTTGTAGAAAGGAAGTGTTTATAATGAGTAATGAATCAAAATCAAAATCAAACAATCTCCAAAGCTTTTCTAGTACAGGTGGTACTAATGAATCGGATTTATCGAGCAAAGAAGAACTTAGAGAAGAAAAGAGTGCAGGTTGTAATCAATGGAGTTCTGTACCTCGTACTTATGACAAAGAAGAGTCTACACATAAACATGAGAAAACTGCTACAAATAATCAGTGGACATCTACATCTAAGTAAAAGTTTACTGTAATAAATACTACTTTAAATAAAGAAGGAGTGGATATTATGAGTGAAGAAAAGAAAAATCTTAATTCTGATAAAATGAATGATGGATATTATGATTACCAAGGTGGATACATTTCTTATGATCCTGAAGTATTAACAGAGCATTACACCGTAAAGGGCTTTGAAGGCAAAATAGAAAGCAAACAATTATCAAATAGTAAATGGTGTTAATGAATAAAAATATAAATTATGTATATATATTAATATAAAATATTTAAAGTTTCCTTCACATAGATAATCAGCTATATATGTGAAGGAAACAATTTTTATAAATTATACTATGCTTAATAGTGCAATCCTATGATTTTAAGCATCTTAAATCTTTAAATAAAAAAATATCCAAAATATATTTATATATATATTATTCTATAAATTAACATGTTATTTAAACTCATAGAAAGTTGACTATAGTTTTTGTTAGACTTATAATTTATTTATTAACGGGGAAATGAGGAGTTTTTATGGTTTTTTTAGAAAAATTATCTCTATTCAATATGAATCATTTCAAAAGATTGTACAGTAGGAATGAAGATGCATATTCATGTGATAAAAGCTTTTTTGAAATTTATGATGAAGAGTCTTTTGTAGTTAAGTATATAATTCGTAAACAGATTAGGCTTTTTAGAGTTAATAATGAATATGTAGGGTATATATGGTACGAATATCCTTCATATAATGGATTTAGTAATATATATTCTATATACTTAAAGGATGAATATATTCATTTGATTAATTCAAAAATACTATCATTCTTTAACGCTAATGCTTTTAGATTTGATATGTTAGCAAATTCAAAAGCTTCGTTTATAATGAAAAAATTGAATTTCGATGTTAACTCTAATAATGTCTTGATGAAAATAAGGACAAGCGACACCAAAAATAATTTTTATGAAAAAAGAGTATTTTTCAAACATTTCAAAGAAGGGCAAGATGAAGAGTTAAGATGTAAAATTCAGAATTTGGTCTTTAATGAAAAAAATAGACTTCCCTTAACTGTTGATGATATATATAGAGAAGAAGAGGAAGATTATTATATAAAGGATTTTGGTGTTTTTATTTGCAATAACAATGGACAAGTTGTAGGATATGGTCAAATTATTTTCAATAAAGGATTTTATACTATTGTTAATTTAGGAATATTAGAAGAATACAGGAAACAAGGTTATGGTGAGTTATTAGTTAGATACCTTATAGATTTGTGTTATAGAAATTCTATAAAAACTGTGTATATAAGAGTGGAAAAGAACAATTTAAAAGCTTTATCCTTATATAACAAAATTGGATTTAGAGAATATCAATCTTTTATTACTTGGTATAAAAAAATTAATTAATTAGCGCTAGGAGTTGTGTGTAAATATAACTCCTTTAATTATGCGTAATTCTAGTCTTTTATTTAGAATTATTATTTGTTATAATACTATAGAAATTGTAATTTAAACGGAGGAAAAATAATGAATTTTGATATAGAAAAGCTAGATAGCCAAAAAGCTAATACTAATAGTGAACAAAGATTATTCTTCATACAAACATATGGCTGTCAAATGAATGAAGAAGATTCTGAAAAACTTTCAGGCATGCTTAAGAGAATGGGATATGAAAGTACAGACAACAGAGATGAGGCATCGATAATTATATTTAATACTTGTTGCGTTAGAGAAAATGCAGAAAATAAAGTATTTGGAAATCTTGGTGCATTAAAAAGGCAAAAGGAAAAGAATCCTGATTTAGTTATAGGTATATGTGGATGTATGATGCAACAAAAAGGAATGGCAGATGATATACTGAAAAAATTTCCATATGTAAATATAATATTTGGTACTCACAATTCATACAAGTTCCCTGAATACTTGAATAGGGTTAAAACAGAAGGAGTTCAAATTAAAGAAATTGTTGATAAAGAAACTGAAATAGTAGAAGGAATCCCTATAGATAGAAAAAGTGATGTTAAAGGCTTTGTAACTATTATGTATGGATGTAATAACTTTTGTACATATTGTATAGTACCTTATGTTAGGGGGAGGGAAAGAAGCAGAAAACCAGAAGACATAATAAATGAAATAAAGGACATGGTATCAAGAGGGTATAAAGAAGTAACTCTTTTGGGTCAAAATGTTAATTCATACGGAAAAGGCTTAGAAGAAAATATAACTTTTGCAGACCTTTTAAGAAAAGTAAATGAAATAGAAGGTATTGAAAGAATTAGATTCATGACTTCACATCCAAAAGATTTAACTTTAGATGTTGTATATGCTATAAGAGATTGCGATAAAGTATGCGAGCAAATTCATTTACCAGTACAAAGTGGTTCTGATAGAATTCTAAAAGAAATGAATAGACACTATACAAAGCAACAATATCTAGAATTAGCAAAGGAAATAAGAGCTGAAATTCCTGATGTTACATTTTCTACTGATATAATCGTTGGCTTTCCTGGAGAAACCGAGGAAGATTTCAACGAAACATTAGAACTAGCTAAAGAAGTTCGATATGATGCTGCTTTTACCTTTATTTATTCAAGAAGAAACCATACTCCAGCGGACAAAATGGAAAATCAAATACCGGATGAAATCAAACATGAACGTTTTAACAAATTAGTTGAAATAGTTAATGCAGGTATTGCTAAAGGAAATAAAGATGCAGAAGGAAAGATATATGAAGTTTTAGTTGAAGGACATAGCAAAAACGACGAATCAAAATTAACAGGTAGAACTAGAAATGGACGACTTGTTAACTTTGAGGGTGGAGAAGATCTAATAGGGAAAATAGTTGATGTTAAAATAACTAAAGCGAATTCGTTCTCTTTAATTGGAGAAGCCGTAAAGTAAAATATTAAATTATAATTCTAATAGTCTGTGTGCATTCTTGATAGGAGGGGATTGGGTATAATCCATTCTAAAAGAAAAAGAGTACGCAGACTATTTTTGCTTATATAATTAAATATCATCTATAATCGTGCCAACGACTCTTTTAATATCCCAAAATGCTTTCATAACTTATTATAAAGTTATGAAAGCATTTTTTCATCTATTATATAAGAGTTTGATTATTTTATCAGGATAGTCAACAATGGTGGGAGAGTACACTGAAATAATGAATTAGAGTTAGTATTAACACTTCTAATATTTATATTGATGATGAACATGTAGCTTTGAGTTTGTCTAGAATATAAACACTATTTTTAGAGATGATATAAAAAAAGATTGAAGTATTTCTTGAATATTTATCACATTCTAAATTAGTATATCTTTTAGAGAATATACTAAATATTCAAGGAACGCTCTCGAACATTTGTTCTGTAGTATCTAAAATAGCACTTTAGAATAACTATTGTTTAACATGTATAGTCTTATTAATATTTTGTAAAAGTTGTGATTTAGACTATTACTGGGTTTGAGAGAAAAAACATTTGATTAATAAAAATAAAAAAAATTTAAGGCAATAATAATCCCTTATGCAAGAAATGCTAATTCTACCGCCAAAGAACATTTGTTCTACAAAATTCAAAGCTAACTATTTTTTTCATCAAAACTGTAAAGATACTTTACTATAGTTTTGAATTTAGTTATCATTTAACTATATCCACAAACGAACAATCTATTATTTTTTCGAGATCGTTAGGGTTCATCTCTATTTGGAAGCCTATTTTTCCTCCGCTAAATACAATTGTATCAAATAACAATGCATCTTCCTGAATGAAAGTTTTGAATATTTTCTTCATACCAAGTGGGGAACAGCCACCTCTAATATATCCTGTTACTTTATTTATATCTTTAACATGAATCATTTCTATATTTTTTTCACCTGCCATTTTACTAGCTTTTTTCATATCTAATTCTTCGGCGACAGGAATGACAAAAACATAAAAATCTTTAGAATGGCCTTGGGTAACTAAAGTTTTGAAAACTTGATCAACATCCTTTTCTATTTTATGTGCGACTGCCACACCGTCTATTTTACCATCGTTATTTTCGTAGCTATGAGTTGTGTAACTGATTTTATTGTTATCTAAAATTCTCATAGCATTAGTTTTTCCTTGACTCATAAATTTAAGATTCCTCCTTGAGATTTTAAAAAAATTATATCTATTACTAATTATATTTAGATTATATCATAAAATTAAATATAGATTTTTCGATTTTGAGTTAATTTTAATTTATAAATTTAGAATGCTGAAATATTTGCCTAAATCTGATCAAAATCTGAGTTTAGTTGTTATAAATTTGAATTTTAATCAAATGTAGAAAACATAGTTTTCATTAACGTTCGATTTTGTTTTTTTGTCAGAATCGAAGTGGTATTATTAGTAATATAACCATAAATATGTAATAGGAAAGTGTTGTTGATAACAGTTATCAGTATAGAAATATAAAAGTATTTTTGAACGCAGACACTTTTATGGAGTTATGTACGAACTTGTGTTCATAAAACAATAAGTTCATATTTTAATAAAAAAATACGAACTTAAAGATAACTGTTAGAATCGAATCTTGATTTGCTTTTATAATTTTATTTCAATAATCGGAAACAATTATAATGTTTGTTTTATCAAAACTAATCGTAAAAGTTAATAATATATAAAAACCTGATGTAAAACATAAGAATGTTTTTGGAAATTTATATAAATGAAGAAATTAAATTTCTAATATAATTTCTTCATTTATTGTAAAAATAGCTAATAGTTATTTCGCTAAATATACATTTAGCGAAATAATTGCATAAATTTATGATATTTGATATAATATTTTTAACTTAGTATAAAATTACTTTATTAGAATAAATTTTATCAATGATAATTTACATTATTAATATCGTAACTTAATTAATAAGAAATTTATAAATAATGCAGGTGGAAAAATGAAATACGATATTCAGGTTCTTCAGAACAAAAATCTTCCAGAAAGTTTAGTGGATTTTTTAAATTATTTAGAAACAATCAAAAGCACTTCTATAAATACAATTAACGGATATAGGATAGATTTGACTGTATTTTTTAGATTTATGATGATTTATAAAGGCAAAGTTAATTCTGACTCTGTTGAGTTTGAAGATATCAATATAAGCGTCATAGATGATGAGTTCTTAAGAGGCATTAAACTTAGAGATTTATACGCTTTTCTTTCTTTTACAGAAAAATATAGAGATAACAGCTCATATGCTAGAGCTAGAAAAGTTGCTACTTTAAAGTCTTTTTTTAAATTTCTTTTTGGAAAAGCTAAAGTAATTACAGAAAATCCAGCTTTGGAGTTAGAATCTCCTAAGATAAATAAGCGTCATCCTGTATATCTTACTCTAAACCAAAGCATTCATCTTTTGGAATCCTTAAACAAAAATGATAAAAACTACTCTAGAGACTACTGTATTTTGATGTTCTTTTTAAACTGCGGAATGAGACTTTCTGAACTTTGTAGCATTCAGATTGATAAAATCAGAGAGGATATTCTCACTATTATAGGTAAAGGAAATAAAGAAAGAACTGTATATTTAAACGACGCATGCCTTAAAGCTTTATCAAATTACCTAAATGTACGCGATGATTCTAAGGCTTTGCCAGAAAATAAAAAGTTTTTGTTTTTGTCATCTAGAAACTTTCCTATAAATAAACGTACAGTTGAGATAATGATAAAAAAACATATAACAAATGCAGGGTTAACTGACGATAAATATACTCCACACAAATTAAGGCACACTGCAGCCACTCTTATGTATAAATACGGAAATGTAGATATAAGAAGTCTGCAAAGCATATTAGGTCACACCAATATATCAACTACTCAAATTTATACCCATGTTGATGATGATTCATTAAGAGATGCTGTAAAATCAAATCCTCTTTCAAAATTGTAGTTTATTTTAACAGCAAGCCTATGACAAAAAACATTACCACTCTCTACTCTCCTACTATGCTTTGGCATTGATTAAATTAAAAAATAAAAGGTTACTTTATTTTCTATCGTAACCTTTTTATGCTTAATATAAATACTTTTAGTGTTGTGGTCTTAGTGTGTTTCCGTACATTTTTTGAAACTCGTCAACATATGCAGGTTCTTTCCCTTCATAAACGATAAGAGTATTTCCTTTTCTATAATAATAAGGATTTGTATTGCTATTTCCATTATTACTGCTAGCATTCATTCCGTTTGGTACAATTCTATTGATGGCCCATTCTAGCTCTGTTGGAGAATTATACTCGTATATTCTAACTACATCTCCACCTAATAAATAATCTGTTTCGTTTCCTTTAAAATAATCATTTTTATTAGTGTTAGTTGATTCTGTAACATCATATCCGGCATTTGTGAAATCGTTTTTAAAGTCGGCAGCTCTGTATGTTGTAGAATTAGTAGTTAGACCTGTTCTATCCCTCGTAGCATCTGAATTCGATCCGGTTACATTGTTTTGATTAGTATCCCCTACTGCATTATTTTGATTGGTATTGCCTCCTGCAGTTCCATTTCCTGTTCCGCCAATTCCATCCGATGAACTTCCGTTATTAGAAGTTCCGCCTTGCATGTTTCCGTCAGTACCATTTTGAGCATTATTAGCGCCAGTACCCGTTCCGTCTACACTTCCACTTCTAATTCCATCGTTTGTTATGTCGTTTTGTCTAGTGGCATCATTATTTGTTCTTGTCCTTGATGTGTTACCACACCCAAACAAAGATATTGAAACCAAAAGAATTGCTGTCAAATTTAAGGCTAAAATAGATTTTCGCTTCATAATAAAATCATCCTTTCCTGAAAATATCTTACGAAATTATTATGTGAAATAAAGCGAAAATCTATGCATTCCATTGTTCTTATCTACAAATTTCTTTTATTCAAGTGACTTTTTAATTCTTCTAACTCCTGGATAAATTTCTTCTGTCATTTCGTCAAGACTCATATCATCAGCTAGACTAATTTCATCTAAATATTCAATATGATCAAAAGCATCTTCGTAAGTATCATCTCCGATACCAAGGTCATTTTCATTGATATCATCTGATGTTTTGGCAAACTTACTATATATAGATTTTAAATCTAAATTATCTTCATTAATCTCATGTAATTCATCTTCACTTAAAGAAGCTTTTAAATCATTTAAAAATTCTTCTTCTAATAATTCATTTTCTTCTCGTGTTTTTGCAATGTCTTCTATTTTAATGGCTTTTGTATCTATACCATTGATTTGTAAACACTTACCACAATTATCACATATTTTATTTTCATAGATATCGCAATAATCATCATCAGTATATTTATATGTCATTTAAAACACCTCATTTTTGTATTATGGAAATTTTATTATATCAAAAATAATAACTTAAAGCAAATTTTTAATTTACAATAAAACATATAATAAAAACAAATAATTTAAATAAGCAGATTATTAAATTTAATCTATTTATTTAATCTAAATTATATTATTTCATTCTATATACTTGCTAAGTATGCAAGCTGCTTTTTCTAGGTAAATTCTTTCGACTTCAGTAAATCTTCCAAATTCTTCGCTATCTAAATCCAAAACCCCGATAAGATTTTCTTCCTTAAGTATAGGAATTACTATTTCCGAATTTGAAGCAGCATCACACGCTATATGCCCCTCAAATTTATGTACATCATTAACAAGTAAAGATTCTTTTTTCAATGCTGCCTTACCACAAACGCCCTTCCCTATTTCAATTTTTGTACAAGCAGGCATTCCTTGGAACGGACCTAATACAAGAGTATTATTTTTAACTAAATAAAATCCACACCAATTTATTCTATCTATAAGTGAATTGATTAGTGCTGATGCATTACAAAGTTTTGTTATTTGTGAATCTTCATCTCCTTGAATCAACCCTTCAAGCATTATAAGCATATTATCTAATTTGCTTTCTGTGCTCATACCTTCAAAAATTTTAATATCAAACATATTTACCGCCTCACCTTGAAATTATCATCTCAAAAATTTGATTTTATAAATTTATTGTTCTACTATAAAATAATACTACCATTTTTAATTAATTGGAATACTTAGTTAATATATTGTGTTCAAATTGATTATATTCAAACACAATGCTTATCTTCGCTTTATAATTATTAAACGTAGTTTTAGAACACAAGTTTGCTATGTTATACAGTATATGTTATAATTATTAGAAGAATAGTGAGGTGTTTGTAATGTCAGACGAAAAAGATAAGCAATCAGAGATATACGAATTTTTAAAAAGTTATACAGAGAGCAAAGGTTATCCGCCTTCAGTAAGAGAAATTTGCGAAGCAGTCTCTTTAAGGTCAACTTCAACTGTTCATGGACATTTAAAAAGATTAGAAAAAAAAGGAATGATTAAAAGAGATCCTTCTAAACCAAGGGCTCTAGAAATAGCAGAACTTTCAATGCCTAAAAAAGAAATGGTTAACGTTCCTATTGTAGGCAAGATTACGGCAGGTTCCCCAATACTTGCAACTGAAAATATCGAAGATACATTCCCACTCCCATTAGATTATATAAAACATGATAGGGAATTGTTTATGTTACGTGTATCTGGCGAAAGTATGATTAATGCAGGTATTAAAGATAATGATTTAGCCATTATAGAAAGTGCACAGACAGCAGCGAATGGTGATATAGTTGTAGCATTAATAGAAGATAGTGCTACAATCAAAAGATTCTTTAAAGAAAAAGATCATATTAGACTTCAGCCTGAAAATGACGCTATGGATCCCATAGTAGTAGATGATTGTACGATTTTAGGCAAACTTGTAGGTATATTCAGATCATTTTAAACAAATTACTTTGTTATTAATTTATGAAATTATATTATAAGATAGTAAAGAAATAGACTATTAGATTGGATAATCTAATAGTCTATTTCTTATTTTATACTTCTGTTTACATATGAGTAACTAGCAATAAATTTAATCCTATTATTTAGCTAATTCTAATACTTTACTTAGTCCAATAAGTATTCCAATTTTTCCGTGATCAAAATTCAATCCGCCCTGAATATAAGCTATATACGGCTCCCTAACTGGTCCGTCAGCGGATAATTCAATTGTTGAACCTGAAATAAATGCTCCAGCAGCCATTACAATCTCACTATCATACCCTGGCATTGCCCATGGCTCACACACTGCAAACGCATCTATAGGAGACCCAGCTTGAATACCACTACAAAAGTTAATTAATTTTTTAGCATCGCCAAATTCAATTGCTTGAATTATATCAGTTCTTTTATCTGTTGATGAAGGAAATACCTTGAATCCAGCGATTTCCATTACACGAGCGCAGAATATTGCCGTTTTTACAGCTTCTATTGCTACATGAGGAGCTGAGAATAATCCTTGATAGAAACTTCTCATAAGCCCATACGTAGCGCCATACTCCCCTCCTACACCTGGTACAGTCATTCTATTAGCCGCTGCATCAACATACTGTCTCTTTCCAACAATATACCCTCCTCCTGGAGCAATACCACCACCTATATTCTTCATAAGCGATCCAGCCATTATATCTGCACCATATTCCGTAGGTTCAACAGCTTCAATAAATTCTCCGTAACAGTTGTCCACGAAGATAATAACATCTTCACGTATTTGTCTTATATGTTTAATTACTTCAGATATTTCAGAAACTAAAAAAGATTTTCTCGAAGCATAACCAGTGCTTCTTTGAATATGTATAAGTCTAATATCTGAGTCATTTCTCAATGCTTCTTGAATTTTATCAAACCGAAATTTGCCTTCATTATCTAAATCCACTATATCGGTTTTTATTCCGTATTGATCTAAAGAACCAGCATTTTTCTTCTCTGATAGTCCAAGAACCCCAAGTAAAGTATCATAAGGGAGTCCAGAAACACATAATATCTTATCGCCAGGTCTAACATTACCAGCAATAGCACATCCAATAGCGTGTGTTCCGCTAACAAAATGTGGACGAACAAGCCCTGCTTCAGTATTAAAAATATTAGCATATACTTTATCTAATGAGTCACGACCTAAATCATCAAGTCCATAACCCGTAGTATTTGTGAAGTGAGAATCGCTAATTTTTTCTAACTGAAATGCTTTTAATACTTTAAGTTGATTAAATTCTCTAATTTCATCATATTCCTTAAATTGAGCTTCAGTATCACATAAAGCCTGTCTATATATTTCAAATGTTTTTTCATTAATATTATAATTTTTGATTAAAAATTCTTCTGTCTTTTTTAACATATCTAAGTCTCATCCTCCAAAGTTTAGAAATACCTAAAAATAAATAGGCAAAACAATGCCTATTTACTAAGTAGTTTCGTATTCGTTATCCGCAAATAAAATTGGTTTAGTTGGCGTTATAGTTGATATCGCATGCTTATATATAAGCATTTGCTTATTATCGCAATCCAAAATAACAGTGAAATTATCAAATCCCTTTACAATGCCTTTTAACTGAAATCCATTTACCAAGTGGATAGTTATTTGTATCTTATTTTTTCTCGCATTATTTAAAAATATATCTTGTAGATTGTTTTGTTGCTTATTGACCAAAATATAACACCTCCATAAGTAATTTTATTACTAATATTATACCGCTAGTTCTTTATTATGTCATTAATAACTTTATCTAAAATTTCATTATCACTCATACTATCCTTATCTAAAAATATACATCTTTTATCACGTCTAAACCATGTAAGCTGCCTTTTAGCATAATTTCGCGATCCTTGCTTTATCATATCCACTGCTTCTGCTAAAGTTATTCTACCCTCTAAATAATATAATATTTCTTTATACCCTATCCCCTGCATGGATTGAATATCTGAATTATAACCCATTTCCTTTAATCTTATGCATTCATTTAGTAATCCCTTTTCCATCATTAAATCAACTCTTTTATTAATTCTATCGTACAATTTTTGTCTATCCATAGTTAATACATAATAATATACATCATAATCACTATTATAAAAATCTAACCCGGCATTGTATGAACTAAAAGGTTTGCTGGTAAGTTTAAAAACCTCCAACGCCCTAATGACTCTTTTCCTATTATTAGCATGAATTTCCTTGTAACTTATAGGATCAACATCTTTAAGCATCCCATGTATATATTCATTGCCTTTTTCTAGAGCTAAATTCTCTAGATAATCTCTATAGCTTTCATCTTTTTCCGCTTCTGTAAAAGTCATGTTGCAAGTTAATGAATTAATGTATAAACCTGTTCCCCCAGATATTATCGGAAACTTTCCGTTATGTATAATTTTTTCCAATGCTTCTTCACCAAATTGCTTGAAATCTGCTACCGAAAAAGGAATATCAGGTTTTATTATGTCAATTAAATAGTGCTTTATTCCGTTCATTTCATCTTTCGTTACTTTTGCAGAACCTATATCCATATATTTATAGATTTGCATGGAATCAGCTGAAATAATTTCTCCATTTAAATTTTCTGCTAATTTTATTGAAAGATCAGTTTTTCCTACTGCAGTAGGACCACCAATAACTAATAATTTTTGCTTCATTATTTTATCCTCTCGTTAATAATTTTAAAGTTTATATTTATTTAGAATAACATAGAAATATTATATTATTCTTTTAAATTTCTTATCAATGTCTATACTTGTAAATTTTATTATTACAGGTCTTCCGTGTGGACAATGAAAAGGATCATCTATATATCTTAAATCTTCAATTAATTTAATCATCTCATTCATTTCCAACTTGTCATTTCCCTTAATAGCTGCTTTACATGCTTTAGTTGCAATAGCATTATGTTTCACTTCAGTAGTTTTGCCATTACCTAAATTCTTTAAATTATCAAGTATCTCTAAAAACAAGTTTTTGGGATTAAGCCGCCCTAAAAAGTAGGGAACTTCTTTTAGAGATAATGAGCTTCCACCAAACTCTTCCAATAAAAAACCAGCTTCTCTAAATATGCCTTTATTCTCTTCAAAATAAGAATAATCATCAATGCTCAAATCAATTATACTTGGAATAATAAGAGGTTGAATTATAATAGTACCTTCTTCAATCTCTCTAAGATATTTTTCAAATAATATTTTTTCATGAGCGGCATGCTGATCAATCATATATAAAGTACCGTCATACTCACCTAGTATATAAGTTTTGTTATATTGGCCGATTATAGTAATTGGTGGAAATTTAGCAATAGGATTTTGTTTAGAATTTTCATGTTCACTTTGTGTACTTACGTTTTCTATACGTTCAAAATTATATTTCACTTCATCTTCGCCGTTGTTAAGATCATTTTCAACAAACTCTTGTATATTTGAATTAGGTTTAAGATCTACAGGAATACTTACCGAGTCCTCATCTGATTCATTGTAGTCAGTGTTTTCCATGACTATTGTTTGATTCGCATATTTCAAATTCGGTTCATGTATAATTTCAACGCTACTTTCGTTATTAATCCTAAGATCTTTCCCTTGAGATATTAATGTCTTTGCAGCAGAACTTGCAAATTTAACCTTTTCTTCTTCTTCCTTTATTTTAAAAGTAATCTCCTCAAAGGTTGCCAGTGGAACTTTTTTTGTATTTTCTTCTTCTTTTATTGCAAAAGTCTCAAAAACTTCATTCTTTAACGAGGTGTGAACTGCACCAAAAATCTTTTTGAATATCGTTCTCTCGTCATTAAATTTTATTTCAGCCTTTGTTGGGTGAATATTAACATCTACATACTCAGGATATACCTCTATAAACAGTATAAAGAACGGAAATTTATTTACAGTTGAAAATGATTTAAATGCTTGTTCTACCGCTACTGCTAATGCTCTATTTTTTATATATCTATTATTTACGAAAATACTTTGATTATTTCTTGATCCTCTAGCTATTTCTTCAGTCCCTACATAACCATAAACAGTTATTAAATCAGAGCTATCACTAAAGTAAAGTATATTATCTGTTATAGTCTTTCCGTATATGGTTCTTATTACATCCTTAAGATCTCCGTTACCAAAGGTATGCAATACCTTTTTGTGATTGTTATATAACTTAAAACTTATTTTAGGATTTGCTATAGATAGTCTTGTTACTATATCATTTATTAACGAACTCTCTTTTGATACAGATTTTAAGAATTTCTTTCTAGCAGGAACGTTAAAGAATAGATCATGAACTTCTATTATAGTACCTCTATTTATTCCACACTCCGCTACTTCCGATGCTTTACCGCCTTCAATAGATATTTCATATCCAAACGCTTCATTATCCTGCTTAGACTTTAGATTAACTTTACCTACAGAGGCTATGGATGGTAGAGCCTCACCTCTGAATCCGAGAGTATGTATATTATAAATATCTTCTGACTCCTGTATCTTACTTGTAGCATGTGGAAGAAATGCTTTTGCTATATCATCTTTATAAATTCCATCTCCATCATCTATTATTCTAATAAGAGAAATTCCACCTTCTTCTATTTCAATTACTATATTTTTAGAATTTGCATCAATGGAATTCTCAATTAATTCTTTAACTACCGATGCTGGTCTTTCTACAACTTCTCCTGCTGCAATTTTATTTGCTGTATCTTCATTTAATATATTTATTCTTTTCAAGCTACATTTTCCTCCTTTCAGTAATCATCGTAAAACGTAAATAAGAAAATCACTTCTAAACAAACTTTGTTAATTAACACATTAAATTACTCATAATACATTGTTATTATTACATACTTGTTTAATATATTCAATAATATTGCAAATACTGGTATGTGACTTATCTGCAATTCTAATAAACTTTTTTAAATATGTTTTTACCCTGTCTTTTAAATAATTTTAATATTCTTAATAATATCGCCATTAGAATAATATTATATTTAATTTACATATAAATAACAATTTAAATATAAAATACATTTACAATAAATAATATTTGTTGCTAATATGGTTAAGCTAATATTAGCAATTAAATATTTTCTATAAGGAGGCTTTACTATGAATGATAAAGATTTTTATAATTCAACTAAAAGTGTATCTGATCCAGCATCACAAAACTATAATAAGGAAGTAAAAGAAAAAGCACATCAAGAAAGTCCATTTGGGGAAGCTGAACCTTCTTCTCATACTGAATTTAAAAAGAAAAGACACTAAAATCATAAATCCACGACAAAAATTAAATAATGTCGTGGATTTGTGAACTTTAAATTAAATTATCATCTTTCAATAGATTATATAATGTAGGATTAAAATTAAATTGGTTAATTAGGTTCCTAACTTCCAATAAAGCTTTTTCTCTTTTATCTTTAGATATGTTAGACTTGGACGCCCTAATCAATATATTTTTAGGAGAATGTGCAATATCGATAAATTCTAGAAGTTGTGTTTTGTACCCTATGCCTTCTAAAAGATTTGCTCTAACAGAATCTGTCATAAGTGCTGCAATTCTTTCTTGAACTATTCCATATTTAGTTAATATAGACAGTGAATCTGTTTTCATTTGAGCGTTAAATTCGTGCTGACAACAAGGGACAGAGAATATTAATTTAGCATTCCATTTTATAGCATTATACAATGCATAATCCGTAGCTGTATCGCATGCGTGTAATGTTATTACCATGTCAACTTTATTGTTATATTTAAAACCATTTATATCTCCAAGTTCAAAGTGCAAATTTTCATAGTTATAACTTTTGGCTATATCATTACATTTTTTTATAACATCAGCTTTAAGATCTAAGCCAATCATATTTACCTTAATATTCTTTACTTCTACAAGGTAATAGTATAATACAAATGTTAAGTAAGATTTTCCACAACCAAAATCTAAAACAGTAAGTTCTTTATAATCATTTTTCTTGATCTCGTCATCAATAATTTCAACAAACCTATTTATTTGCTTGTATTTATCATATTTCGAGTTTACTACTTTCCCATCTTTTGTAAATACACCTAAATCTATTAAAGGTTCGATAATCATACCTTCTTTTAATATATAATTTTTCTCTTTATTATGAGCTTTGCTAAGTGTTTTTTTATTATCGCTTTGTTTCTTACTTAATAGCACCTTTCCTTTTTTTGATATTTTCACCTCAAAGCTAGCAGAATTTGACCATGCAGAAATTTGCTTATAATTAGGTTCTACATACTCTATAATTCTTTCTTCCAAAACATCCATATCAATATTTTCATGAAATACTTGCTTATCAGTATATTTTTCTATTTGATAATACATTTTGCTATTACTTTCTTTGAGATTTATAGCAATTTTATTATACTCAAAACTTTTATTTGTCTTATTGCTAATTACCAACTTTATAACATCGTCTTTTATTATTTCTCTAATTGCTTTTTTCAAATCTTCCATACTTCAACTCACCTTATTTACTAATCTTGTTTATTAACAGCATTAATGTATTAATGCTTAAACCTATTTTTATATTTTATATTAATTTCATCTACAATACTATGATTATTTATAGATAATTTCAAGCTTAGGCATTTTTCATCTAGGATATTATTTCGACTATAGTCTACCTTTTCTTAATAATTCCTTGAAAGTAGCCCATTCTACAAACTTTCCACCCATACTTTCTAAATGCTTTGTATGCATCTGACAATCTATAAATATGAAATTTTCTTTTTCAAGTTTTTCAGCAAGTTTTATTAATGCTATTTTAGATGCATTACTTACCTTAGAAAACATACTCTCTCCGAAAAAGCATTTTCCTATTTTAACACCATATAAGCCTCCCACTAGCTCTTTATTAAGGTATGTCTCAACACTCATTGCATAGCCGTTATTAAATAAATTTACATATGCTTTTTTCATATCACTATTAATCCAGGTTTCCTCATTATTATCTTCACGAATATCCTTACAATTGCTAATTACACCGCAAAAATCTTTATTGAAAGTTACATAAAACATCTCTTTTTTTATAATTTTCTTCATTGATTTAGAAATCTTAATTTCATCTGGTATTAAGATGAATCTTGGTTTGGGACACCACCAAAGAATCGGCTCACCTTCGTTATACCATGGAAATATACCATTACAATAAGCTAATATTAGTCTTTCTAATGACAAATCTCCCCCTATTGCCAAAAGTCCATCTTTTTCCGAGAGCTCTGGATTAGGAAATATTATCTCTTTTGTTAATCTAAATATGGACATTATATTCACTTCCTTGCACTTTAATTCTTCTTTTAAAATTATTTTATCATATTCTAATACTCAAATAATTTTTTACAAAAAAATAAGCTCGTAAAAGCTTATTTTTGTATTATAGTCACTCTATTTAGATTTATTATTTAGTTCCTTATTAAAAAAAAGTGGTAATGGTGAATATATTGTATCTATACCCATTGCAATTGAACTTTCTATACCTTTTGCAATTGGATTTGAAACTACATATCTTGTCTCTTCGTTCACAATAATATTTTCTTTCTCTGTTTTTCTTTTATCTGTCATTTATAATCACCTCAGATTTTATTTTGCCTACTATTAAAATAACTATTCAGTAAAATATTAATATGTATTATCTTCCCAAGAAGCTGGACGTACTATTGATTTTGGTAATTTTGTATTATAATCACCTTTCGCTGAATTAATTTGGGATTGTGTAATAAATAAGCTATCTTTAAGATTAGCACCTCTAATATCTGCATCACGTAAGTCAGCTCCAATAAGATCCGCATAACTCAAATCATTTCCTCTAATATCTGCTGCAATAAGAAACGCTCCTCTTAGGTCCGCACCTTTAAGATTAATCTTTTTAAGATCTGCACCAATGCAATCTAATCTGCCCGCAATTGTTTTTTTGCGTTTAAAATTAGTATTCTTACCATCAAGTACCTTAGTTCTAATAAATTCGCTTGTTTGTCTAAGTAAAGCATTAACATCATCTCTATGCGACTCTATATCTAACGACATAAGGTAATCTGGTGATGATCTAGTAATATCTTCTGTTTCAGTTATTAAATTATTTATTCTATTTTTTATATTTTCATTAGTTTGTATTATTAACGCTTGTTTTAAATACCATAACATTTCATGAAGCTGTCTCATAATCAAAAAGACTTCAAACATTTTATCGGATAATTCAGGAGTCTCTTTCCAATTATGTCCAGCATATGTGATTTGAGCAACCTTTTGTCCAGCACCAAAACAGTCGTAAGTTGTACAACCTTTAAGGCCCTTTTTTCTTAAATCTTTATGAATAGAACAACTAAAATCTGATTGTAAATTCAAGCAAGGTTTTCCAGCGCTTTTGTTGTTTGGAAATCCATCTGAAGCCGAAAAATATAATGCAACACAACAAAAACCAAAGCATTTTTTGCAATTAATTTTTAAATCTTCAAATAATTCTTCTTTAAATTTGTTTTCATTCATATATATCAAAGTAACTCACCCCGTAATATTATATATAATACAGTCATAACTCATAAAAGCAATTTAATACAAGAATATTATATTGTCTATTAAAAAACTTACGTTCTAACTGCATTTAAAGTTATTTTAACATAATTGGAATTATTAAACTACTCTAACTCATTCAGAAATTTTTGCTTCTAAAAAAACATAACAATACCTTTTATGATAAAGTACTGTTATGTTTTGTTTTAAAGTATGGAAATACAACTATTACGTCATCATCTTATTAACTGTTTAATTTCTTAGCTTCAGCAACTAACCTATATAGAGTATTCATGGCTTCCATAGGATTTAAACCTAATATATCAACTTCACTAATTTCTTTTAAAAATGCCTCTTTTTCTATAAAAGTAAAATCTAATTGCATATTGTTAGAAGAATCCTTATTCTTATGTTTTTTAGATGAATTTTCAGTCTTTTCATCAATTCTATCATTACCTTTATTACTTTCTACTTTATCAAAAGAATCTTTTTCTTCAACTTTTTCTATATACTCGCTCTTACTTTCACAGGCTTTTTCAGTAATAGTAACTACATTATTGACTCCATTTATATCTACAGCAACTTCACTTTCTATGATTTCAGTGTTTGTTACTTTGTGTATATCAAAATTATTTTCTCCTTCGAGGCCTAGAAGAATTTCTTTTGCTCTATTAATAACATCATCTGGAAGCCCGGCAAGTTTGGCAACTTCTATACCATAAGATTCATCTGCACCACCTTCGACTATCTTTCTTAAGAATATTACACTATCTTTCATTTTCTTAACAGCTACAGAATAATTCTTAACACCAGGTAAAATTCCTTCAAGCTTTACTAATTCATGATAATGTGTTGCAAATAAAGTTTTACATCTTAAATTTTCGTTCCCAGTTATGTATTCAATGACAGACCAAGCTATTGAAAGTCCATCATAAGTTGATGTTCCACGTCCTACTTCATCTAATAATACTAGACTTTTAGATGTTGCATTCTTAAGGATGTTGGATACTTCCCACATTTCAACCATAAATGTAGATTTACCACCAGCTAAATCATCAGATGCTCCAATTCTAGTGAATATCTTATCACAAATTGAAATATTAGCACTAGATGCTGGTACGAAAGATCCAATCTGAGCCATTAATGTAATAAGGGCAACCTGTCTCATGTATGTTGATTTACCCGCCATATTAGGTCCAGTTATTAATAGTAATTCCTTATCACTTTGATTCAATGTAGTATTGTTGGAAACAAATTCACCTCTTCCAATTACCTTTTCAACAACTGGATGTCTGCCATCTACTATTTCAATAATTCCATTTTCGTTGATTTCAGGTTTTACATAATCATTTTCAAGAGCAATTAATGCTAATGTTGAAATACCATCTAGATTAGAAATTATTCTAGCACTTTTTTTAAGTCTAGCAATTTCTTTTTCGATGGAATCTCTTATATCAGTGAATAAAGAATATTCTAAGTTTATAAGCTTCTCTTCTGCACCTAGAATTTTATCTTCCATAATTTTAAGTTCTTCGGTTATATATCTCTCAGCATTTGCAAGAGTTTGCTTTCTTACATACCTACCTTCTGGAATAGAACTATAATTTGATTTTGAAATTTCTATATAATATCCAAATACTTTGTTATAACCTACCTTTAAAGATTTGATTCCGGTAAATTCTCTTTCACGATTTTCCAGAGCTGCAATCCATTCCTTACCATGAAGCTTTGACTGTCTTAATTCATCAACTTCTGAATTATAACCATCTTTAATTATATTTCCTTCTTTTATACTTAAAGATGGCTCTTCTTTAATAGAAGATTCAAGCAATCCTCTTATGTCTGATAGCTCATCTAAATTTTCATAATATTCTTTTAGCAGTTCTGAATTAGCAGTTCCTAAAAGTTCTTTTATAGATGGTAATTTGTCTAATGAAGCTTTAAGAGATAACATATCTTTTGCATTTACATTTTTATTTGAAATTTTGCCGACAATTCTTTCTATATCATAAATATCTTTTAAAGAACTTCTTAAATCCTCATTAAAACTAATTGAACTAAATGCTTCGCTAACACCACTTAGTCTTTTTTCTATTTCAGATTTAATAATTAACGGTTCTTCAATCCATTTTCTAATTGTTCTACCACCCATAGATGTAGCACTTTTATCAAGAACCCATAGAAGAGAACCTTTTTTACTTTTTTCTCTTATGCTTTCGGTAAGTTCTAAATTTCTTCTTGAATTACCATCAATTGTCATATAGTTTACTATTTCATACTGTTCTAATAAATTTATATTAGTTAAACTCATTTTTTGAGTTTCATATATGTATTTAAGTAATACCCTACTTGCAATTTCTCTTTCTTTTACTAACCCTGAAACCTCTAAATCCGAAAATTGCTCTATAATCTCTTCTTTTGATACAATAAATTCATTAAAATCTTTCACTGTTATAAGTGCAGTAGTTACACCTTTTATATCATCTATTAAAGATTGGTTAATGTTTTTATCTACTAAAATTTCTTTAGGCCCAACTTTTGAAATTTCGTCTAATAAGGTTATCTTTATATTATCAAAAGAAGTTGTTTTAAATTCCCCAGTACTTATATCTGAAACTGACAAACCTATTTTTTCATCGCTTTCATATATAGTCATTAAATATGTATTATCATTTTCTAGAGAACTATTAGCATCTATGAATGTTCCAGGTGTAATTATTTTTACAACACCTCTTTTAACAATTCCTTTTGCTTCCTTTGGATCTTCAAGTTGTTCACATATTGCTACCTTATACCCCTTATTAACAAGTCTTGGTATATATGCTGCTGCTGCATGATGTGGTATTCCACACATAGGAGC